>JABUBP010000633.1_pt1 | contig 10156 bp, 8 predicted proteins | sample 7240331 | NCBI WGS metagenome assembly JABUBP01 (sample SAMN07256347, study PRJNA390944) | subsurface metagenome | isolation source: Methane hydrate marine sediment | place: Pacific Ocean: Eastern North Pacific, ODP site 1244 | collected 2002 | reverse complement strand
AGCAACCGTGGAGAGTGACATACCGAGAGCAAGAAGGGAGCTTACGAGAAGGAACGTTGTAAATCCCGACGCAAACGGAATAGCGGCAACCGAGCACACCAGAACGAAGAGTCCTACGATAATCTGGACCCGTTTGTCGACCCGGTCGGAAATCCTGCCAAAGGATGGTTTTGTCACCGCGATGATCAGCGTCTGGGCGGCAAACAGGATCCCCGTCTGGTACGCATCCATCCCCCGGGACAGCAATACGAGCGGCAGGAACGTCTCAAACGCCCCGAAGGCAAAGTAGGTCGCCATATCCACAAGTGCCGTTGCCCGCAGTTTCCGGTTCGTGAAGAACGTTACAAAACTTCTGCGAAACGCTGAAAACGGGAGGACCGTGAGGGGGCCCGGAGTCTCCTCCCGGTAGAGAAGGATCAGGGCGACTACCGGTACTGCGGCGATTGCTGCAGTGAGGTACACCATCCGATAAGGAATGAGCCCGGGGTAAAAGACGAAGAACGAGATGATGACCCCGCCGACAAGCGGGGCAAGGGTCCTCCCGATCAGGGTTGCGGAAGAATACTGCCCGAGCACCTCCCCCTTCTTCTCGGAAACCGCACCGCAATCATCGCAGCGATCACCGGCCCGAGGATTGCGGTTGCCATCCCGTGGAAGAACCGGATCGGGATCAGCCAGAGCGGATCGAATATGAAGAGATAGAGCAGAGGTGCCGAGAGGAATACCGCTCCGGATGCGATGAGCAGTCTCCTCTTGCCCAGGTGATCCGAGAGAACCCCCACCGGGAACGAGAACAGGATCCCGGCGAGCGGGGAGACCGCTGCAATCAGGCCGATGACTGCATCACCGGCACCCAGGGCCTGCGAGAACAGGGGCAGCACCGGATTCTTTGAGATGGTGGTCGAGAAGATTGCAAAGAAACCGATCATGAAGATAATGTACATCGTCCGGCGATCCGGTGCGGAGTGATGCACGGTCATGGTTCTTCTCTCGGGTTATCTTTTGATTTAGTGGATTTATATATCTGATCGGAGAAGGGTTTCTGCATGGCCCCCTGACAGCACACCCTTGCGTGAACCCGCCCCATCGTTGATACCCGCCGCGAGCGCGACACGGCCCACACCCGTCCGGCGCATTCCAGGTCGCGGAGATGCTGGCGCTTCCCAAAGGCTACCCCCGTGGCAAGCGGGCGGTCGTGATCACGAACGCCGGCGGGTTCGCCGTGCTCTCTTCCGACTACGCTGAACGCTACGGCATCGACCTGATCAGCCTACCGCCGAAGGTTCTCAAGGAACTCAACGATCTCCTGCCCGAGTTCTGGAACAAGGGTAATCCGATCGACCTCCTCGGCGATGCCAACGAAAAGCGGTTTGAGCAGGTATTCAGCGTACTCGCCAAGCACCAGGACTGCTGGGACATTGCGTTCGTAGTCGGGTTCCCAAACCTCGTCATCGGGTCGGACCAGCTGGCAAACCAGATCATCCGGTTCTCGGAGAAGACCGGGAACATGATCGGGACGCTGCTCGGCGGTGACTCCATGGAGCGGGGCCGCAAAATCCTCAAAGAAAACGGCATCCCGATCTTCGATGAGCTCGACTTCACCTTCCGGGTGATGGGGAGGATCCTCTGGCAGAGGTTCCGGTGAAGCCCTCCCCGAACGAACACATTTTCGGTTTTTTCGATCATATAGAGCCCTTTCGGCAGCACTAACGCGTCAGGGCTCACATTCCGCAATGCCGGGACAGACAATCGAACCGGACAAAAAGCCTCGCCCGGATCAGTCCATACCGTCTCCGAGCATCTTTCTCCCATCCCTCCGCCAGACCACCAGAAACGACGAGAGAACGGCCAGCGTATAGCAGGCCCAGAAGAGCGGGATTGCCGTGCCGGAATCCGGCCCCCCGGAGACGAGCCGCATGATGCCGACAACCATCGATATCAGAACGGCCGCAATCACGAGGAGGACCGGAGTTATCCTGACACGGGACCGGCCGGCGGGCCCTGAGACCACTTTTGGCGTTACAACGAACGGCAGCTGCTTTCCGGAGACGGCATACCAGATCGCCCGGGCGTATACAAAGGCGAGCGTGTTGAAGATCGCCTGCGAGAACGCGAGGTCGCGCAGGGAGTATTGTCGCTCACGGACGCTGATGATGACCTGGATGGCGATCACCACGGCCAGCACCACGGCAAAGACCGGAGGGAGCCATACCGGCAGGATAGGGATACCGAAGATCAGCGTGGCGACGGGGAGGAGGAAGAGCGCCACGTTCACCCCTCCAAGCAGGTAGATCGAGACGATCATGACGAACTCAAGCCACTGCGACGGGGTCAGGCTTCGGGGTTGCACCACGAGTTGCCGGAGGATGGTCCCGAGGAGCCGGGTGTTGCCGTACGCCCAGCGGAGTTGCTGCGTGAAGTACGCAGCGAGGTTCGGCGGCGCGATGCCTTCCGCGTACACGGCATCAAGAAAGACCCCCCGGTATCCCCGGAGATGGAACGCAAAGGACGTGGCGATATCTTCGGCGATGCACGCCTCGTCCATACCCCCGACGGCGACGAGATGGCTCACCCGGAAGATGCAGTTTGAGCCGGTCAGCATGGCGGTATGGTTGACGGAGAGCCCCCTGCAGACATGCTTGTTGTAGATATGCTGCTGGTAGGAGAACGTGACGCTTATCGGGTCGTGGGGTTCCGACCGGAAGAACTGGGGGGTCTGGATGAAGGATACGGTGGGGTCGGCCTCAAGGATCGGGATGAGGTCGGCGAGGATCGCCGGCTTCACCCTCTGGTCGGCGTCGATCACCAGGAGATACGGCGTATCGCCGTCGAGAAGTGGGAGGGCGTGGTTGATCGCTCCCGCCTTGAAACCCCTTCTATGGTTGCGGTGGAGATAACGGAGGTTATACCTGCGGCAGATGTCCTGCATCGATGCGCGTTTTCGCGCATCTGTGGAGTCGTCGAGGAGAAAGATACAGACATCCGGGTAGGAGATCGCCGTGCATGCCCGGACGCAGGACTCGACCACATCGGGCTCCTCGTTGTAGACCGGGATGAAGACTGCGACACGGCAGGGGGATGCATCCACCTGCCGCGGCGCTATGGGGCGTTCAGGGTAGGCATAGAACGACCGCAGGAGGTGATCGGCGTAGCTCACGAACTGAATCACCCCAAAACAGGTGACGCCGACCAGGAAGAGAGAGAGCACTCTCGCAAACAGCCCCCATTCGACCCCGGTGAGTATGAGGTCCAGATCCCGGAGGAGGACGAACGTGAGCAGCATCATGAGCGTGGCGGTAAAGAGTGAGATACGTGCTGCCGTCTTCATGGAGAGCCCACCCCTGTCCGGATAGTATCATGCAGAGATGCCTCGTGGTTGTATGGACACCTGTAAGCCAGTGACCGGGGTACCAACGTCGGGTTCCGTGCAACGGGACGCGTGAGGCAAGTCGGATACATCCATCATACCGGCGTATTTAAAGGTTACGGACGTGGTTGCGCCGCAACCCCGGCAACCAGGGAAGCCCGGAACGGTCCTTTTTTGATATCTTTTGCCGTTGCAGTGAGCAACCGTGTCAAAACCCGTGCAGGAGCCTTGCATGCAGGCAGGACCGGATCGGCCTCGTTCAGGCACCCGGACTGCACACGGCGGCCCAAGGCGTAGAGGAGCAATACGCCGCACGACCGCCAGCCACCGACACTATGAAATATGATCGCTTTCCTTCTGGACAATTGATAACTATGGCTGTACAGAAGATGGCAACTGCACCGTTGCAGAAGTATGAACTGCCGCCCCTGCCCTATGCACCCGATGCTCTTGAGCCCCATATCTCAAAGGAACAACTCTCCCTGCACCACGATAAGCACCACCAGGCTTACGTAACCGGGGCGAACGCCAACCTTGAGAAACTGGAGAAGGCACGGCAGGAAGGCACCGAAGTCGATATGAAAGCGTTGTTAAAGGAACTCTCGTTCAACATGGGCGGCCACATCCTGCACACCCTCTTCTGGCCGACCATGGCGCCGGCCGGTAAGGGCGGCGGCGGAACTCCGGGCGGCGCCCTTGCGGATCGGATAGACCGGGAGTGGGGTTCCTTTGACCGGTTCAAGGCCGAGTTCACGAAGACAGCCGCGAGCGTCGAGGGCTCCGGCTGGGCGGCGCTGGCGTACAGTACCATGACGGATCGCCTCATGATCATGCAGATCGAGAAGCACAACAACCATATCTACCCCTCGTCCCAGATCCTGATGGTGCTCGATGTATGGGAGCACGCCTATTACGTCGATTACAGGAACAACCGGGGCCAGTTCATCGACGCCTTCTGGAACGTCGCGAACTGGGATACGGTGACCAAAAGACTGGAGAACCTGTAACACATCTCCTCTCTCTTTTTTCTCTCCGGGAAACCCCGACAGGCCGCGGGGAATACACGCGCCTCCGGGACCGGGCGGAGGTTTCGAGGACCCGCCCGGTCCCGGGCAACAAACACCGCCTCTTTGTTGATTTTCAGCCTTCCTGCATCTTCCGAAGGGTCGGGAGGGAAGAGCCGTCGCTCCCGAAGGAATCCTGGTAGCTGTCAGGGTCCGTTGATCCAGCGGTCTCCTCATCGGCGATCTGCGACTCATCCCTATCCAAACCATTAAGTAGTCATCGCAAGAGGGTATTCCGGCGACGTTATCAGGAAGGGGGAAGCAATGGATCGATACCGTAGGCAATATATCCTTAGTTTCAGCTGTGCTTACTCTCCGGAGGGAGAGCTGACCACCTGTTCTCACATGCATGTAGCAGAGGCCGGAGGGGTGATCCGGGGGATCATCCCTTCCGGAGGGCCCTGCACCCTGTCGTACCGCCCTCCGGACCCGCTGCAGGTGTATCCGGCCGGCGCAGGGATCAGTCATGCTCAGTAGAGTCCTCCCGGGGCCGGATCAGGGGGTGATCCGGGATGCGATCACAGAGGGGGTTATAGGCCGCCTGCTGCACGAAGAGGACCCGCGGCTCAGGAACTTCCGGCTCTGCAATGCATGCGGTTCCTGCACGCCGTACTGCCCGGCACAGATCAACGACCCGGAGACGAACGGAGACTGGGGATACCTTGCACGGAAGGTGACCGCGGCCCTCCAGGCAGGGAGGCGCCCGGAGATCAACCTCTCCGACTGCGTCCAGTGCTACTCCTGCGAGACAGTCTGCCCGCGATCCGTCAGCATCGGCGGGATCATCAATGCCGTATACGAGACGGAACACTTACAGCCGGTCTTTAGAAGGATGCTCCTCGACCGGGGAGGCCTCCCCCCTCACGCTTTTCTCCCGCTGTACACCGGCGGGGGCCGGTTCAGAAAGTTCGTCGCAAAGGCCATCCGGTACCCGTACCCGGTGGACGACAGAGCGGTCGACGAGGTCCGGAGGCTATTGCTCCACCCGGTCGAGGCGTCGGTGTTCTCCCCGCCCGGGCACGCTGCACCGAAACGACCGCTCACCCGTCCGGACCAGGTCTTTCACCTCAACTCCTGCTGTGCCTTCAACTACCCCGGAGCAGACCTCTCGCAGCGGAAGATCCTTACCGCGCTCGGGGTCCGGTATGAGACTTCCGGGTTGCAGACCTGTTGCGGAGGTGCCCCGCACTACATGGGCGGCGCCGGCTTTGCGGACCGGCTGCTCCTCACCGCCCGGAACCTTAGCGTCATCCGGGACACGTTTGAACCGGGCGACAACATCGCCATCACCGGAATATGCCCTACCTGCAGCGACTCGTATGCGGCCGCCCTGGACCTGCTCTCCGGGAGCGCCAACAGAGCGGTGGCGAACGAGGCGCTGGGCCGGATCGGGCGGGAGGTGAGTGACCCGGGGACGTTCCGGGTAGCAAACATCCTCGACCTCTACCCCCTCTACCTTGACGATTTGCGGCGGCTCGTCGAGACGCGGCTCTCGGGGCTGCGCGCCGGGGTGCATGTCAGCTGCCATTACCGGAAGATGAACGGCACCCTCGCCATCCCACCGGGGTTGCAGGACCTCACGACGGTCACCGGGGCGAGGGTCGTCAGGAGCGGGATGGAGAACTACTGCTGCGGCGGGGTCAAGAACCTCTTCGATCGGCACCAAAAAGGCCGTCCTCTGGAACTCTCCCGGCTGAACCGGCTCGTCTGTCAGGATTTTATGCAGCATCACCTGGACGTGATGGTCGTCGACTGCCCGGGGTGCGAACTGGTGTACGACCATATGGGGGTGCCGGTGCTTCATATCACCGAGCTCCTGGCGCTCGCAACGGGCGCCGACCCCCGGAAGACAGTCTGCATCCAGGGCCATCTGACGTCGCTCTCACCGGGGTCGAGGATGTTTGCTACCCGGAACGTCCCCGGGTGAGATGCAGGGGCGCAATCCCCTCCATGGAGAGAGGAGAGCGGCACCGAAGCGGGGGCGTCGGGTCTGAGAGGCAGAGGAACAGGGGCAAAAGGCCAGATGCGGCCTCCAGAATGATCATAAAAGTGTCTGCGCGGCCGGGCGTTGCTGCAGGCAATCCGACGTTGAGCGGGCTGTCACCGCAAATCACTTATCACCCGGAATATGATTTATTTATATAATTTTTACCAGATAATAACATCAAGGGGGCAAGATACTCATATGAGTAGAGCGGATTCGAGATCTACCCAACCACGAGAGACGTTTCAGATCCTTGACGAGCCCGGCGTAGGTACCCTCGTGCTCGATCGGGATATGCAGGTGACCTGGGCAAACGCCTATGCCATGGATATCCTCTCGGCATGCGAGGAGGAGATTCTGGGATGCGATGCCCGCCAGGTTCTCGATACACACCTGGTGCCGCTCCTGCAGAGGAGAGAAGATGCCCGGAGACTCCTCGCCACGGTGCGTGACGAGAACGAGATACCCGGTCTCGACCTCTCGGTACAGAACTCCCGGGGAGAAGAACGACGGTTTGTCTACTCCAGCCGGAAGATGGAGCAGGAGCCGTTCGCAGGGATGTGGGTGCTCCGCATGCGGGACGTCACAGAACGGAAACAGACGAACGAAGGGCTGCTCTCCTCGAACAGACAACTTCTGGTCCTCAACCAGATCATGGGGGTATCTGCGTCATCCCTCTCGCTCGATGAACTGCTTGAGGCATCGCTCTCAAAGACACTGGATCTGCTTGGCTTCGATCTGGGACTGACCTACCTGCTCAACCCGGAGCGGACACTGGCACTCACGCGCTACCACCACGCGGTCCCGAAGAACTACCTCGCCCGCAACAGGGCAATAAAAGTCCATCACTGGCCCTGGAATTTTGTCTTTGTTGCCGGACAGCCGCGCTACCTTGAACTGCGAAGTGAGCCGGGTACGGTCGAGGAAGAGACCCTCTCATCACTCGGGGTCTCCGCCCTTGCCTGCATCCCGATTCTTGCAGAGTCGGTCGTGGTCGGCGCACTGTTTCTCGGGAGCAGGGAGAGGGAGGGACTTGGCGACGAGGAGCGCCGCCTTCTCGAAGCGATCGGGAGGGAGATCGGTTCGGGCGTCCTCCGGAGCATGCTCCACAAACGGCTGGAGGCAGCCCACCGTGAGACGAACCTTTACCTGGATGTCATGACCCACGACATCAAGAACGCGGAGAACGTCGCGAACCTCTACTGCGACCTCTTACTCGATATGCTGGAGGGAGACGCCGCGCAGTATGCAAGGAAACTCAAGGGAAGTGTCAGGAAGAGCACCGGAATCCTCCAGAACGTCTCGACCATCCGCCGAATTCACCAGGAACCGCCCGACCTTAAACCGGTCAATCTCAGCCATGTGATCAGGGCCGGGCTCGACCGTACTCCGGAGGCGGGTGTTTCTTTTGAGGATACTTCGGCGGAGGTCTGGGCGGACGACCTGCTTCCCGAGATCTTTACGAACCTCATCGGTAACGCCGTTAAGTTCGGCGGACCGGACGCCGAAATCACGATCCGGGTAGAGGATCATCCCGAAGAGGACCACACGGTGGTGGTGACCGTGGAGGATACCGGGCCCGGCATCCCTGACGGGATGAAAGAGGCAATCTTTCACCGGTTCAGCCGGGGCAAGAACCAGGGGTACGGGGAAGGGCTCGGCCTGTACATCGTCGGGATGCTGATCGAGCGCTACGGCGGCCGGATCTGGGTTGAGGACCGGGTAGAGGGGAGGCCGGACCTCGGAGCATCGTTCCGGTTCACGCTGCGCGAAGTGGTGCATGCAGGGACCGACGAGTATGAGGAGTGATACTCCTCGCTTTTTTACCGCGTAAGGGCCGCCGTGAGGGTAAAGGGGCCGGAACCCCTCGCTCATCACACCGCTGCCGTTGCAGCCTGCCGGATTATAAGCCCCGCCGAATACCGGCGTGCCCAGACATACCCGAGCACCGCGCCGATCGCGTTCCCTGCGGCAACCCCCCACCAGACGCCGGAGAGGCCGAACCCGAGTTCGATTGCAAACACCCAGACAAAGAAGGTCGAGAGGACGACGTTCTGCAGGACCGTAATCGTAAGGGAACGTGCGCCAAGGCCTGTTCCCTGGAAGAACGACGACGAGAAGAGCCCGAACCCGACCATAGGATAGACGAGGCTCATAACCCGGAGGTACGTCGTCAACTCCGGGGCGATCCCTGGTGCGTCGCCCGGTGCCGTGAAGATTGCAGCGATCTGGGGGGCAAAGACGAACGTGGCTGCGGCGAGCCCGAGACCGATGCCGAGCCCGAGCCTGACGGCAAAGAGGAGTGCGGACTCCATCTTGGCATACGCCCGGGCCCCGTAGGTGGCGCCGGTGACCGCGACCACCGCCGATGATATGGCGAGGATCGGTGTTAAGCCGATGCTCACGACCCGCCACCCGACCGAATAGATCGCGACGCCGTCGGTGCTCGATATCAGGACGATGACGCCGTTCAAGATCAGGGCCATCAGTGCGAGTCCCAGCTGCTCGGCTGCGGCAGGGAGGCCGACCTGCAGGACGTCCCGCATGACTGCGGGGTCCGGGGAAAATTCGCGGAGGCGGAGGGAGACGTACGTGTCTCTCTTCACGAAGAGCCAGTAGACCATCGGGACGGCGGCGATGACCTCGGCGATGATGGTCGCCCAGGCTGCGCCGGCGATCCCCATATGAAGCGTGTAGATCAGGATCGGGTCGAGGATGATGTTTGCCACCGCCCCTGCCGCCATCGCGTACATGGTCCGCTTTGCGTCCCCTTCCCCATGCATGAGCGTGTAGGCGACCTCGCCGAAGAGGAGGGCGAACGTCCCCATAAAGAGGATCCGGGCATACTCGGTGGCAAGGCCGACGGCATTGCCCGCCCCCATGAGGACGAAGAGGTCCCCGGCGAAGAGGGAGAGTGGGATGGTGACGGCGATGGCAAGGACGGTCATCAGGAGGATTGTGTGCATGGCGACGCTGCTCGCGCCGTCCCTGTCGCGGGCGCCGATCATCCGCGAGAGCGCCGCTTCACCCCCGGTGCCGAGGCCGCTGGCTAATCCGATGGTTATGATGAAGAGCGGGAATGAAAACCCGACAGCGGCAAGAGCGTCTGCACCGAGGCCCGAGACCCAGAACGCGTCGACAACGCTGTAAAGGGTCATGAGGGTCATGGCGACCATCATCGGCAGGGATAGCCTGAGGATCGCGGTCTTCGGATCGGCGAGGAGTATCTTTGTTCCTTCTGTATCTTTCTGATTACTATTTGAGGGTGTTTCGTCTTCTGAGTCACTTGTCGGCATACATATCGCCTGCTGGCGTGCCCACGCCGCGGGTTCCCGGTGAAATCGGGAAGATTTTTGAGGGCGGGTGGGACGTCGTGCCTTTCTGTGGATACTGATTGTCGAATGTGGCCGGGATATGCGGCTGAACCGAAAACGGCCTGTTAATGCCCATTTCAATTCTTAGATTTCCGGGCGGCATATGACAATATAAGACAGATATGGAGCGGATTGGTAGTTATAGTTTCGTCCCGATTGGATGGGTACGCTCTGCAGGCGAGGGTATGCCGGCCTCGCGGTGGGGTGAGCGGGGCGCCGCAACAGCGCGGTGCGCGATACGCCACCCCTCCCGGACAGGCTGGAAAAAAGTGAGATCAGCGGGCGGGCAGTCCCGCGACCGCCGCCGCCCCGCGTTTCTTCACGGCACGGTCGTACATGAGCCAGTTCTCCTCCCACTCCGGGCTCC
>JABUBP010000632.1_pt1 | contig 10162 bp, 7 predicted proteins | sample 7240331 | NCBI WGS metagenome assembly JABUBP01 (sample SAMN07256347, study PRJNA390944) | subsurface metagenome | isolation source: Methane hydrate marine sediment | place: Pacific Ocean: Eastern North Pacific, ODP site 1244 | collected 2002 | reverse complement strand
ACACCCTACCTTCACCTGGTTCGGAGACAAGACTGACCAGCACGGAGTATTTACCAAAGATGCCACTGCCGAGTCAGAAGACGAGCTATGTAAGCTAACGATAAATATGGGCACAAAGGCTTTAAACAGGCTGGGTGACCCGCTAGCCGGGGTAATCATAGTCGCGATGAGAGAGCCACCGGGTCCACCACCGAGTATCTTTATCAGTGAAGTTTATGACTTTAGGCCAGACGGAGCCACATTTGACCCACCAATAACCATTACCCTAGCCTATGACCCGGATGATATACCTGAGGGCGTTGCTGAAAAGTATTCGGTCATTGCTACCTGGGATGAGGAGATAGATGAATGGGTTGACCTGGTTTCCACTGTTGACCCGGTAACAGATACCATCAGCGCTCCTGTAAGTCACTTTACCGCCTTCACTGCCATCGCTCACACTCGCCCGGCTGTTTTTACTCCCAGCGACCTGACTGTATCTCCTGCTGAGGCCAATATCGGGGAAAGCGTAAGCATCAGCGTCACTGTCACCAACACCGGTGACCTCATTGGTAGCTACGAAGTAACTCTCAAGATAAATGATGTAGTGGTAGAAACCAAGCAAGCAAGTTTGGCTGGTCAATCTAGCCGAAAGGTAACCTTCACCACAACCGGTGATGTTGACGGAAGCTATACAGTAAATATTGATGGTCTATCAGGTACATTTACAGTCAAGCCGGCTCCAGCACCAGCTCCAGCACCAGCACCGGCTCCACCACCACCAGCACCGGCACCACCAGCTCCACCGCGCGGCAGGTCAGCAACCGCTGACGCCGCGAATTTTCCAGGACCCTCGCATTGAACGCCGCCTTCGGGCGGCTTGTCATTTTTATGGCACTGCGCGCCGCAACCATCGGTAAGTTTCGTTTGCCAAAGCGCCGTGGCGGTCGAATACTCCTCCCATAAAATATTCGGGAGGTATGTCATGATGAGCAGGCTTTCGCTCTACCTTATCGTTGCAGCATCGGTCCTGTCGGCCCCGTCAGCCTCGGCGCAGAGCTACGAGGTAACCAAGCTCGTTCCGGGCTCGGCGTTCCATGGCGTGCACGGGCTCGGCATCGACAAGTCGGGCAGGCTGTTCGCCGGCAGCGTCGCGGGCGCGGCGCTCTACGAGGTCGATCGCGCCAGCGGCACCGCGAAGATCGCCGTGCCCTCGCCCGAAGGCATGGCCGACGACATCGCCTTCGCCCCCGACGGCACCATGGCCTGGACCGGCTTCCTCACCGGCGATCTCTATTCCCGCAAGGGCGATGGCCCCGTCAAGAAGCTCGCTTCCGGCCTGCCCGGCATCAACTCGCTGGCCTACCGCAAGGATGGAAGGCTCTATGCGACGCAGGTGTTTCTGGGCGATGCGCTCTACGAGATCGACACTGAAGGCGTGAAGCCGCCGCGCAAGATCATGGAGAAGATGGGCGGTCTCAACGGCTTCGAGTTCGGCCCCGACGACAAGCTCTACGGCCCGCTCTGGTTCAAGGGCCAGGTCGCAAGAGTCGATGTCGACAAGGGCGAGTTGTCCGTCGTCGCCGACGGCTTCAAGATTCCCGCCGCGGTCAATTTCGACTCCAAGGGCAATCTCTTTGTGGTCGATACCGCGCTCGGCCAGTTGGTGAAGGTCGACACCAAGAGCGGCGCAAAGAAAGTCGTGGCGCAGCTGAAGCCTTCGCTCGACAACCTCGCCATCGACGACAAGGACCGCATCTTCGTCTCCAACATGGCCGACAACGGCATCCAGGAAGTCGATCCCGAGACAGGCGCGGCAAAGCAGGTCATATCAGGCAAACTGGCGCTGCCCGGCGGCATCGGCGTCGTCTCCGACGGCGGCAAGGACACCATCTATGTCGCCGACGTTTTCGCCTACCGCACCGTCGATGGCGCGACCGGCGAGATCGCGGAAGTCTCCCGCATGCATGCCGACGGCACGACGCTGGAATATCCGATGAGCGCGACCGCCAGGGGCGACACCGTGCTGTTGTCGAGCTGGTTCACCGGCACGGTGCAGGTGATCGATCGCAAGACCGGCAAGACGCGCGAGATGCTGCACGAATTCAAGGCTCCGCACGACGCCGTCATGCTTGGCGACGGCAGCATCCTGGTCAACGAACTCGGCAGCAAGTCACTGATCCGCGCCACCGGCGAGCACGGCAAGGATCGCACCGCCATCATCGGCGGCCTCGAAGGACCCGTCGGCATGGCCAGTGCGGGCAAGGACAGCGTCTATGTCACCGAAGCCTTTGCCGGTGTCGTCTCGAAGATCGAGACCAATGGCGCGAAGACCGTCGTCGCCAAGGACCTGAAGATGCCCGAGGGCATTGCGGTCGCGCCGGACGGCAAGCTCGTCGTGGCCGAGGTCGGCGCCAAGCGCCTGGTCTCGATCGATCCGCAGTCGGGAGCGGTGACCGAAATCGCCGGCAATCTGCCGATCGGGCTGCCGGGGGCACCTGGCGGACTGCCGTCCAACATTCCGACCGGCGTCGGCGTCGGCGAAACCGGCACGATCTATTTCTCCTCCGACGTCGAGAACGCGATCTACAAGGTGACGAAGAAGTAGAGCACGACTCTCAGGCATTCCGCGCGGCCCCGCGCCACGCGGAATGCAAAGAATGGTCGTGACCACGTAAATCAGGGCTCGAGGGCGCCCGAACCTCCGAACGCCGTGGAAAGCAGCTTGTAATATTCGCCCGCCGTCACCCCGTTTGCGTCATGGCCGCCCGATCCAGTATTGACGAACGCCATTGCGCCACCAACGCCGAGCAAATGCGATGCAGCCAGCAGGCCTGCACATCGCGCGATCGACGAATTCGACCGCAAAGCGCCCTTGTTGATCAACAGCCTGTTGTGGCTCTTGGTGTAGACCAACATGGCGGAATCCTGGGCGGTCGTGTTCGAGAGCCAGTCCGCCCGCGAGAAAACACCGTTCAGGCCCAGCCAGGAATCAGGCGAAGTCAGTTGACGGTTTCGGGTGACGCTGCTGCGGACATAACCGCAATCGATCAGGGCACTGAAGCCGAATTGCCATCGTCCGCAGAAGCCGAGCGAGTTGACACTGCCGTACTTGTTATCGGATTCCCGCCTGCCGAGCACAAAGCGGTATTTCTCCCAATTTTCGGCATCGAATATGCTGCCGGTGGCGAGTCCCGAAGAGCCGGGGCCGATCGGCCCGGCGCCGGGTCCATCGACGAACCGGCGCGCCACCCAGCCGAAAAACGTTTTGCCGCTGGCTTCCGCGGAGACAAAAAGCCAATTGCCGGGCAAGTCAGGCGTCAGTATTTCGACCGCTGTGCCGCCGGTCAGGACCGCAAGAATCTGACCGTCGGGCTGATCGCGGAGATTGAGAGTAGGCGTATTGACTCGTCCAGTGGCCATAGAAGTCCCACAATCAATTGATGCAGAAGAAACTGAACAAATCAGCTCCCATTTCGGTGGACCCTCGTGGATAACGAGAATTACGACAAGCTATCGGCCTTGACTGCGAAGTGTATGTGATTGCCATGCTCATTGATCGTGGCGTCGTTGAAACGATGCCTCACGCCTTGATCAAAATTGAACTTGTTCTTGTCGTTAGCGGGGTCGATGATACGGGCATCGAAGATAAGCTCGTCGATCTCCAGCTCGGCTACCTTTTGCGGCGTCGCAATTAGCGGCAGCAGGGCGCCGGCTATTTCCTCGTTCCCGATGTCGACCGCGCGCCCCACGGCATGATGGCTTCCGGCTGCTGGACGTATCAGCGAGCTGATGCGGATTATCGGAGTCATCGTGGACAGTTTCAGGACCAGCGACTGCAGTTTGGCAGTCACCCTAATTCCGCCGCTGCTGCCTCCCAGCAATTGATCCCTGAGCGAATTGTTGTCAAAGATGATCCTTCCCGACGCAATCTGCGCGCCGAGCTGGGCAGCCAAGTCGCCGCTGCTGGACGCGCCCCCTAGGCCGGGCCCCGAGCCGCCCGCTCCCGAAGAACCGGGGTCGATCGGTCCGGCGCCGGGTCCTTCGACGAACTGGCGCGCGACCCAGCCGAAAAACGTCCTTCCGCTGACTTCGGCAGAGACAAAAAGCCAGTTGCCGGGCAAGGCAGGCGTGAGCATTTCGACCGTGGTGCCGCCGATCAAGATCGCAAGAATCTGACCGTCGGGCTGATCACGAAGATTCAGACTGGGCGTATTGACTCGACCAATGGTCATCGAAGTCCCACAATCAATTGACGCAGACGAAACCGGGCAAACTAGCTCAACGAACCGCGCGTCTGGCGATCGACATCACGTCGTCAATGCCGTCAGGCCGTCTCGGCAATGTGCTCGGCAACCCAATCCTTGACCGCCTGCTCGCTGGATTCGCCGAATAGCTGGGCGGGGCAATCAGTTGTGCCGATGTTGCCCGGTGCAAAACGATGTCCCTTGATGTTGTTGGTGGGAATTCCGTAAGTGGTAACCAGCCATCGCACCAGCGCGACGCTCGAATCCTGTTGCGCCTCTGCCATCTGCTGACCGGGAAGCGCGACATGCTCGATCCCGATCGAGCGGGGATTGGCCGTCTTGGCGTGCCAGGCCTTCTCGGAATCGTTGACCATCTGGGTGATGTCGCCGTTGCGCTCGATGATGTAGTGCGCCGAAACTTGTTCCCGGGGGTCGAGGAATCGGTTGATGGCGCCCTGCGCCGAACCACCGTCGGTGTAATGCATCACGATCATGTCGATCTTGGTCCCGTTCCTCGACGAAAAATTCGGGCTCTGGATGAACTGCTTGATGATCGGCTTTTCGACATCGTGACTTTGACCGTGATGCGGGTCGCGATCACCGAACATCCCGCCGGTCCCGCCTTCATTACGGCCAACTGAAACGCCGCTGCCGCTCCGTACGTGACGGGCCCCGTCGATAATCTTGTAGTCAACCCGCATCACACCGTCGTCGGGGTTGCCACCGAGTGCCCGGAACGCCGCCTTGGTGAGGTCGAGCGCATGTCGGGAAGCCGGCGGCTTGGCCGGCCCGAGATCGATCAGCTTGACACTGAGCGAAGTGCCCGTCTTCTTGTTGGTCACCGCGACGATGGTGGTGAGGTACGGCAACTTCGGAATCGGACTACCGTCGGTCTTCGGGCTTCCCGCCCTGTCCATCGGCAGCGCGCAGCCGATCAGGTCCGGGTTATCGCGCGTGGAAAGGCCGCTCGCCGTCCTTCCGTTGTCACTCGGATCATCAATGCCGCCGAACCAGGTCGACGTGACGTCGCGGACCACGATGTCATCGCCCGACACCACCGCCGTAAACGAGAAGGAGCCATCGCCACGTAGCAGCGTTCCATCCTGTGCTCCCGTTCCGCCCCCGTCCTGCGTGTCGAATTGGCCCGCCCCACCGATTGTGATGAACTGAGTCTGAACCCAGCCGATGCGCGGAATCCCATCGACTTTTGCCGAGACGAGCGTCCACGTTCCATCCAGATTCGGTATCATCGTGTCGACGTCAGTGTCCCGGACGAGGACGGTCACGATCTGACCATCGATCGCCGGCGTTTGCCGAAGATTGACGCTGGTCGTGTTAATCTTGCCGCTCGCCATCGCTACCTCCTCAACTGCCGCAAGAATCCTAACCCTTTGCCGTCCGTGTCAGGATGTATTGCCGGGCATCTGCGAATTGCGCGAGCTTCTGTTCAAATTCCTGATTGACCTGCTCAGCCTCGGTCCTCAACTGTTTGAGCCGTTCGTTCGCTTGCAGCAATTGTGCCTGTGACGGGCTGGACGGCAGTCCGTCCATCGCTTCCTTGGCGCGCGCAGTGTCGACCTCGCATGCACTGCTCTTGGCCTTCAACTCGATATAGAGCTGCTCTGCTTCTTGAAGTTTTCTGGTCAGCTCCGAGTCAGCACTTGCGCCCGCTACCGCTTCTCGAAGAATCGACATCGGGTCAGCCCCGAATGACTGAAGTCTGCTGGCGCAGCCGGAGGAGATGGCCGCGATCGTATTGGAAAGCCTGGAGAGGTCTTCGCTACCGGCCGGGCCCCCCTTCGATGCGCTATACGGCGTCGCTCCCGGCATCGAGCCGGACATGATGGCGCCGACGGTGCGCGCCGCTTCCGCGGAGGCGTTGCTCCCGAAATAGAAGCCTACGATAGTCACAAGCACGGTTGCCGAGATCGTCAAGATTTGCTTGGCGAGATCAAGTACACCCTGATCCATGCCCGGCCGTTTCAGATAGATTTTCAGTTCCTTGGGAAAACCCGTTACGTCCTTTGCGTCCTTCGGTGCATCCTTGGCGGCATTGTCGGCCGCTGGTCCGCTCTTTGCGGGTGCTACCGAAGTCGAACTCGGCGCCTTGACACTTTCACGAACGATGTATTCTGAAGCGGGATAACGATCCCAATAGACCTTGCGTTCGCTATCGTCCTTGACGGTTGCCTCCGTCACGAGTGAACCAACCGGATCAAGCAACCCGCCAAGGGTCCAGGACGCCACCGAGACGAAAACTATTGCGAGCCCAAGCGCGAGCAGTGCCCGTATTGAGCCACGCGGAAGTCCCAATGCGGCCGATGGCTCGATGACGCCGACTGCTCGCGACAGCACGATAAGCGCTATGAGACCGACTGAAAGGATCGCCGTGCCGGCAAGGGCTGCATATCCCAGCGAATCTCTGCTCGAGAATGAGGACATGACGACGAGAGCCAGCAGCGCCAGAACCGCCAAACCTATACCAAACCAGCCGGCCAAGACTGGACTTATTCCTTCCAATGAAGATGTCCCATTGGCTTTGCGCCCGGATTCCGAGACGTCGTCTGCATCACCTTCATAAGCCATCACGGATACTCCCGTTTCAGTTGGCATCGGCCGATCTCAGAAAGTTCGGCAAAGCAGCTTCATTTCAGCACGCCACCCGCCTTCGCATTCAAATCCGTCAGCCGCTTGTTCAGATTGACGATCAGATCCTTGAGGACCGCAATTTGGGCTTTCGCGTCGTCCTTCGTCTTGGCAGGCGTTGCCGGATCATCAAAAATGGCTTGCAACTTGACCAACTGGGTTGCGGTATCCGTCAATTGTTTCTTTGTGTCGGTGAATTGCTGCTGCAGGGATGCGATCTGGGTACCCTGGTTCGTGCCACCGCGACTCCCGTTTGACCCTCCTCTCTGCCCGCCACCACCGCCACCTTGGTCAACGCCGACCGGGAGAGCACCAGCGCCGCCTGCTGGTGGCTGGTTGCCGTCGTTTACTGACGCACTTACGGCCGTTTTGAACGTGATGTTTCCGGTTTCCTTATCGATAATCAGGTTCGCGGGGGAATTGTTGATCGAGCGCGACAACAAATTTCGAATGCCGGAACGCGTGCACTGGTACTCTATCGTGCTCACGGCGTGCAGCGCGTCCGAGAACGTGTAGCCGCCCTGCACCCGGTATTGATTCTCGGCAGCCCGGTCGACTTGCTCCATAAAGTAGGAAGCAAGCTGGTTTTGCGCGGCCTCGACCACTGCCCTGGCCGCATCACGATCGATCTTGAGATATCGATACTCTTGATAGACGTCGATTGAGCCATCGACTGCCGTGCGCGCGATCATGAACGAGTTTGTCAGCGTGCTATTGGCCTGAGCAAGCGCAAGCACCGCCGTGGACAGCGCGTAGCCGACACCGATTTCCTTCTGCAGGAATTCCAGGAAATCGTTCTTTTCCTCGATTTCAAGCATGTAGGTTCGGCAAAGCGATTGGGACGCGCGAAGGCCGGTCCGGATATAGTATTTGACCAGATTTTTATAGCCGCCGACCTTTCGCAGGGCCTCGGTCAGTTGGGTGGGATCGTCTTCGTACTTGTTGGTGAAATTCGAGAGCGCCGGAGTTGCCCGTATCGCCTCCGGGATCACAAAGTCTACCATGTTGACGTTGTTGCGCCGGGCGCGCTCTCTTATGTCGGCATACCGTATTCGCTCATAGCCGTAGTAGTTGGCCAGCAGAATCGTTGCCTGCATGAACAGCTGGACCGTCATGTCCGTTTCGGAACTCATAACGAGCCGTGGCGGATTGAGTGGCGCGCGCCAGCACCCCCCCGTCAACAACGCAACTAGAACACAAATAAAAAAACGACAACGCAACCCACACATCGCGCGCCCCCAATAATCTTGTGATACTGGGATCGCTTAAGCTGGTTGTTCAAGTACGATTTACACCTTTAGATCACAAATCGTTCCGATTGTCTCTTTTTTAGCACACTCGCATATGGCGAGATTTGCCAATCCGCTTCAGGATTGTACCTGATCCATTCATCGACCGAAAGATGCGCCTGCATCGATGGTCTGGCGCCGGCAGCCGTTCGAACACGGCAATTCTCACAAAGGTTCGGGCGCCGACGTGTGATGGGAATGTTGGGTCTCCAACGCCGATCAGGCGGCGGTCGATTCATTCTTCGCCGAATGAAAAAACGCCCTCCGTGCTTTCGCACGAAGGGCGCCTTGCTCGGATTTACGAGCGTCAGTTCAACTTCCGCTTCGGCACCGGCGTTTCGAACTGCGCGATCTCGGCGGTCTGGGCCGGCTTGCCGTTGAAGGTCAGCACATTGCCCTTGGTCGAGATCTTGACCTTGTCGCCGTCGGAGACTTCGCCGGCCAGGATCATCTCGGCGAGCGGATCCTGCACGCTGCGCTGGATCACCCGCTTCAGCGGGCGGGCGCCATAGGCGGGATCCCAGCCCTTGTCGGCAAGCCAGTCGCGCGCCCCAGCATCGAGCGTCAGCGCGATCTTGCGCTCCTCGAGCAGCTTCTGCAGCCGCGTGAACTGGATCTCGACGATCCGGCCCATCTCGCTCTTCTGCAGGCGATGGAACAGGATGATCTCGTCGACGCGGTTGAGGAATTCGGGGCGGAAGTGCGCCCGCACCATTGCCATCACCTGCTCGCGAACGGCCGAAGTGTCCTCGCCTTCCGGCTGGTTCACCAGGAATTCCGAACCGAGGTTCGAAGTCATGATGATCAGCGTGTTGCGGAAGTCGACGGTGCGGCCCTGACCATCGGTCAGGCGGCCGTCGTCGAGCACCTGCAACAGCACGTTGAAGACGTCGGGATGCGCCTTCTCGATCTCGTCGAACAGCACGACCTGATAGGGCCGGCGCCGCACGGCTTCGGTGAGCGCGCCGCCCTCGTCATAGCCGACATAGCCCGGAGGCGCGCCGATCAGACGGGAGACCGAGTGCTTCTCCATGTATTCGGACATGTCGAGGCGGACCATGGCGGTCTCGTCGTTGAACAGATATTCCGCGAGCGCCTTGGTCAGCTCGGTCTTGCCGACGCCGGTGGGGCCGAGGAACATGAACGAGCCCATCGGACGGTTCGGATCCTGCAAGCCCGCGCGCGAACGTCGCACCGCGGTTGCCACCGCACGCACGGCTTCGGCCTGGCCGACGACGCGCTTGCCGAGCGCCTCCTCCATCTTGAGGAGCTTGTCCTTTTCGCCTTCCAGCATCTTGTCGACGGGCACACCAGTCCAGCGCGAGACCACCTGCGCGATGTGGTTGGCGGTGACCGCCTCCTCCATCATCTCGCCGGGCGCCTCGTTCTCCTCGATGGAGGCGAGCTTCTTCTCCAGTTCCGGAATCCTGCCATAGGCAAGCTCGCCCGCGCGCTGGAATTCGCCGCGGCGCTGCAAGATCGATGCGCAGGGCATCGAGCTCGCTCTTCAGCTTGGCGGCGTCCGAGAGCTTGTTCTTCTCCTTGCTCCAGCGCGCCGTCAGCGCCGCCGACTTCTCCTCGAAATCGGCAAGCTCCTTCTCCAGCGTCTGCAGCCGGCTCTTCGAACCGGGATCGCTCTCCTTTTTGAGCGCCTCCTGCTCGATCTTCAGGCGGATGATGTCGCGGTCGAGCAGGTCGAGCTCTTCCGGCTTGGAATCGACCTGCATCTTCAGCCGCGCCGCGGCCTCGTCCATCAGGTCGATGGCCTTGTCGGGCAGGAAGCGGTCGGTGATGTAGCGGTTCGACAGCGTGGTTGCCGCCACCAGCGCGGAGTCGGTGATGCGCACGCCGTGATGCTGCTCGTATTTATCCTTCAGGCCGCGCAGGATCGAGATGGTGTCCTCGACCGTCGGCTCGCTGACATAGATCGGCTGGAAGCGCCGGGCGAGCGCCGCGTCCTTTTCGACATGCTTCTGGTACTCATCGAGCGTGGTGGCGCCG
>JABUBP010000631.1_pt1 | contig 10175 bp, 7 predicted proteins | sample 7240331 | NCBI WGS metagenome assembly JABUBP01 (sample SAMN07256347, study PRJNA390944) | subsurface metagenome | isolation source: Methane hydrate marine sediment | place: Pacific Ocean: Eastern North Pacific, ODP site 1244 | collected 2002 | reverse complement strand
AAATCTCAAGAAAGAGCCTCTACAGTTCTGGGCGAACTTGGTAAAGTTTTTGAGAAGATTGATGAGAAAGAGGTCGATGATTTTACCGAAGCTATCATCAGAGCCAAAAGAGTGTTTGTGGTAGGAGCAGGAAGAGAAGGTCTTTCTTCACGGGCCTTTGCTATGCGTCTTATGCATCTGGGCAAAGAGGTTCACTGGGTGTGGGATGATACTACTCCCAACGTGGAAAAAGGAGACCTTCTTATAGCTAACTCTGGCTCGGGAGAAGTAGCTTCTGTATACAATGTAGCTCATCTGGCTAAAGAAGCCGGGGTCTCAGTTATTACGGTAACTGCCAATCCAGAGGGAAGGGTAGCTGATATTTCAGAAGTTGTGGTGCACCTTCCGGCTGAGGTGTGGGGACCGGGAAAGGATACCGTTCCTTCCATTCAACCTATGGGCTGTCTTTTTGAGCAGAGCCTCTTCATCTTACATGATTTGATGATTCTTACCTTAATGGAGAAAATGAGAATAACCCCATCCCAGATGGCCAAACGCCACAGAAATGTGGAGTAAGAAAAAAGAGTTAAAAAGGCAAGATAATTAGCTTACCCAACTTCAAATAATGTCATAGTAGTGACAACGTTCAGAACCTTGGCATTCGTTCCCAGCTGCCCAATGCAGGATAAATCCTTCTCTATCCTTGCTACTTTCCAATCAAAAAGCCCTTGGTCTTTTTTGAAATACCGCTTGGTTTATTTTAAGGTTTTAGGACGCGTCTTCATAGTTACTTTACACTTTTTCCGTGTCAAACTCTCCTTTGTGGACTATTATGATATATTGAGCATGAGAGAATGAGAGATTTTGGATCTATATCTATTAAAGAAAGAATTCTCATAGTCTGCCAGATAATAGCTGGGGAAAAGATTCAGAGAGTAGCTAGAAAGCACGGGATAAGTAGACCTTCTATTTATGCTTGGACGGGAGAAAGCTTTAGATACATGCCCACCGTGTTACAGGGTTTACTCCCAAAGAAATTTTCAAACCAAAACAAACTCATTATAGTGTAAAATAATTACAAGTTTCATAGGCACGTTCATAGCAAACTGGATAATATCTCTTTTATTCCCTCCCGAAAGCCCTTTAATGCTAAGTTTACTCTCAATTTTTCGGAAGCTAAGAAAAGGGGGTTGACAAATCCTTAAAATTTATTATAATTAGGTTGTGAAACTAATTGAATCCCGCTAATTTCTTAGCAACAGAGTGAATGCGGTCATTTATTTCATAACAGAAAGAAATAGACGATGATGGGTGAGCCTTCCACAATTGGTTTAACTAAACAATCCAACCGATCCTTAATACTGAACTCAATCAGACGCAATGGCCCCATCTCACGAACTAAGCTAGCCAGAAGAACAAAACTTAGTCCTCCCACAATCTCCCGAGTAGTTAATTCTCTAATGCAGGAAAAACTGGTCTTGGAAGTTGGTACAGCTGACTCTGGTGAATATCGTAGTGGCCGGAGACCAATCTTACTTCAATTCAATTCTAACGTAGGGTACGTTATAGGGGCAGATGTGGGAGAGATAAAAATCCGAACGGCCATAGCTAATCTAAAGGGAGAAATCATAAGAGAAATCACAGCCCCTACCTTGCCTCATAAGGGAGGAGATTTCAGTACAAGACAGTTAATTACCACCTTACACCAACTTCTGAACGAAGCCAGAGTTGCTCCTCGCCAAATTATAATGATCGGTTTAAGTGCTCCTGGTCCCATCGATAGGAAAACTGGGACGATCATCTTGGCCTCTAATATAGCTGGATGGCGAAATGTTCCTTTGAAGACCATTATTCAAGAGGAATTTGAAGTTCTTACTTTCGTGGAGAACAGTAAAAATATGGCCGCTGTCGGTGAGAGGCGCTATGGAGCAGGTCAGAGAGCCAAAAATTTAGTCTACGTAGCGGTAAGTACGGGAATTGGTGCGGGGATTATAATAGACGGAAGACTCTTCTATGGGACTAATAACTTGGCGGGCGAAATTGGCCATATGGTTATTGAGAAGAACGCTTGGCAAAAGGACTACGGTTTCCACGGTTGTCTAGAGACCTTTATAAGCGGTGATGAAATGGCGAAGTGGGTAAAAAAATCCCTTGGGGAAGGACGCAAAAGTATGATCTCAAGCATGGTGGAAGAAGATCTTGAGGCTATCACCGCAGAGACAGTCTTTATTGCAGCAGGTCAGGGTGATGAGCTAGCCACGGAAATAGTAACTCACGTAAGTCGCTATATCGGGGTAGCTATGGCAAATCTGGTAAGTGTATTGGACCCCGAAGTAGTAATTCTAGGGGATGGCATAGTGGCGGCTGGAGAGCTACCCTTAAAAATTATCCTTGGCATCGTAAAAAAACTGGCACCCACGCTACCTCATATTACTCTGTCCCAACTGGGAAGTAAGGCTGCCCTGTATGGGGACATCGCTATGGCAATGGGTAAAGCTCTTAAAGAGCTAAACTTATCCAGTTCCTCATAGAATGCGTGATCTTGAGAGGAGGATTGATGACCAGCAAACTGGCATTGGAAGGAGGAAATCCTATAAGGAATAGGCCTTTACCCGAAGGTTGGCCGGGGGGATGGCTTATAGGAGAGGAAGAAAAGAAAGAGGTTTTAGAAGTTATTGAAAGTAAAAGCTTATTTCGTCACTACGGACCTAATCTTTTAAGAAAGGTTGACCAATTTGAAAAAGAATATGCTCAATATGTAGGGACAAAGTGCGCTTTGGCTGTGAGTTCAGGAACAGCTTCACTCATTGTAGCCATGGCCGGATTAGGAATAGGCCCTGGAGATGAAGTAATACTTCCATCTTACAATTTCATAGCCTCAGCAGGGGCAGTAATTGCTTTAAAGGCGGTACCGGTGTTTACTGATATTGATGATTCTTTGACCATGGATCCGGAAGACCTGGAAAAGAGAATAATCCCCTCAACTAAAGCAATAATGCCTATTCATATGAGAGGGATAGCCTGCGATATGGATAGGATTATGGAAGTAGCTAAAAAATATAATCTTCCTGTAGTGGAGGACTGCTCCCAAGCCAATGGTGCAAGCTACCAAGAAAAAAAGGTAGGAACCTTTGGAACTATAGGAGCTTGCAGCTTGCAGTATCACAAAATAATTACCACTGGAGACGGAGGAATACTGTTTACCAACGATAATGCATTATATGAAAGATGCGTAAGGTTCCATGATCAGGGTGCTCTGAGAATGGATGAGATTGATGGAATGAGCTCCGGTAGGCTAATCATTGGTCAGAACTATAGGATGACTGAGCTCACGGCAGCGGTAGGGATTGCTCAACTACGCAAGATAGACAAGATCATTGAAGCTATGAAGCAAAGTAAAAGAAAGATAAAGGAAGCAATATCCGATATAGAAGGAATCACTTTCCGCCGGATTCCTGATGAGGAAGGGGATACGGGGGCAACCCTTATCTTCTTCCTACCTACAGCAGAAATAGCGGAAAAATTTACCCAGGCCCTCAATGCTGAAAATATTAGCGCTAGCCTCACCTACCTTAGTGGTCAACATGTATATGCTCATTTTGAACAAATCAGAGAAAGGAAAATCCTTTCCAAAGTTAAGTGCCCCTGGGAATGCCCTTACTATAAAGGGAAGGTAAAACTAGAAAAAGGGATCTTCCCTCAGACAGACGCGTTACTAAAAAGGGCCGTTCATATAGATATGGTCCCCATATTTACCGAGCAGGATGAGAAAGATATCATTGATGGAATCCATAAGGTAGCCAGTGCCTTGATATGAATTAATGTGCTTAAAAGCTAGAAATGAAAAGCCTGAGGGGAGGTGAGAGGTATAGATATAGGCTAATCTAGCTTAGGATAAAACGTTTCCAAAGAGAAAATGTTAAAAATAATTTCTTTTTGGGGACGTTCAGGAAGAATGAACCATGTCAAAATTATCAAAAGGAGGCATTAACAAAATGATATCTAAAAAAAGTTCTTGGCGTGATTACTTTTTGAAAGGCATAGGGTTGATCCTTACCTTTAGCCTTGTCTTAGGCTTATACCCTAGCTTGGGTTTGGCTCAGGAAAAGGTAAAAGTGGTTTGGAGTGAGTGGTGGGATCAGGAGTGGGGAGAAGAGAACATCAACTGGATAATATCCTCGTTTGAGAAAAAACATCCCAATGTGAATGTGGCCAAGATCTTCACTCCCTGGCCCAACATGTTCGACAAGTTAATGAGCCTCTGTGCAGCGGGAGAATCGCCCGATGTTATGGGGATGGAAGTTGATTGGTTCCTGGCGTTTGACAGGTTGGGAGTGATTGCAGATTTAGATACTCGGCTCGCCAAGGATCGAGATTTCCAGGCCAATCTTGCCGATAGCGCTTTTATTGGCTGGAAGGGGAAAACAAAGCTCCTATATTGGTATGCTATGTCCTACCACTTTGTGTATGATACCGACGTATTTGAGGAAAAAGGTTTAGTACCACCATCTTCATGGGACCATCTCAAATGGGTGTTAGCAAAACTCAAGGAGCCTGCGAAGGGTAAATATGGACTGGCCCTGCAACTATCCCTGTTAAGTTCTCAGCATATAGTGTTGCGGATGTTTCACACCCCTCTGGTTCAATTTGGTGGGCGACTCTTGGATGAGAATGGATTTCCCGTGTTCAACAGTGATGCTGGCGTGAGGGTGCTGAAGTACTGGAAGAGTCTGATGGATGAAGATTTAATTTATCCTGGAGCCCTAGAAACAACTGAGATGACCATGTATGAGATGATGGCTGCAGGAGATCTTCCTCTATTTCTGATTGGACCCTGGGTCCAATCAACGGTTCAACAGAGCAACCCTGATATACGACTTGCCTACAGCCCACCCTGGAAGGATGTGACCAGCGGATATGTGGCTGCTGGTAGCGGAATTTCCCTATCTACCCAATCGGAGCACCAGGATATAGCCTGGGAATTCATGAAGCACTTGTGGAGTGATGAAGTGGCTTTAAAAATGAGCAAGGTGGCGTCCATGCCTTTCGCTACCAAGACAGTATTTGCTGCGCCGTTTATGAAAGAAGATCCTATCCTTCGCTATCAGCTCGACATGATTGGTGATCCTGCCTCCCAACCTTACTCTCCTGTTCCTGAGATGCTGGATCTCTATCGCGTTTTATCGGAGAATATACAGGCGTTCTACCTGGGGCAAAAGACGGCCAAAACTGCTTTAGATGATGCGGCTGAATACTGGAGAAAGGTAATTCAGGAATACAAGTAGAGTGATTTAGTTTAAAGGCACAGGGGCTTCACAGCTTCTGTGCCTTAATATTAATAGAGGGAAGTTGATGTCGCTATTCCGGTCTCTAGTGAGAAGATACAAAGAAAAGTACGACCTGGTGGGAATTCTTTTTATTGGTCCCCCCATCATATACTTATTTTTAATCATTATTTATCCGTTAATCACCATCTTCCCGGCTAGTTTCCAGGAGTACGTTCCCTCATCTCAATCCTTTGTTTTTGTAGGTTTAAAGCAGTTTCAACGCCTCTTCGCAGATAAGCTATTCTGGCTAAGTATAAAAACTACATTTGTCTTTGCTGGTTTCACAGTTATCCTGCACCTTCTTCTTGCATGGGCGTTAGCTTTGCTGTTAAATACACGATGGTGGCCCAGTTGGAGGGTGAGAAATCTCTTTCGGGCTGTTTTGCTTTTCCCCTGGATCTTCTCACCAGCGGCATGTGCATTGCTCTGGGGTATTCTGTATCACCCTAGAGGGTTTTTATCTTACTTCTCTCAACAGCTTCTGCACACCCGTATAGGTTTTCTCGGTGATCCAAAAGTAGCTCTCTGGTCTGTGCTTCTTGTCAATGGGTGGAATTGGTATCCCTTTTATATGATAATACTTCTTGGCGGATTACAATCCATTGATAGGTCCCTGTATGAATCTTCTGAGATAGACGGGGCCAATCGATTCCAGTCATTTTTTCATATTACGCTTCCACTGATGACCCCTCTAATGATGATGATCGTGATTATCGATTTCATAGGTACATTTATTGTCTTTGATCTTGTCTGGATAATGACAAAGGGAGGACCTTTACGCACCACCTACCTTATCAGCTTTTTTCTTTATGAGAAAGGACTTATGACCTATAAATTAGGCTATGCTTCAGCAGTAAGCGTTTTTATGGCTCTTTTTCTATCTGCATTTGTAGCTGTTTACCTTATTTTGTATCTCAGGAGAAGTAAGGTATGAGAGCAACCAAAAAAGTCTACAGATCTTTCCTCGTGTATGGCGCGTTGGGTGCTGTGGGCTTTCTGTTTCTGTTTCCAGGCATCTATGGCGTGCTGGTCTCGTTTAAGCTCAATCGGGAGATATTTATCTGGCCGCCAGCTATACTGCCACGCCTCTGGAGCCTTGAGGGATATGTGGAGATTCTTTCCCAACCCAAATATATACGTTACTTCTTTAATGCCTTTCTTATTTCCACTTTCACATCTTTTGTGTGTGTGATCCTTGGCTCTTTAGGTGGCTACGGTATCTCCCGATTCAGAATTCCAGCAAAAGGCATTCTTATGTTGGGTATTATTGCCTTGATGATGTTTCCCGGACCCATCTTGATGATTCCCTATGTTAGATTATCAAAGACCCTGCATTTATACGACACCTACCTTGCTTTGGTGATGGTCAACAGCGGCTTTAGCCTCCCCATCGCTATCTGGCTACTCAAAACTTTTTTTGACTCTATTCCACCGGCAATAGAGGAGGCAGCCCTGATAGATGGATGCACCCGTCTCAAAGCACTCATTTATGTGATCGGCCCCCTGGCACGCGCCGGAGTTATTGCCATATTTGCCTTTGCCTTCCTGAGAACCTGGAACGAGTTTATGTTCGCTATGATTTTGACCAAAGGACCAGAACGAGCACCCATTAGTGTGGGGCTTGCATCATTTTTTACCTCGTATAATGTTCACTGGAATGCCATTATGGCAACAACAGGACTTTCCATTATTCCGCTGATGATCATTTTCATTTTTCTGCAGCGTTACATTATTAGCGGTATAACTGGTGGAGCGGTAAAGTAAGAGGAGATAGATGAAAAAGAGGCGACAGCCATGGCACATCTACTTATGGGATATGATGTAGAAAATTACTTGGATCCTTGTCTGAAGAAGAATTTAGATTGGCAGGTCACACGTCGGTTTCTGTCCCGAATACGTCGTGTCCATGAAGATCTAAATGTTCCATGTACTTTATTCATCTGTGGACTTTTACTAGAGGAATCAGACGTCTTAAAAGCTCTCCAGGACCTTGCAGGTTCTCAATTATTTGATTTGCAGCAACACACGTATTCTCATCAGCGGCTAAAGACGGTGGTTCAGAACGACGGTGAGATGGTTGTCGTCTTTAGAGGTGCTTCCTTGGAGGAAATTCAAAAAGAGGTTATTCGAACCAATAAGCTTTTTGAAGAGAGGCTTGGTATCCATTGTAGAGGTATTTGTGGGCCTTACGGGTACTACCGGGGGCTTATGGATCGACTAGATATTCTCAAAGTTCTCTATGAGGCAGGGATTCGATTTACCCGAACATACCTGCGAAATGAGAATGACTGGGAGCCGTTGTCGATCAAGGTGCAGCCCCTTACTTATGGACCACAAGGTTTCCCCCAGATATTGGAAATTCCATCTCAAGGATGGCAAGATATCATCTACTTTCGGGCTAATGGATGGGACAAACGAGAGGAATTTCTGCACTACAATAAGACAATAGTAGACGAAATTGCACAAAAGGATCTTGCGTGGAGTGTATGTCAACACGACTGGACCAGTTGCCAAAAGGATTCAGAGATGGACTATACTCGGAGACTTCTGAGGTATGCTCAATCAAAAGGAATAACGGTTACCAGTCACAGAGTTTACTATGAGAAGACCATCGGGAAGACGTCTACGGACTGCCTCCAATCCTAGTAAAAGAGAGGGTTCACGTTAACGTTGAAAATAAAGCAGGTACTCTGTAATTCCTTAACTTGTCTTCCATCTTGCTTGTGTAAGATCTTTCTCCTACCTTAAGGTATCCTGAAAATAGCTAGAAATACGTACGTTGAAGGGAGTCAAGAATAAGGTTAATCTAATCATCTAGCTCGTACTCGTACAAAGGAAGGGGCATCCAATTTTAAAGGACCCGAGTGTCAAGTAGTTGCGATTCCACTTAGTGGATTATCGCTAGAGGGAAACATATCAATTTACTATAGAATAGGAGGTGGAGAATGGGGGTACTAATTGGTTCCTTTATGCACGAGGCTAATACATTCAGTACATTTAAGGCTGATCTGGATCATTTCAAGAAAAGCTTTCTTTTGTTTGACCAAGAGATAATAGATAGATTCCAGAACACCAACACAGAGCTGGGAGGATTTCTTAAGGCATTAGGAGAAAGAGATCTAAAGGTAATTCCCTCCATGGCAACCTATCCGACCCCTTCCGGAAAGGTAACCAAGGAAACTTTCTCCTATCTAAAGGGTGAGTTAATAAGAAGAATCAAAAGCTGTAAAACTCTAGACGGTGTACTATTGGCCCTTCATGGATGTATGGTTACCGAAGACAGCCAAGATGGGGAAGGGAACATTTTAGAGGAGATAAAAGGCATTGTAGGTAACAATGTCTATATTGTCTGCAGCTTAGACTTTCACGCCAATGTCACCGCTAAAATGGTAAGGTATGCCAATGTACTGGTAGGATATGAGACAGCTCCTCACGTTGATATGTTTGAAACAGGAAAAAGAGCCGGGGAAATTCTTATCTCTCTGATAGAGAAAAAGTTTCCGACTTGTACGGTGATGAAGAAAATTCCCATGCTACTTCACGGTGATAAAATGATAACCTCTCAGGAGCCTCTGGCTGCCCTTTTAAAAAAGGTGAAAGCTACGAGAGAAAAGAACAGAATTGTATCCACTTCTATTTTTGCTGGTTTTCCTCTGGACGATATAAAAGAAGTAGGAGCAAGTGTAGTTGTCAGCTCGACATGCGACGAAGAGTTAGCTGAAAAAGAAGCTTCTTTTTTGGGACGGGAATTTTGGGATTTAAGAGAGAATTTTCTCATGACACATTTGTCCATAGAAGAAGCCCTCGATGAAGCCATGAAAATTCCAGGTGGACCTGTGGTCTTCTCCGATCCCGCAGACAACCCGTCAGCAGGAGCAGCCGGAGATGTCACCTTTATCCTGAAAGCTCTGATAGAAAAAGGAGTAAGGAGTGCAGCCCTGGCAGTGATTAGAGATCCTGAAGCTGTGGCGGTGGCCATTAAAACAGGGGTGGGAAAGAAAGTAACTGTGGAAATAGGAGGAAAATTCGACGATGTGAACAGCTATCCTCTAAAAGTTACCGGAGTAGTAAAACTCATCTCTAATGGTAGATACATCTATAAAGGTCCCATAAAAACTGGTCTCCAGGCTAACATGGGAAGAACCGTGGTTTTAAAGATAGAGGATATCGATGTAGTCCTTACTGAAAATCAAGTAGAGACATTTGATCCTGAAGTTTTCCGAAGCAATGGAGTTGAACCTAAAGATAGGAAAATAGTGGTACTTAAAGATGGTCTGCACTTCCGTGCCGCTTATGAACCTATAGCTAAGGCCATTTTCTATATTGACTCTCCGGGATTTAGCAGTGTAAATTTTTCCAAGCTGCCATATAAAAATATTTCTCGACCCATATTCCCTCTAGACAAAGATACTCAATTTAACTAATCGGGGATGTCTATGGTCATAAACTGGGCAATTGTAGGATACGCTGACATCGTAACAAGGCAGATTATGAGAGCAATGGAAGAATCAAAAGAATCCAGGCTGGTGGCTTTACTGCGAAGAGATAAACTTGAAGCAAAGAAAACAGCTAAGCAATATGAAATAGAAAAATACTACGACAATGTCGAAGATCTAGGAAAAGATAAAGATGTCCAAGCAGTTTATATTGCCACACCTCCTTTCCTTCACCATTCTCAAACCGTAAAGTTAGCAAATTATGGTAAACACATTTTATGTGAAAAACCCATGGCTCTTAGTATTGAAGAATGTAAAAATATGATAGACGCAGCCAGTAAAAATAGGGTAAAACTAATGATCGGACATTGCTTTAGATTCCACCCCTCTGTGGAGAAAATACGGGAATTAATAGGCAAAAAAGCCATTGGTC
>JABUBP010000630.1_pt1 | contig 10190 bp, 9 predicted proteins | sample 7240331 | NCBI WGS metagenome assembly JABUBP01 (sample SAMN07256347, study PRJNA390944) | subsurface metagenome | isolation source: Methane hydrate marine sediment | place: Pacific Ocean: Eastern North Pacific, ODP site 1244 | collected 2002 | reverse complement strand
ACTTTTTCCGTCACGTACCAGTTGCAGTCTTAAAGTCATGTAATCTCGTCCTTTATTACCTAGAAGTAACAATTGAGGCTTCCAATATAAATGTTACTATTCAGTAATAAACAATCATGCTGTCGAACAGAAAAAGAGGCAAATAAGCGCCAGAAACAATGCAACAAAGATTCAGAAAAACTATGGCTGGTCCCCAGATTAGAACTGTTTGGGGATGTCCTGTTTTTCCATAATGTAGCCGCAGTAATGACATCTCAGCCGAAGAGGCTCTTCGTTGTCCACGTAAAACGTAGATTTCACGGGTTCCTTACTGTTCGAAACGCAAACAGGGTTCGCGCACTTGACTGTTTCCCGTATCACTTTAGGTAGCCTAACCAGCTGCTTGTCCACAACCTCATAGTTTCTGATGATGTTTATGCTTGCGTGGGGAGCCAACAGAGCTATCTTGTCTACTTCTTGTGACTTCAGTTCTCTTCCTTCAATCTTGACGCGACTCGTGATTCCCAAAATCTTTATCACATCTAAAGCATGCCCGGCAGTGATGTGATCTATCACTGTGCCGTCTTTAATTTTGGATACGCGTAAAGTCGTTTCAGACAAGTTAACCCGCCCTTCAGGACTGTATACTATATTTTAATGAGTTAAGAGTTTATTTATAGCTGCTGTTTCGGTCACGAATCAATAATAGAATAAAAAGAGTTTGATCCGGATAGATTAAGCATTTATTTGCGAGTTGCTAAAGTGTGTCTGGTGTAATGCTTGCAATTTAAGGGACGCGACATAGTATCCATAAAAGATTTTACCCGAGAGGAAATCGATTACATCCTGAAAACCGCCGCTGCAATGGAACCCATCGCCAAAAGCGGTTCAGATATGCTTCACGGAAAGATTTTGGCAACTCTCTTCTTTGAACCCAGCACAAGAACCCGCCTAAGCTTCGAAGCCGCCATGAACAAGCTCGGAGGAACCACCATAGGCTTCGCAGAAGCCAAAGTAGCTGCAATCAAAAAAGGCGAAAACTTGGCAGACACTATCAGAGTCGTCGAAAACTATGCTGATGCCCTAGTGCTACGGCATCCGCTGGAGGGAGCAGCTAGATTAGCAGCCGAGTTTTCTGACGTGCCTGTGATAAATGCGGGTTCCGGAGCCGAGGAGCATCCGACTCAAGCTTTGCTGGACTTGTACACCATACTGAAAGAGAAAGGAACGATTGATGGGCTTAACATCACGTTGATGGGAGACTTACGGTATGGGCGCACGGTTCACTCGTTGGCGTATGCCTTGTCCCTCTACAAAGTGAATTTGTTTCTGGTTTCGCCGGAGATTCTCCGCATGCGAAGGGAGGTTTCTGACGCTATAAAAAAGAGAATCAAGATAGTGGAGGGAACAGAGGTTGGGGAGGTTTTGCCTGAAACGGATGTACTTTATGTAACGAGGATTCAGGAAGAAAGATTTCCTGACCCAACGGAATACGCCAAGGTCAGGGGAATATACAAGATTGGGGTTGCCACGCTACAGGATGCGAAGGAGGACATGATTATTATGCATCCTTTGCCGAGGGTGGACGAGATAGATCACGAAGTTGACAATACACGCCACGCCAGATACTTCCAGCAAGTATGGAACGGCATAGTCACGCGGACCGCTCTCCTAGCTCTGATACTGGGAGCAAAAAAATAGCCAGAACGGTTTAAGAAACTGGTACGCATAGAGCAGGCAAAACGTTAAAGACCTCAGAAGGTAATAATGTAGGTTAGAACCGTTTTTTAGAATATATTGTGGAGAAATCAAGATGGTTTCAAGTATTGTACAAGATGTTTTTTCAACCAAATTTGCGAGCGTCAGTCAAGACGACACGCTTTCCGCTTGTCTCTCGTTCTTTAAAGAAGAGTCGACGCCAGTTTTGGTTGTGTTAACCAACAAGGGAAAGTATGCGGGCGTAATTGCTCACAGATGGATAGTTAGATCGCGGTATGATCCGGCTACTACTAAAGTTGAGAGTTTGATGCGGTCAGCGCCCACAGTGTCCTTGCAGGATTCTCTCAGTAAAGTAGCCAAGTTGATGATAACTAGTGGGATAAGCCAGCTTCCAGTTTTCAGCGGAGAGAAACTGTCTGGAATAGTTACTGATGAGGCTGTTATTCAGGGAGCAGTGATTGGTAAATGGGGCAGCACCAAAGTTGAGGAAGTAATGACCAAGAAACCGTTACTTGTTGAAGAGGACGAGTCTGTAGGAGCTGTTCTGAGCCTATTCAGAGAGCATGGTATATCTCACGCACCCGTGGTTAGAGACGGCAGCCTCGTTGGGATGGTAAGCATCCAGAATATCATCGCAAGCATCTTTCAGCCAAAACAACGCCAAACAGTAGGCGACACAGCCGGAGAGAAAGCTCCAGTTCTAAGCATTCCAGCGAAGGGGATAATGACGAAGCCAGTCATCACAGTCTTGCCCGAGACCACATTGAAAGACGCGGCAGAGAAAATGCAGAAATTCAACATTTCTTCCTTGGTGGTTATCAGGAAAGGAAGAGCTGCGGGAATTCTGACAAAAAGAGACCTTCTTGAGCCGCTAGCCGAAATGGAGATGCCAAAACAAAGAATCAATGTGCAGTTTTCGGTGAAGGGCGTAGAAGTAAGCGATATTCAACGTGGCATCATAATGAACGATTTCGAAGCCTTTTCACGCAGATACCAAAAGATGATGCAAGAGGGCACACTTTTCGTTTACATGAAAACTCATGGAACAAACTACACGGGACAGCAACTAGTTCACTGTCGCCTACAATTTAGAACAAAAAAAGGTTCCTTTTTTAGTTCCAGCGAAGGCTATGGAGTTGAAGCGACGTTTCGCACAGCATTGGATCGGCTTGAGAAGCAGATTCTAAGAAGCCAAGAGCTTGCGCATGAACCAGAATATGCTAAGAAATATTTGCGGCGAATAGAGTTTCCCTCAACAGAACTCTAGGCAAGCCTGAAAAGGGGGAGGTGAAAAAGTGACAACAGAGGGAGAATTATACGCCTGCAAAATCTGCGGCAACGTTGTGAAAGTTATCGCATCCGGTAACGGAATTCTTGTCTGCTGCGGACAACCCATGCAACTCGTAGAAGAAGACTAAAGCGCGTGCATGCACAGTTATTAACGCGAGTTTCGCCAATTCTTTTTTTCATTAAGCAGTTACACATCCATTCAAGGCTCACAGTTTATGCTTTCTAAGCTTCTTCTGTTCGCTGGGCAGTTACAGTAGACCTCTACGCAGAATCCACCTGAGTGCTATAAATCCTAGCGGAAGTCTGAGCCCCACCCATAGAACCCGTATTAGAACGGTTGCCGCGACACTAACTACGGCAGCTTGCGGTCCTAAGAGGGCAATGTAAAGGCTGGTCATAACAATCTCGATAAACCCTACTTCACCGGGCAACATGGTGGGGATGCTTTGAAGGCTACGACTAAGAGAATACACGATTGTTAGTAGAACAAAGCTAACTGTGTAGCCAAGAGAGACAAAAACGAAATAGGACACAAGTACGCTGAGGAAATAGCTCACTAGAGAAAAAAACAGCGGCTGAACTAAGCTTCTTGGATTCTTACCTAAGATGTCTATTGATTGATGAAAAGACTCCAAAGCGTTTTTTGCCTTGGATCTTAGGCTGTCAAGGTTTAAGCGACCCCTAGAAATATAAACGCCAAAACGCAGCAACAAATCGATTAACCGGTGGCTCAATTGCTCTTTTTTGCATAAAAGAAGTATAAAGACCAGCGGAATGGCGGTACCGACGGATATGAGTAATATCAGAGTGGAGACGAGTGCTGGAATGTCGTATTGTAAACTGAACAACGAAAGAGAGCAAACTATCAGAACAATCAAGGTTACTACCATGGAAATGATTCGCTGACCCAGAACTGACGCTACAACTTTTCCTGTGTTTTCACCTGACTCTTTTGTCATAAGGTAACTTTTGGAGACATCTTCACCGATTGACTCAGATGGAACAAAGAACTCAACAAAGGCTCCAACCCAAGTAATTAGCAAAGTCTTTTTGAAGGGAACATTGATCGAGAGGGAACGTAGAAGGCATTGCCAAGTTAGAGAATATGCCAGCAGGTTTAACAGGAGAACAGCGACCGCCAGCGAATAGTAGAAGATGTCGATTTGCTGGATAGTTATGAGCATTTCTGGTATGTCAACAAAGAAATAGAGGTAGGCAACGAAGATCAACAGACCGATCAACAGAAGTGGAGCGGTTCTTCTGATAGTCTTACGCTTTTCTGGAAGCCACGCACTACTCACTGAAGCGTCGGTTTCAACCACTTAATTCACGGCATCTTATTGTTCTTTAATCCCTCTTCTTTGCAATATAACCCTGCGTATCTGTTTTCTTTCACAGCCTAAAACTGCCATATTTGCTCAAGATAGTTTTTAAAGGTGATTTGGCAAGCAAGGAAAATTCTGTTGTACAATTCATTAGACACGGATTACATTTCGGAATTACAGTTTCTTTGACCTTCTTCATCTTCTTGCTATGTAGCAGATCAGTCATAGAATGTTGAAGCAGAGAACCTATGCAAGTCTCTTTATTACGAAGAAGACCTGGACACAAAAACAGTTTTCCTTCATTGTTTACAGCCAAATATAATTTGCCAGCATCACAAAGTTTTGGAAGAGTCCCATTGATGTAGTCGGAGATGTGGCTTAGAAAGTAATACGACTGTGATATGTGACGACGATAATTCGATTTCATCTCTAAAATCTGCTTTACTGAACGATCAACGGCATCCTTGGGGACCGCCCAAGAATTGGAACCAATGACTGGCTGGATGAAAAAGTAGTCTGCTCCAATGTTTCTTACGGCGTCAAAGACTTCACGTAACTCTTGAAAGTTACGTTTGTTTAAGACAAAATTTACGCCAATAGCACAAGAACGAAGATTTGTTTCTGCCAGATACTTGATGCCTCGAATCGCTCCAGCATAGGCTCCTTTTTTGCCCCGCACTTCATCATGAGTATCAGATAAACCATCCAAAGATATTGATATGGACTGAACCAAATTAACGAGTTTCTGCGCTCTGGATCTTGTCAACAGGGTGCCATTCGTACTTAATGTGACAACTAACCCCTTGTCCACAGCGTATTCTATTATGTCTTCGAGGTCGTTTCTAAGTAAAGCTTCTCCTCCAGTAATACCTATGGTCATAACATCGGCGTCGGCTAGGTTATCAATAACCGTTTTTGCCTCGCTTAAAGTTAGATCTTTGTTTAGTTTATCACGATAAATTGTTTGTCTATCACAGAAGAAACAATTTAGGTTGCACTTGTAAGTTATATCCCACGCGACAAACATTGGAGAAGGCATTTTCAACTTTATTTTTGAATAGAGCCTTAACGTTCGCAACAAGGGCATATTTAATTTAAGCGGATTTATGTTCACCAACGATTTCCCTGCTCCCTATTGCATGGCTCCGTTTTTTGCGCATATATGGCAAATTGTTTTTTTCTTTGCGATTTTTCCATTAGCAACTCTTTCTCTTGAAGATCGATAAGCATCATTATTCCATATTGCAGAAAATCCTTCTTCAAGTGCGTTTCCAAAGCCCCATTTTTCCCCGTACACATTACAACAAGGAAAGATGCTTCCATCCCAGTTCATCACAGACCGTGTCCATAAAGATGAACAATCAGTGTTAAGCGCTTTTTTCTTTCTCTTCAAGATGTTAGAGTATGCTGAATAACGCTCATCATGAGGTAACCACTCTTTCACATTTTCGAATTGAGACTCAGAATCTAGAAAGAATCTCTGACTCATATCGCAGAGAAGTTTCGCAAACTCTATGTGATCAACACCGATTTCTTTAGCCAACCTCTTCGCATTAGGCAACTCTTTTTCAGTGAATCTCGTTACAAAAAACTTCCATTGCAAGAGAGGCTTTCGAAGATTCAGAGTTCTTTTTTCTTTTACAATTTTTTTTATGTTGCCAATTACCTTTGAAAAATTGTTTCCTCGTTGATAGGTTTCAACAGTTTCCTGACTTGCCCCATCTAGCGACACCATTAGTATGTTTAAACCCGACTGCATTAGTTCTCTGCAAATCTTATCATCAAAAATATTCAGGTTCGAACTTGTTGTCACGATAATATTCCGGTCTCTAGCGTATCTAACCATTCTAAAAAAGTCTTTGTTTAGAAACGGTTCTCCCCAATTGTACAACTCTACTAGTAGTAGGTAATCACCGAGTTCGTCAATGATTTTTTTGAAATTCTCAAAGGCAAGAAAACCTTTAGGTAAACCTTCTTTTCCTTGACCTGTTGGGCATAGGGAACAACGTAAAGGACAAAAGTTTCCAGTTTCAATGGTCAAGTGGTATGGGAATCCCGCGACATAGGATGTTTTCAGGAACCTATGTTGAAATTCGACCAGAAAAAAATTGAATATGGCTTTTGGCTTCATTAAAATACCAATCAAGTCTCGAGGCTGATCATTGAGGAATGAAAGAAAGTGATTGATTTCGTTTCGACCAAGCCTCAATTCCCTTGTACTCATTCTAGGCTAACCCGTTCACGTTGTAGTTTATGTTGTTAATAATCGTTTATTTATATCTGGAAGGTTTTAAACTGGTTTTGTTAAGACTTCCCTAAGCACACGCCTTAACACATCTTCGTTATCAACTACGGTTCTGTGTGGTTGGGTGAATGCTTCTTTTACTAGGATTTGATCTGGGTCGTATCCTAAGCTTTTAACCATTTCTTTCAGAATGTCCATCTTCTGCACTTTGAGTTTTTGTTCTATTCGAATTTATATAAAGCATAAAGTATTAAATGCCTGAAATAGGAATTGGGTTTGGGTTAAAATTTAACCATTGTCATAAAAAAGGGGAGTTTGCGGGATTATTGTTGGGAACTATCACCATCGATGACCAGATCCAGACTAGAATTAGGTCATAGCTTCGAAAATTAACGCGTTTAATTCCTTCAAATCTCTAATGATTTTGGTGGGGGAGCCTTTTTTGATAGTTTCTAATGCCTGAAAACTCCCTTTCTCCCTGTATATTGCCCAGGGTTTGATGTCAGCGGCTCGTGCTGCTTCACAATCTTCTTTCATATCCCCTATGTAAATCACATTTTGGGCGCTTTTGATGTTAAGTTCTTCTAAAGCTAGAAGTAACCCCTTAGGTTTAGGTTTCCATCGATCTAAAATTATGTTGTCAAAAAAATCTTCTAGATCGAATCTGTGAAGATTCTCTTCGACTTGCTCTTTTGGAGTTTGTGATACAACCCCTAACTTAATTGAATCTTGCTTTCTTAGATTCTCCAAAGCGGGAACTACATCAGGAAATATGCTTATGGATGAACTGTATGTTGTGTACGCGTTTTTCCAAAAGTAAATTGCATCTTTGATCTCTTTGAACCCTTCATCTGATAGGAAATCGGGATAGGGAAGTCTAAACTCTTCTCTGAACTGAGTCAGAGATGGAGATTTCTTATTGTATTTTTTGCAGAGATCCACATATCCTTGGTATACTGCTGAGAGGTCATTAACGAGAGTACCACTAAGATCAAAGAGAATTGCTTCTATTTTGTTTGACTGTAGATGATTCGATGAATCTAATTCTTTCAATGAATAACCCAACTCTAGTGTTGCGTGTATCACATATTAAAAATCATTGAACAAATAATAACGCCATATTTGAAAAAGAGGGGGAAGTTAGAGGCTTTTACAGTTGCTTCTCTAGCAAGTGGATTTCAAGCAGCACTCGGGCGTAAGAGGAAAAGAATTGTTTTTAATTTATGAAACGGTAGAACATGATACAAATAAACTCAAACAAAAACAGCGTATCTTCTACATGAAACAAAAGCCGGCTGTTTTCACGAGTAAGGTATAACCAAACATCACCGTTGCCCCGATAATTCCATATTTTATCGCGGTTTTCTGCATTCTAATGACGTTTTTTGTTGACGCCTTCTTCAACACAGCAACATAACACTTGATGATTGGTACGGAAAGAGGAAAAAGAATAAAAAATAAGAACAAATGCTTGTAAGAGAGTAAACCAAGAACTGAATAGACGAATGGTGAGAAACCTGCTAATAGAAACATGAAGCCAGCGACAACCACACCATTCTTCCTTCCATACCTAACAACAAAAGTGGTAACCCTCATTTTCCGATCTACTTCATAGTCTCCAACGGCTTGAATAATATGGCCGCCACAGTGAATCAGCATTAGCGGCACCACACCCAACATAATCAATGAAATATCGGAGCTCAGCTTGTCAGCTAACTCCAAACCAATCAAGAACGGCATGAAACCACCGCCTACACCTGAAACTAAAAAATCTGCAACTGGCACGTTTTTCAGTCTGAAGAGGGGAGAGGAGTATAATGTTCCAAACACAAGATAAATGAGAAACAAAGATAGGAGATTCACATCAACCGAAACTACTAAGACTAAACACAAAACGATTAACAAAAAGGAAAAGATTAACGCCGTCCGAGGCGTCATTCTACCAGCAGCAACAGGCAAGTTAGACTTAAACGCGTTCTCTTGATCTTCCTTTCGGTCGAAGTATTGATTCAAGATAAAGACACTAGCCGTAGCAAAGGAGAAAGCAAACAAGACAACAAGGAACCGCTCAAGAGAGGGAAAAACTAGGAGGATGCTTCCAAAACCGAAGCTAATAACCCACCCAAGCCAACTCCCAACTCTCATAACCTTAAAGTATTCCATAATCGTCGAGAACCAATGGAGCTTCTGAAAAGTCTTCACCAACCTTCACAATTCTAATACTCACATTAATAGAACGTAAATAGCGAGTGGAAAATACTTTTTCGTGGATTATAAGCGTATAGGAAACTTTAGCCCGAGCCCTTTTTGTGCACGCATGCAAAACAGTAGTTTCAAAGCATTATTATCACAAGCTGTGGACTTTGATGCATTAACCTTTACGATCGGTTTTGTGGGCGGAAACGAGATGGCTCAGCATCACACTGGTTATCAGCTGCACGAAAATCCGGAAGCAGTCAAGATTCTTGTCAAACTGATTATTGAGATGCAGGAATACAAGAAAGTGCTGGAGGAACGGAGCGGCTACAAAATCGCGTTGGCTAGGACACCTGCTGAATCCACAGCCCAGAGATTTGCGATAGCTGACCTGCTCACGAACGGTTATCGGGAACATGCGGAGAAGCTGATTAAGGGAGATGTGGGGCAAGCCAAGGTTCTGCTTGCTGACAGGAAGAAGGATGTTCCCGTCTATTACACTAACGGAACTCACGTTGATGTGGGTGCTAAGGTGGGGCTGTTTGATCGGATGAACATCGAGCAGAAGTTCTTCCCTCTCTTGAACGGCGGAAACATGTTGCATATTTGGTTGGGAGACGCTTCTCCAGACCCCGAAGCTCTATACAAACTGACCAAGAGAATCACCACTAAAAGCAACATAGGTTACTACGCTTATACTAAGGACTTAACCGTCTGCAGCAACTGCGGAAAAGTCACTTCGCCCATGCGCGAACAATGCCCCCACTGCAACTCCAGCGCTGTAGAATGGTGGTCCAGAGTAACCGGATACTATCAAGCAGTTAGCGGATGGAACAGCGGCAAAAAACAGGAACTCATGAACAGATACAGAACTGGACTGTAATACGGCTAATTACATGTGCATTATCTAAGGTCTAACTTCGCCTGTGAACGCGAATCTCTAGGTTAGTTGCGGAGCTTAGTGTATGGCCTGGGTTAGACCTGTCGATTTGTGTTGGGTGATCTTCAGGCGCTAATATGCTGTGCAGGAATCCGCTTCCAAACTTTCAAGTTGCGCTTTTGGAGCCAAATCCGATGCGCCTCTACCCATACTTTTTTCTCCAGAACAGTCTTCCCTAGAAAAGCCTCGACTTATCTGGAGGTTGAGAATGAAACGACATTGAAGGAAGCCTTGGTAAGCTGTAATAATAATGTAATAAACGATTATTTTTAGTTCTCTGGAGGGCTTTAAACACCCCCTCTTTTTCAAGAAATGTGATAAATAGTATTCTAAATTGGTAAATACTATTCTGAATTCATCAATTCACGATACGGTGGCGATAAAAAACGATCATCCAAAGTGGGCGTGCAAAGTCTAGAGCTTGTGATAATAATGCTTTGAAACTACTGTTTTGCATGCGTGCACAAAAAGGGCTCGGGCTAAAGTTTCCTATACG
>JABUBP010000629.1_pt1 | contig 10190 bp, 24 predicted proteins | sample 7240331 | NCBI WGS metagenome assembly JABUBP01 (sample SAMN07256347, study PRJNA390944) | subsurface metagenome | isolation source: Methane hydrate marine sediment | place: Pacific Ocean: Eastern North Pacific, ODP site 1244 | collected 2002 | reverse complement strand
GAAACTCCTCGGTCGTGGCCGCCAAGTACCGGGCCCAGATCGGACGCTCGAGCGGGAGAAGGTGCACAAACTCCTGAACCACAGTAAACCCCCCGTAACGACGTGTAAGGTATTCCCCTACAAAGGTTAAGGGTTTTCCCCTACAGACAAACCCTTGACAATGTGCTATACTGTTGTTAACCCCCGGACAGCTTGCTTAGCTGAATCTCCACGAGGCTTCATAGTAATCTAGGCTGTGCTGTCTATTGCAGTGGCCTACTCCGCCCTAGCCCTCTTGACCATATCCTCATCGAGAATCACGCCTACCCATTGGCACCATTCCACAAGGAGCTGCTTCCGGTCCTCGGGATCTATGGGCAGGCCGGCGAGGAAGATGAGCACGTCGTCGAGACGGTCAGGGTCGAGAAGGTCAGGGGGGAAGACCCCGATCACTCTTGCCATTGGCCTGCTGTTGAGGTGTAGCCGTCTGCTCGTCGGCGGTGCATGGGACGCCTGGGTGCGCGTTGCCTGCAAGAGGGGCAGACGTAGGCTTTGAGAAGCCAGTCCCATGTGGCCCAGACTATACTCTGGCAGTGCTCGCAGTAGAAGGTGGACATTCTACTCACCACCTTGCCCTCTCTCTGCCTCCAACTCCGCTGCTGTTCGGGCCACGACTGTACCATCCTCGAGACGTATCAGCACCACCTCGATGTCGTCCACCTCAGGCACCCGGAACTTTAGTAATTCGCTTTCGGGTCCCGGAGAGAACGGTGGCGCGTTGATCGGTGATTCGGTCATGTACGATGTCTCCTTTCTTGAACTGCAATCCAAGGACAACCTCACGCTCCAAGGGGTTGAATCGGTAGGACGCACGCAGACGCTCGAGCTCTGTGTTGGATTGGGCTAGTGTGGCAAGCCAGTTGACGTGATCGATCAATGCAGGCATAGGCATCTCCTCTTACCAGGCAGCGGAAAAGTAGTACGAATCTTCACAGGATCTTCACAGGATCTTCACATCTACCCCTTGACATGCTATGTGTCCTGTGCTACAATGGTACTAGGATAGAGACACAGATACACACAGGAGGACACACGATGAAGACCCCGGACAAAGACCACTGGATCGTCGCTGAGTCATGGGCCTGCCCCAACTGCAAAGAGGACAGCGGCCTGAAGCTGGTGTGGCATCGGCACAACACCATCTACTGCTCTAGCTGTCGGCACACCTATCACCCCCCCGCTGGCCGCGTCCGCTGGGCCTATCGGCCCGCTGAGTCTTGTCTATGATTTGCACCTTGGCGAGGGTGCGCCGGTGCGCCCCGAGTGGTCGCCTGGCACAGCAGCCATCATTGCTGCAGTGAGCCGGAAGCGCGTTGACGTGATAGGGGAGACGGCATCGACGATCATCATCTTTGAGGTGAAGCCTCGTGCCGGCATGGGCGCGATGGGGCAGCTTCTCAACTATCGGGCATTGTATCTGAGGGAGCGCAGACCTACGAAGCCGCTCCGGATGATGGTAGTCTGCGAGCGGGTAGAGCCGGACGTGACCAGGACCTACGCGCAGTACGGGATCGAGATTGCATTGGTCTAGCATAGAAGGGGGCGGGAAATGACCAAGTTCTTCGATCTACTTGAGCGCAGCATCATCGTACAGAGTTTCTTGACCCTGATGTTTGGGGGTGCGGTGGTGACGCTGGCGATGTTGGGGCGTGAGATCCCCGACATTCTCGTTCAGATGACCACGGTGATCGTGAGCTTCTGGATGGGGACGAAGGTACAGCATACGGTGGATCAGAACAGGGAAGCGAAGGGGCGCGGGGCTACTCCCGGGCGGCGTCAGGAGTAGCACCCGCGTTGTTAGGGGTCAGATTTCGGGTTCTGGGACGTGGCCTGCGAAGGCGTCAAGCACCTGCATCTGTGCCCACCAGATGTTTTGCTTCGCCTTCCAGAGCACGGTGATAGCACGCTTCTGACCGCATGGCCCTTTTGAGAAGAAGGTATCGTGTAGCTGTTGGTCTACCAAGGCCGCGGCTTCTCTGAGTCGGTCTAGGACTTCTCGCACGTCTCCTCCTCCTCTCGGTCCAGCAGTGCCAGGGCAATTGTGATCCTCTCCGTGGCGGCGTGGATCAGGGTGGTCTCGTTCTCGAATGCCCAGGACTGGTCGCGTCGGTCCAGGCTTTGCTCTGCCTCGATAAGACGCCAGCGGGCTTGGTCGAGCAGGTCCGCTACTTCTCGCACGTCTCCTCCTTCAGCTCGTCCAGCACTCTCAGCGCGTACCTGGTCTGGTTGCTGGCGACGCGAGCTCCCAGCAGTGCCTCGTAGCGCTGGCTGGACGGTGGCTCTTGGTCAAGTTTCCCTATCGCTTTCACCAAGTGCCCCAGGGCGACCAGCAGGAAGCCGGCAGCGTCGAGGCCGAGGTAGTCTTGTGGCTCGGGGATTGGGTTAGGCGAGGGCGCCTTTTGTATGTGGAGGGATACGATCCCTATGCCATTGTTCTCGGTCATGGTTTCTCCTATATGCTGGCGAGATACAGTGTCAGGTCGTCCTCTTCGACCAGGCAGAGCTGGCCCTTGATCCAGCGCACTGCTGCCAGAGGGAAGATGATGGGCTTGGCCTGGCCTGCTCGTTTGGCGAAGTGGCAGACGTGGATCTCAGTCTTTGGGTTACGCACGCGCAGTTTCTCGATCAGCTCCTCGACGGTCATGGTTCCAGCACCTTCTTCTTGAGACTGTCCGATCGAAGGGCGTTTGTCGCGTATTCGTAGTTGTACACGTGAGTCCTTTCCAGGGCCCGTTGCAGCCAGTGCTCGAACTTGTCCTCATAGTGCTCCGCCAACGGTTTCTGCGCGAATCCGCTCACGATCTGTTTTCTGCATACCGGACACTCGAACAGGTCGGCGGATATCAGCACCGCTGGTTTGGGGGGTTGCCAGGCCATGTCGATCACCGTGACCCCGTTCTTGACAACTCGAAGCTCTATCTGGCACTCGGCACAAATGGGGCGTCTCATAGCTTCTCCTCTCTCCTCAGAAGTACCTTCCGATGTCCTGCGGCTCGTCCGGCGGTGGCTCGTCTGGCGTTTGGAACTCCTTGGTCTCCTCGTTGATGTAGAGGTAGAATGCGTGCATCTGTGCCCAAGGTGTCATGGAGACCACTTCGGGCTCTATGTCCGTGCGAAAGAGGCGGAGCTCCTGTTCAGGGTTCATGTTCGCCAGGGCGCAGAGCCGTTTGATCTCGGCTGCGTACCAGTCTATGCCACGCTCTCCTTCGGGTGCTTTCTCCTCCCCGGTGATGGGCAACACGGAGTAGCGCGTCTTGAGGCCGGAGCCATATCGGGTCACGCGAAGGCGCAGGTCTTTGAGGCCGCCGACCATCGCGGCCACGTCCTCGACTCCGAAGAAGGTGGTGTTACTCATCTCCCAGGGAAGCTCCTCGCCCTCGCACTCGGTCAGTACGGTCCAGCGAAGCGTCTTCCTGACCGACGACTGACAGTACAGGCAGCCCGGGCCGGAGCATTCGTGGGCCTTTCCCTCGACCCAGTGCGTCTCCGTCTTCGTGCCTTTCTCCGATAGAATCACCAAGTCCTTGGCCTCTCCCGCATCCCAGGAGAGGAAGTTCCCCTTGCTCGGTTCGGCTTGTCGCTGGTACTTCTCCATTGGTCAGCTCTCCTTTTCGGTCAGGGACTTGAGGGGCGGTGTGTCGAGGATGCCTTTGATGCGTCGGGCGGAGCCGCGCATTTCAAGTACTTGGTTGAGGATAGCTTTGTTGTGGCGAAGGACTGATTCAGCATTGTCCATGTTGTAAGCCTCGGTGGGATCGAAGCTGAAGATATAGTCCTTCCAGAATGCGTCCAGGGCTGCGCGAAAGTCAGTGTTGATAGCGCGAAGGGTTTTCAGCATGGCTTGTCTTTCCTTTCCATGGCCAGTTTGACCGCGAGTGCGTGGGCGCAGAGGTCGTCGGTGTTCCAGTGTATCGTGCCCCACTTACAGATACAGTTGAAGCGTCCGCTGGCGAAGAGGAGGACGGCATAGAGTCCGTTGTCTCCTTGAACGAAAGCTGACGTAGCGAAGGAGTCAGTCTCGACGATCTCTACTTGTTCCTCGTCCACCAGCCGTTGCGCTTTCTCAGGGCGTGTTTCGGTCATGGGTCAGTCCTTTCGTTCTGCTCAGATAGCTGGGCTTCCCGCCAGTAGGCGTTGTGGAGCAGGAGGAAGTAGTTCCAAGATATGACGGCGAGGTCGTTTCCGCTCCCCTTCTTGTGGAGTGCGAGCACGGGCATCTTGTACTCCTTGAGCGCCGACTGTCGGACGACGAACCACCACTTGTGAATGGCAGAGCGTACTCGAGAGCGACACTCCACGTACAACTCTTCATGCAGCGTGTCGCTCGTCGTGTGCCTCGATGCTCCCCCACTGAGCGGCGTCCGGTGAGTGCCCAGGGACTTGGCTATCCTGCGCTCGAAGGCTTTCCAGGCTTTGTCGGGCATTGGCGTTTGACCTCTCTACAGAGTGACCAGGCATGGTTGTGGCGGCCCAGGTTGAGAACGAGACGCAGCCTGTTTCCCCATGCTGCGTCTGTTATGAGCGTGAGACCAACCCCATAGAAGCGTCGCTGAAAGAAGTCCCAAGTGGTATGCCTCAGCTTCCAGGCTTTGTCAGGCACCCGGCTTCTCCTCCAGGCCCAGGAGCACGGCGGGGTCGCGGGTGACTTTCATCTCGTCTAGGGCACAGTTGAGGAGTACGTTGCAAGCCTTGGACATAGAGAGTGGCTGAGTTCGCTTCCAGGCCATCATTCTGAGAAAGGTCATGTAGCCGATCCTGTACCTGATCTGGATGGTGTCGAGCGCGGCTGAGGGTTGCTGGGTCATGGTCGTCTCCTTTCGCGTAGAGCATCGATGAGGCGGACCAGGGCTGCCACTGCAAGTCCCCCGGCGAGGACGGCAAGGGCGATTCTCATAACGGTTCCTTTCTGCCAGCTACTCGCCCGCTGGCGGGGTGGGTGGGATACAGCAGGATGCCCAGCCGTAACCCTTGATGAGTAGCCCAAGTCGTTCGATCTCTTTGTCCATAGCTCGGAGAACCTTCTTGTCAACTCCCCTGTCGTTCATGTAGGGACGGAGCATGAGCATGAGGCTACAGCGCCCCATGAGCCTCTTTTGGTCCTGGAATAGTTGCTCTCTGAGTGTTGGATGAGGCATGGGTATTCTCCTTCGTCTCTCTCGTGTGTCTCTATCCTACTGCCATTATACCACAGGACACAGGGGGACACAATAGCCTATCCGTAAAGATGCCGTCAATAAACTTCTTTAGTCCCCTTGACAAAGTTAAGTCCTGTGGTATAATGAGTATGTCAGACGCCTCTCGTTTCCCCTTAAGGGGATCATCGATTCCAGTGCGCTTCTAGGACGCCGGTAGGATGGGGGCTGTAGGATGGACGTTCGCTCAATTCCTCTCGAGGAGCTACTGCCCCCGCTCTACCCGGTTCGCACCCACGCCGACGATGACAAGATGCGCGAGCTTGTCCGCTCTATTGCGACAAAGGGTCTCTTTCATCCTCTCACCGTCACTCCAGAAGATGGCAAGTATCGTATCCTGGCCGGGCACCGCAGGCTCATCGCCGTTCGGGGCCTGGGCTGGAAGGACGTGCCCTGTAGCATCATGGACCTGGACGGGCGCAAGGCTGAGGACATCACCGTGGAGGAGAACTTGGTCAGAGAGGACGTGAACGACCTCGATCTGGGCTACTTCCTCAAGCACATCTGCGATCGGGAAGGGCTGACTCAGAGACAGGTGGCGGAGCGATACGGACATTCGGGGGCCTGGGCCAACCGATACATTCGGCTCACCAAGCTCGACGACGATACTCAGGTGGCGCTTCAAGAGGGAGTCTTGGAGGGTCGAGTCGCGTTGGAGTTACAGCGAGTGGACAACGAGGACCTTCGCAAAGTCTACACCCGAGAGGCAATCGTGCATGAGCATTCGCTTGCTCGGGTACGGCAGCAAGCGGACGTGTATCAGCAGCACAAGCGAGCAATCGACCAGGGCGTGGAAGTTGCCCAGGCTATTCAGGAAGAGCAGGCGGTCAACCCATACCAGCTACGTTGCTTTGGGTGTGCGATTCCGGCAGACGAAAGGCCGGGAGGCATGTACTGGCTCTGCGCGGGTTGCACGCGAGCGATAGAGGAGGCAGCGCAGCGTCAAGCTGCTGCCGAGCAATAGAGAGGGGCTACACTGTGTTACCACGAGGTAACGCAGTCCTTCTCAACATCAACAGGAGGGCGGGAAAGTGGCAGTCATCAAGAGCATGTCGGAGATCGCCAAGAAGTGGGCCACGGTCACACCGGGTAGGGCACCCTACTACGAGACCGGGGTACGGACCACTGCAAAGGACTGGGCCGGTGCTGCTTCTCTGGCAGCGCCCGCATACGCGGCAGGCGTGTCGGAAGCAATCGCACGCGGGGCCTTTCAGTCTGGAGTCTCCGCAAGAGGTACGTCTGGCTGGCGCGAGGCGACGCTGGCCAAGAAAGCACGCTGGAGCGAGGGCGTCCGGCTCGGCGAGAGCCGCTACACCCAGGGCTTCGCTCCCTTCCGGGCAGTGATCGAGGGGGTGACACTACCCCCGAGAGGTCCCAGAGGCGACCCCTCCAACTACGCCCGCTGTGAGGCCATCGGTTCGGCCCTCACCGCAGCGCGTAAGGCCACGAGCTGAGGGGTGAGAAATGAAGATCAGAGACACAGTTCTTGACGATCATCATGGCTTCATCACCCCAGCGCTGACCTGGACGTTCCCGATCAACATCGTCGATCCCGTGACTGAGTTCAAGATCGACTTTCAGATCGAGACTCATCCTCTGGGCGGCATAGCAGACGACTGGTTCTGGCCATACCCGATGCCGTACATGATCAAGGAGATTGCGATCATCGACGGGTCTGAGGTCATCTTTGCGCTGAACGGAGCGCAAGCATTCGCCATGTCCTGCTTCGACCTCGGTTATGCACCATACCACAGGCATGAAGAGAAGTGGGGAGAGGTTGCGCGGTGGTGCTTCCCGATTCACTTCGGGCGTAATCTGACCGATCCTGAGTGGATTTTCGATCCCAAGAAGTTCAGGAACCCACAGATTCGCATCACCTGGGACTCGGAGTGGCGACAAGACAACCAGCAAGGTACCTACAAGGTTGACTCTGACCATCCGCTCTACATCACCGTCTGGGCCAAGATCATGGAAGAGGGCGCGAGGCCACGCGGGTACTTGATGACCAAGGAGGTCAAGGAGTACACGCCAACTGGTGTGGGCGATGAGATCACCTGGCTACCTGTGGACTTCCCGATCAGGAAACTGATGGTGCGAGCGTACCTGTTTGAGGGGCAAATGCACAGGATGGTCAATCACCTGAAGCTATCTCAGGATCAGGACAAGTGGATCCCCTTCGACCTTCATGGGGACGACTTTATCCGCTTGATGAAGAACTGGTTCACCGAGGTACAGATGCACGGGTACAGTTGGGTTGAAGATGCTCCCTACCGTGAGCACCTGTGCGGTGATCTGAGCAGCGGTGTTGTCATCTCTAACACCGGCAGCTTCTTCGTCAGCCCGAGCAACTGGTGGGGCAACACCTATCAGATATTCGTCAGAGACTTCAACGGAATGGAGCCGGCTGAGGATGGGCGGATCGAGTGCAGTTTTCATGGCACGACCCGCACGCCGCTCGACTGTTTCTGCTATCCCTTTGGGGATCAGGACAACGCTTCCGACTGGCTTCAGACCTCACCGATGGGGAACCTACGGCTGATCCTGACTCACGGGTTGAACTTTCAAGTCCCGGAAGTGGAGGAGGGGTCCGAGCACGGCCTTCCTCTGACCCAGATCGTTTGTCAGCAAGCACATCCGTACTGAGTAGCCCGTGTATGGGGATCACGGACTCTCAGCTTTCTTGACCGCTGGCGGCGGGGGATTTCGGCCATCCTTGCCGTCGGCGGTCAGCGTGTATGGAGAACCTATTAGGAGGTAGGGAATGCCACAGATACGCGACCCTTTCGTTCACGAGGTCATGGACTATCTGAGAGCTGCCCCAAACAATATCCTCGTTACGGTCAAAGCAGCCCAGCCCACCAGAGAGGGCAAGCCTACTCAGTCGGTCATGTTCATCGATAACGTCTCCCTCATGGATGCGGTCAGCGCAACGGTTCACGTCGACATAGGATTCATGATCGGGAGTCACATCGTTTGGACTCGCACGGTTACTTTGGCGACTGCCGGATACTGGTATTGGGCGCACCCTCACTGGACTCTTCTCTCAGACTACCAGATCGTTGCCCGGTTCAGGATCGAGGCGAATAACGGTGGTGGGACTCTGCTAGACCCGATCCACATGAACGTCAGCGGATACTATCTCGATCCTTACACGTCGCCGTGACCCTGGGGGGCAATCATGCTCTACAAGGTCGAGTGCCCGACGCCTGCGAACACGCCGAAGCGTGCCCCTATCGTGACCCGCTGCCGTGTCTACCCTGGCATGGTCAAGCGGGTCTGGATCGGGTTTCCCAAGGGGTGCTACGGACTCTGCCACGTACAGGTCTGGCACCAGGGCTGGCCGGTCTGGCCCTGGAGCCCGGCGGACAGTTTTCATTGGAACGATTTCATGTTCGACTTTGCCGATGAGTACCCCTTGACCGCGCAGCCCTTTGAGTTCGTCATCAAGACCTGGAACCGTGACGACTTCTACCCGCACACGCCCGTGTTCATGGTGCTGGTGGAGCCTGCGAAGAAGGAGATGAGCCAGGAGCAGATGCGCCAGGTCTACGCGGACTTGGGCGTATCGCCGGGAGGTTACTGACTCCAAAGGAGCTATTGGTTTGTGCCAGAGATAATCCCTGACCACGTACCAAGTCCCCGGACTCTGCTGGCCTGGGACGGCACAGCGTACAGGCCCATTCACATAGACGCTCTGGGGAACGTCCAGATCGACGTAGTGGCATCGGCTCTCCCCGCCGGCGCCGCGACTGAGGCGACGCTAGCCTCGGCGGACGCCTATCTCGCACTGATAACCCTCATACGCAACGCCCTTCAGTCCGTGGAGACCGACCGGCTCATCGTGCGGGGCGAGGATCAGCTATTCAGCTACAAGGAAGCCTATCACTCTCGCACGCGTCACGATAAGGTTGGGGCAGGGAACTGGCTTCTCGATTGCCCCGTCGTTGGCCCTGGAGAGATATGGAAGCTCACCAGCATCTTTGCATATAGCCGAACGGCTGTCTGTACCAGTGTCACGGTCGCTGTCCTCGTTGGCGCAACCGAGTATGAGTTTCACCATGAGCCAACGCCCGTTGCTTTTGTTGGGAATCCCGGACCCTGCGAGATATGGCTAGATGCAGGAGAACGAATACGCGCCACCTTCATCGCTTGTGGGGCTGCTGAAGTTCTTATCTGCGACCTCAACGGCCATGTTATGACCCTAGAAACGTGAGGTTGTGAGTTGCCGCACGGAACGCCTGATTGGGGACTTGTAGGGCCGAAGTCAACCGTCTACGGCCTGGACGACCTGGGCGAGCACGCGGTGCGCCTCGGGAGTCCCCACCTGTGGGATCGGTTGGGCGACCTGCTTTGGCAGACGACCTTCGCGCATGGTCTCGGGGACGTGACGCTGATGGTGGCGATAGCAGGGTCGAGCGTCCACTTGCATACAGGCTATGCTCGTCAGGGTGCGTTCTGCGCCCAACTGACTGAGCCAGACATAGCCTTAGCAAACGCATACATACAGAAGCACCTCCCACTGCCTGTTACAAGCAGAGTGGGGATAGAATGCTCCTTCAGCTTTGACGACGACCTCTTGTACTTTGGGGTGGGGTTCACAGGGAACAACGGAGCGCTGACGTTTGAGGCTTACGCAAGGTACGATCACCAGAACGGAAGACTGGAGTACGAGGACAATCTCGGAGTCTACCAGCTCATCACCGACGACTTCTACCTGAGAGAGTTCTTCGACGATACGCACGTGATGAAGTTGGTGGTGGACTTCTTCAGCGAGGAGTACGTGAGGGTGATAGTGGACGACCAGACGTTCTTGCTGACGGGGATCGCGTACAGAACCTTCGGCGTTCCTGCGAACACGCTCTTGATCGCAAGCGTGCGAGGGGAGCCAGACGCAGGGAAGATAGCAGTGAGTCAGGATCAGCCGTAGGTTCCCCATCGGTGAGGTCTGAAGCCAGTCGG
>JABUBP010000628.1_pt1 | contig 10194 bp, 11 predicted proteins | sample 7240331 | NCBI WGS metagenome assembly JABUBP01 (sample SAMN07256347, study PRJNA390944) | subsurface metagenome | isolation source: Methane hydrate marine sediment | place: Pacific Ocean: Eastern North Pacific, ODP site 1244 | collected 2002 | reverse complement strand
AGGCGAGCGGGAACAGCCGAATGGCGGACTCGCCCCGGTCGTCCGGCTCGTATAATCATTCTAAACAGAAAAAAGGAAGCCGGAGCAACCTTTTGCCGCCCAAGATACGCACACGTGAGAACCTCGCCGAGCACATCGACTTGCCGCCGCCCTATACGCTGGTGCGGCTGCGCGAGGGTGGTGAGGCGTTTGCACATGCGCTTGGAATAGCCGAGGAGAGCGGAGCCGGAACCCTGGTGTATGTCGGCCGGTTCGATCTCGCCGAGTTCGCTGTTGTGTTGGAGCCGACCGAGCCCCTGCATACGGCGCGCCGCGCCTTCTATGCCGGGATGGTGGCGCTGGCGGATGCGCTGCGCGCCTATGCGCCGCCGAACAAGCCGGTGACGATCGATTGGCCGGATGCGGTCCGCGTCGATGGCGGGCTGGTCGGGGGCGGACGGCTGGGCTGGCCGAACGTCCGCGAGGACGAGACGCCGCCCTGGCTGGTATTCGGCGCCATGATCCGCACGGTAGCGATGACGGAGACCGAAGCCGGCGTCCATCCGCTGGCATCCGCGCTGCAGGAAGAAGGATTTGGCGAGGTCGGCGCGGTGGAGGTGACCGAGAGCTTTGCGCGCCATCTCATGGTCGCGTTCGACCGCTGGCAGGTCGATGGCTTTGCGAGCCTCTCACACCAATATGTTGGCCTGCTGGAGCGGCAACCGCAGACCAGCCGGCGCATCGAGGCCAATGGTGATCTGGTGGTGCAACGGATCGGCGGCGAACCGGCTGCGCCGACAAGTCTCGCGCAGGCGCTGGCGAAACCGGCGTGGTTTGATCCCGGGACGGGAGGACCGCTGCTGTGAAACTGCTGCGAACCATCGCGCTCGATCCGTCGGATACGTTTGTATTCGACGTTGCGGCCGAACCCGGCGAATGGGCGGTGTCGGGCGCATTCCGCTTCTATGATCGCGATCCCGCCGCACTCGCGGGCAAGGATCGCGCGGCTTTCCGCGGCGGTTTCCTCGGCGTGCAGTCCTGGGGCTGGTCGACGCTGGTGCAGATCGTTCCCGCCACGGAGGCCGATCGCTCCGCGCTGGTCGAGCTTTTGGCGGGACAATTGGTGGAAAAATTCGGCGCGCCTGATCTTGCGACCGCGCGTCCGGCGGCCGAAGAGGAAGTTGCCTTCGTGGAATCGCTTTGCACGCACCCGATCTCCAGTCTGATCGCGGTCCATCGCAACATCACCGACGGTGAGGTTCGGGAATCCTTTCGCCGCCTGCAGTTGAAGGAGGGGCAGGATCGGCACAGCAAGGCGTTCTCGTTCATGGAGATCGAGGACGACGCCGGGCCCGATCAGCACCTTAACCTTGCCGATATGACCGTGGAGCCGCCGCGCCGATGAACGACTTCTGGATCTCCTGCGGCCATCATCTGCTCGACCGCAACGACAGCGGCGGCCTCGTCGTGACCGACGAATTCCTCAAGGCCTATTTCGTGCGGCCGGAATTGATGCCGCCTGACGATGCCTGCGACGTCGAACGCCGGCTGCACCGCGAATTGCTGGCCGAGCCGCGGCGGACGGTAGAGGCGAGTGAAGTGGCCGGGATCGCGGACGCCGATGCGCGCGAGAACTGGCAATTCGTGCTGGCCTTCCGCGATCTCCTGCTGCGGCACGCCACGATCGAGGCAGCCTATCTCGCTCTGGTTCGCAGCGGCTCGAACCATCTGCCGCCGCTGTTCGTCAACCAACTCGTCCATGTCATCCTGCGCAATGCGCTCGACGCTTGCGAGGATCCGTTCGTGCTGCGCGCCGCCGAACTGTTCTTCCGCACCCAGCGGCTGATGCTGCACGAGAGCTCCGTGCTGCTCGGCGATGCCGAAGTGATCGGCGGGACCAGTCCGACGCCGGTGCTGTCGCTGATGTCGATGCTGGGCGCGGTCCATGACGTGGAAGTCGAGGTGATCGACGAGGACAACGCCGAACATTATTGGCATCGCAGCGACCAGTTCGACATGGGCCTCGATCTCACGGCCGGCCGGCGCGGGCAGGCGGCCCTTGCCACCGTGATAACGCGCTGGCTGTCGCATCTGCTGGGGGTCGAAGTTTCGATCGAGCCGCTCACCGAGCTGCGCGACGCCAAGCTCAGCTGGTATGTCGGGCTCGACACGGATGCGACCGTCATCGGCGACCGTCTCTGGCATGGCGAGGCACTGGACAAAGAAACCAACGGCCGCGTGCTCGGACTCTACCGTCTCACCTTCGCCGATCCAGCATTGGTACTGGAGCAGGTCGGCCGCGAGCCGGTCTATCTCATCATGGCGATGTCGGCGCAGAAACTGGTGAAGCTCAAGCCGCAAAACCTGCTCACGGGATTGCCGATCCGGCATCTGGAGGCCGTCACATGAGTCTCCCACCGCTATCGCAGATCACGGTCGGCGTCGTCGTCGATCGCCGCAAGGCGGATTCGCCCTGGATCGATTTCCTCTGGCGTCCCGTCGGCATCTTGCCCGATGCGCCCGAAATGCCCGCCTGGAGCGTGCTGCGAGAAGAAGGCGAGGGCGTTCTGTTCTACGCCGGCAGCCGGACGGTTGAGCTGCATCGTTCCGAGACGGCGCGCTATCGCGAAAATCTCGCTACCGGCAGCCCATTGCTGTGGGTTATCCTGAGCCCGGCCGAGGGCGCGTGGCCTTACGATCTCGCCGCCGTGACGGCCGATCCAGCGGAAGGCGAGGCGTTTACGGAGGCGGGCGCCAATCTGGTGGAAGCCGTCGCCATGCCCGAGGTGGTACGCGAGACCGTCGAAAGCTTCGTCGCCGAGCACCACGTCGAGCGGGAGTTCGTCAAACGAAAGCGCGACCGCGCCAACCCGGAAGCGATGGCGCGCCGGCAGTCGGAAGGCAGACATGAATGAGCGATGAGGAATTCCTCAAGCGCTGGTCGCGTCGCAAGCAGGAGGCGAGGCAGGAGAAAGCTGCCGAGCAGCCGTCTCCGCTACCTGCCGAGGTCGATATCCCGGCGTCCGATGTGTTCGAGTCGGAGACGGAATCCGACATCGATCTGTCAAAACTTCCCTCACTCGACGAGATCACGGCGACAACGGACATCACCGAATTCTTGCGCAAGGGCGTCCCGACCGAACTCGGCCATGCGGCGCTTCGTCGCGCATGGGCTGCCGATCCCGCGATCCGCGACTTTGTGGGGCTCGCCGAAAATGCATGGGATTTTACCGATCCCAACGCCATGCCTGGCTTCGGCGCGCTCGAGGGCTCGCCGGAACAGATCAGCGCCATGATCGAGCGTGTAATGGGCTCCGTGCGCAACGCCACCGAGAAATTGGTGTCGGAGTTGCCCGAGAAGGAACAATTGCAACAGATTGGGGATCAGTCGGCCGATATTTCGGTGCCTGACGAGGCGCCAGAAGCCGCCGCGGAACCCGTTCGCCCGCCTTCCGGCGTGCACGAAGCGGTTGTTGCAGCGCAACCTGAAGCTTCCAACAAAGACCACAATGGCGACACGCTCCCGCGGCGCAGCCATGGCGGCGCCTTGCCGAGCTAGCAGCCTGCGACCAAAGGCATAGTCGCAGGCTATCTCGAATCGATTGACCCGCTTTCCCGGCGCGATTAGTCTTTTTAGAACAAGACTAAATCTAAGTGGGACATCAATGTATCGGCTGGGGGAACGGAGGTCCAGGTGCGGGATCCCGGTCTAGCGCGCGCAATCGACAAAGCCGGCGGAGTCGCCGAGCTTGCCCGCAAGATTGGCATTGCCCAGCCGTCCGTTTCCAACTGGGAACGGGTGCCGGCTCAACGTGTGATTGCGGTTGAGGCCGCGACCGGTGTCTCGCGTCGCGACCTGCGTCCCGATCTCTACGATGAGAATGAAACGACGCCGGCTGCACACGCGGTCGACCCCATCGATGCCGATCGGGCTCATCAGTACCTGCTGCTCGCCTCGCTGCTCTCGGCGCCGCCGTCGAAGAAGCTGCTCGGCGCGCTTGCCAGGCTCGAAGGCGACGACACGCAGCTCGGCCGCGCCCACGCCGCACTCGCCGAAGCCGCACAGGATGCCGCCGCCGCTTCCATCGAGCGCGAGTATTTCGACCTGTTCATCGGCGTTGGGCGCGGCGAGATCCTGCCTTATGCCTCCTACTACCTGACCGGCTTCCTGCACGAGCGCCCGCTGGCGCGGCTGCGCGGCGATCTCACCGCGTTCGGCATCGAGCGTGCGGAGAACAATCCCGAGCCGGAAGATAACGCCGCGACGCTGTGCGAGATCATGGCCGGCTTTGCCGATGGCCGCTTCGACGCGTCGCACGAGCAACAGCGAAAGTTCTTCGAGAAGCACATCGCGCCTTGGATGGGCCGCATGTTTGCCGACCTCGAAAAGGCGGAAGCCGCCAAATTCTACCGGTCGGTCGGCACGCTCGGCCGGCTGTTCCTCGAAATCGAATCCGAAGCTTTCAAGTTCGCCAACTGACCAGCGCGGATTGGTCCAGGAGAGATGCGATGAAGGACGAAAACAAGACGACAGTCGGCAGGCGTGATTTCCTTCGCAAGGTCGGCATTGGCGCGGTCGGCGCAGGTGCTGCGGCCGCTGCTCCGCTCACGGGCGCGCGCGCCGATACCGAGTCCACCGATGAGAAGCGCAAGGCGCGCTACCAGGAAACCGACCACATCAAGACGTACTACCGCGTCAACAGCTATCCGCGCTGAGGGAGGCCGCCGTGCTGATCAAGAAAACAAACCGCACGCGTTCCGAAACCGCATCGCGTGGCACCGTTGCCGACCAGCTTGGCGGCCAGGCCGCCGGCCTCGACCGTCGTACCTTCTTGCGCCGTTCCGGTCTTGCCGGCGGCGGCCTTGCTGCGCTCAGCACCTTGCCGCTCGGCAGCGTCCGCAAGGCGGAAGCTGCCGCCACAGGTCCGCTGATGTCCGGCGCCGTCGCCAAGAAGAACATCTGCACGCACTGCTCGGTCGGCTGCACCGTGATCGGTGAGGTCGTCAACGGCGTGTGGGTGGGGCAGGAGCCCGGCTGGGATTCGCCGATCAACCGGGGCTCGCATTGCGCCAAGGGCGCTGCGACCCGCGAGCTCGTGCACGGCGATCGCCGCCTGCGCTATCCGATGAAGCTGGTGGACGGGCAGTGGACCCGGATCTCCTGGGACGTCGCCATCAACGAGATCGGCGATAAGCTGATGCAGATCCGCGCCAAGAACGGCGCCGACTCCGTCTATTGGCTGGGCTCGGCCAAGTTCACCAATGAAGGCGCCTACCTGAACCGCAAGTTCGCGGCGTTCTGGGGCACCAACAACTCCGACCACCAGGCCCGTATCTGCCATTCCACCACCGTCGCCGGCGTCGCCAATACCTGGGGCTACGGCGCGATGACCAACAGCTATACGGACATCCGCAATTCCAAAACCATCGTGATCATGGGCGGCAACCCCGCCGAGGCGCATCCGGTGTCGCTCCAGCACGTGCTGGAAGGCAAGGAGATGCAGCGCGCCAACATGATCGTGATCGATCCGCGCATGACCCGCACCGCCGCGCATGCCACCGAATATGTGCGCATCCGTTCCGGCACGGACATTCCCGTGATCTACGGCATGCTCTGGCACATCTTCAAGAACGGCTGGGAAGACAAGCAGTTCATCGAACAGCGCGTCTACGGCATGGATGACATCCGCAAGGAGGTCGAGAAGTATCCGCCTGACGTCGTCGAGCAGATTTCCGGCGTGCCCGGCGCACAGCTTGAGCGCGTTGCGAAGATGTTCGCGACGCAAAAGCCGTCGACGCTGATCTGGTGCATGGGCGCCACCCAGCACACGGTCGGCACCGCCAACGTGCGCGCATTCTGCATCGCGCTGCTGGCGACCGGCAATGTCGGCGCCCCCGGCACCGGCGCCAACATCTTCCGCGGCCATACCAACGTGCAGGGCGCGACCGACCTCGGCCTCGATATCGTGACGCTACCGCTCTATTACGGCCTCGTCGAAGGCGCGTGGCGGCACTGGTCGCGCGTCTGGGACGTGCCTTACGACTGGTTCGTCGAGCGCTTCGACAAGCAGACCGCGGCCGACGGCAAGGTCACCAACACCATGAACACGCCCGGCATCCCGTCGACCCGCTGGTTCGACGCGACGATGTACGACAAGAAGGACGTGTCGCAGAAGGACAACGTCAAGGCGATGATGGTGTTCGGCCATGGCGGCAACACTGTCACCCGCATGCCGGACGCGCAGAAGGGCATCGAGGCGCTCGACCTGCTCGTCGTCGCCGACCCCGTGCCGACCACCTGGGCGGCGCTGGCGCCCAACCGCAAGAACAACACTTATCTGCTGCCGATCGCCACCAGCTACGAGACGGCGGGCTCCCGCACCGCTTCCAACCGCGCCATCCAGTGGGGCGAGCAGATCGTCAAGCCGATCTTCGAGTCCAAGGACGACAACGAGGTGATGTATCTCCTCGCCAAGAAGCTCGGGTTCGCCGACCTGATGTTCAAGAACATCAAGGTTGAGAACAACCTGCCCGTGGTCGAGGACATCACCCGCGAGATCAACCGCGGCGGCTGGTCCACCGGCTATTGCGGCCAATCGCCCGAGCGGCTGAAGTCGCACATGGCGAACCAGAAAGACTTCGACATGCTCACCCAGAAGGCCACGACCGGGCCGAACAAGGGTGACTATTACGGCCTGCCATGGCCGTGCTGGGGCACGCCTGAGTTCAAGCATCCTGGCACGCCGCTCCTCTACAACACCAATTTGTCGATCAAGGAAGGCGGCGGCACCTTCCGCGCCCGCTTCGGCGTGGAGCGCGAGGAGACGCTGCCGGACGGCACCAAGCGCAAGGTCTCACTGCTCGGCAACGGCTACTACTCCAAGGACTCCGAGATCAAGGACGGCTATCCCGAGTTCACGCTCGGCGTGCTGAAGAAGCTCGGCTGGGACAAGGACCTGACCGAGGCCGAACTTGCCGTCATCAACAAGGTCAATCCGACCACCCCGGATGCGGTGTCATGGTCGATCGACCTGTCCGGCGGCATCCAGCGCGTGGCGATCGAACATGGCTGTGTCCCCTACGGCAACGGCAAGGCGCGCGCCAACGCGTTCGGCCTGCCGGATGCGATCCCGACTCATCGTGAGCCGATCTACACGCCGCGTCCGGAGCTCGTGGCGAAATACCCGACGCTACCGAATGCGCGGCAGTTCCGCATGCCCAATATCGGCTTCGACGTGCAGAAGGCGGCTGTGGAAAAGGGGATCGCCAAGCAATTCCCGCTGATCCTCACGTCCGGCCGTCTGGTCGAGTATGAAGGCGGCGGCGAAGAGACCCGATCCAACAAGTGGCTCGCCGAGCTGCAGCAGGACATGTTCATCGAGATCAACCCGTCGGATGCCGCCGAACGCGGCATCAAGGACGGCGCATGGGTCTGGGTGACCGGCGCCGAGCACAACTCGAAGGCCCGCATGAAGGCGCTCGTCACCGAGCGCGTCGGCAGGGGCGTCACCTGGTGTCCGTTCCACTTTGCGGGCTGGTTCCAGGGCGTCGACCAACGCGGCAACTATCCGAAGGGCACCGATCCCGTGGTGCTCGGCGAAAGCGTCAACGGCATCACCACCTACGGCTTCGATCCGGTTACCGGCATGCAGGAGCCCAAGGCCACCCTTTGTCAGGTTCGGGCAGCTTAAGGAGACAGCGTCATGGCTCGGATGAAATTTCTCTGCGACGCTGACCGTTGCATCGAATGCAACGCCTGCGTAACCGCCTGCAAGAACGAGCACGAGGTGCCCTGGGGCATCAACCGGCGTCGGGTCGTCACCATCAATGACGGCAAGCCCGGCGAGCGCTCGATCTCGATGGCCTGCATGCACTGCACCGACGCGCCTTGCGCGGCGGTGTGTCCGGTGAACTGCTTCTACACCACCGCCGACGCGGTGGTGCTGCACTCCAAGGACCTCTGCATCGGCTGCGGCTATTGCTTCTACGCCTGTCCGTTCGGCGCGCCGCAATATCCGAAGGTCGGCAACTTTGGCTCACGCGGCAAGATGGACAAGTGCACCTTCTGCGCCGGCGGTCCCGAGGTCGACGGCAGCAAGGCGGAGTACGAGAAGTACGGCGCCAACCGCCTCGCCGAAGGCAAGCTGCCGCTCTGCGCCGAAATGTGCTCGACCAAGTCGCTGCTCGCCGGCGACGGCGAGATCATCGCCCAGATCTACAAGGAGCGGGTGACCAAGCGCGGCTACGGTTCCGGCGCCTGGGGCTGGAAGACGGCCTATCGCGAAGCGATCGACACTTGATCCGACCTCGCGCGGCTTGACGATGGACTAACTCCGTTCCGGTGCGACCGGGACTGTGGAATGGAGCAGGGTGATGGCATCTTTTGGACGACTTTTCCGTCTGGCGCTCGGCGCCTGGGCATTGTTCCTGCTGGTTGCGCTAGCAGCGCCGGCTCAGGCGCAGCAGCCGAGTTCGGTCAATCCGACCGCAAGCTCGGTGAAGGAGCAGCAGCTGCTGCAGGAGCTGAACCGCATTCAGGGCCGCGTCAGCATTCCCGATGCGCGCTCCGGCGTGCTGGAACAGCCGCAAGGCCGCGACTGGCGCAATTTCCGTGACGTCACCCTGCGCTGGATCGGCGGCATCGTCATTCTCGGCATGCTGGCGATGCTCATGATCTTCTATCTCGCCCGCGGCATGGTGAAAATCGACGGAGGCCGTTCCGGCCGCAAGGTCGTCCGCTTCAACGGCTTCGAGCGGACCATCCACTGGATGACGGCGAGTTGCTTCATCGTCCTGGCGATCAGCGGCCTCAACATTACGTTCGGCCGGCCGCTGCTGATCCCGCTGATCGGGCTCGAGGCGTTCTCCGACTGGTCGCAATGGGCGAAGTACGCCCACAACTACCTGAGCTTCCCCTTCACCATCGGTGTGATCGTGATCTTCCTGATGTGGATCGGCGGCAACATCCCGAACAAGGTCGACGTCGACTGGATCAAGCGCGGCGGCGGCCTCGTAGGTGACGATCATCCGCCGGCCTATCGCTTCAATGCCGGTCAGAAGTTCATGTACTGGGTCGTGGTGCTCGGCGGCGGTGCAGTAGCCGCCACCGGCTATCTGCTGATGTTTCCGTTCTACGCGTCGGGCATCGAGGGCATGCAAATCGCCTCGGTCGTGCACTCCGTCGTGGCCGTGCTGTTCGTCGCCGCCATGATCGCGCACATCTACATCGGCACCATCGGCATGGAAGGCGCCTTCGAGGCGATGGGCTCGGGAACCGTCGACGTCAACTGGGCCAAGGAGCATCACAGCCTCTGGCTCGAGCAGCAGAAGGCCCGCGAGGCGGCCGCCAACGCGCGTTCGGCCGCGGCCGCGCCCGCGGAATAGAGGGGGATCAGTCCATGAAGGCCTTTCTTCTGGCAGTCGTCACTGCGGTCGTGATCGCGGTGGTCTGGGCGGGCGTCCTCAACAGGGTGCAGGAGCCGGTCTCGGAAGCTTTTGCGACGCAGGGCGTGCGCCTGTAACCGCCTGATCTTTCCCGCCTCAGACACGGCGCCGGGAACCCCCGGCGCCGTGTCTGCGTTCTTCCGTTGAACCTTTTCGCTCTCGCCGCGGACATACCGGCAAGAGGCATGGTCACGGAGGTCAAGAAATGACCAACTGGCATGATTCAATGGTGGACAGGCCCGAGTCCGACGGGGCGCTCTACGCCACCGGCTGGACCATCAGCGGGCTCGCCGTTCTCGGCACCATCGTAGCGGTCTGGGTACTCGGGATCTGACGTTCCAGCTTTCTCAGCGAATTGGGAAGCGGCGCCACCGAGCCAGCGCGCTTTGCGCATGCCGATGAGTTCCATTCTCCGACTGAACGACGGCCGGCTGCTTGGCCGGCTTTTTCGTTTCCTGCCGCCAAAAATCGATACGGAAGCCCGTAGTTCTCCCGTTGAACGAGGATAATTCCTTAAATCATTGCTGTTTTTATGAAAAAGCCGCACCGCCGCGCGGCCAGATAGCCGGGCATCGCCTTCAATTCCTCACCCCAGAGAGCGATCGCTCGGCTATTTGGGCAAACGGGCCGGCCCAAATCCACAACCTAAACCTCAGTGTCCTCCAGACCATACTCCCGATAGATGCCGGCACGATCGGCATCGGGAAACAGCCGGCACTTGGCCTGGGCCAGATGCAGGTTGACGGTGCCGGGCTGGCAGCCCGCGACCAG
>JABUBP010000627.1_pt1 | contig 10202 bp, 8 predicted proteins | sample 7240331 | NCBI WGS metagenome assembly JABUBP01 (sample SAMN07256347, study PRJNA390944) | subsurface metagenome | isolation source: Methane hydrate marine sediment | place: Pacific Ocean: Eastern North Pacific, ODP site 1244 | collected 2002 | reverse complement strand
GATCGGGATAATGATTTTCGAACGACAGCAGGCCTGCGAGATCGAGCAGCGACCGCGCCGTTGTAAGGCGCTTGTTCTGGTCGACGCCGGCCATCTTCAGGCCGAACTCGACGTTCTTGCGCACCGACAGCCAGGGAAACAGCGAATATTGCTGGAACACGACGCCGCGGTCCGAACCGGGCCTGGTGATCTTCCTGCCGTCGAGCAGCGCCTCGCCCTTCGTCGGCTTGACGAAGCCGGCGACGATGCTGAGCAAGGTGGACTTGCCGCAGCCGGACGGGCCGATCAGCGAAACGAATTCGCCGGGTTGCACGTTAATCGAGACGTCCCTGACGGCGACGACTTCGCTTTCGTCGGCGCCAAAAGTGACGCCCATGCTGCGGACGTCGATGAAGCCTTTCGCAGGGTCCGTATGCGCTTCGGCGATGCTCATTTCCGGCCTCCGGGCGCGTAGGCGAGCCATGGCATCAAGAGGACGCCGACTATGCGGATGACGCCGCTGCAGGCCAGCCCCAGGACGCCGATAGTGATCATGCCGAGCATGATCGCGGGGTAGTCGACCAGCGAATAGGCTTCCCAGGTGAAATAGCCGATGCCGTACTGGCCGGAGATCATCTCGGCCGCGATCAACGACACCCACGCGACGCCCATGCCGACGGTGAGGCCCGTGAAGATGTGCGGCAGCGAGGCCGGAAAATACACCTCGCGGAAGATCGAGCGCTCGCGCGCGCCGAGACACTGGGCGGCGCGCACCAGCACGCCGTCGAGCGAATGCACGCCGTGGATGGTGTTGAGCAGGATCGGGAAGAACGCGCCGATGAACGTGATGAAGACAATGGCCGCCTCGTTGTTGGGCCACAGCATGATCGACATCGGCACCCAGGCGATGGCCGGGATCGGCCGCAGGATTTCCACGCAGGGCATGAAGAGGTCGCGGACCCGCTCGTACTTGCCGATCAAAAGTCCCAGCGGCACGCCCAGCGCAATCGCGATGAAGAAACCGGTCAGGATACGGCGGACGCTGATGGCGATGTTGACGAGGTATTTGTTGGACAGCCCGACCTGGCTCAGCTGATTGAATACTTCGGCTGGCGTCGGCACGTTCTTGAAGCGGATGTAGAACTCGAAGCGATATTTCGTTCCGAGGTACCAGACCATGAACAGCGCGCCGATCGAGATGCAGCCGAGCGCAAAGGTGATGATCCGGTCGCGGGTGACGTGCCTGGACAGAAAGCGCGCGATGTCGTGGAACGTTACGCCCCGCACCATCGGCATCTCGGCCGCCGACTCGGTCGGAGCAGGCGCCGCCTGCCCTTCCGTCACCGGCGCTTCCGGCTGCTCAGGCGTGGGTGTCATGATGTTCTCGGCGACCCGTTGCGGATCGATTTGTCCTGTCGGTATCGGAATTGCGACAACCTTCGCTCGCGCCATGCTGCCCATCGCGCCCGCCTATTGCCCGACGTTGATGGCGCTGAGGGCTTCGGTGTAGGTGGCTAGCTTGCCTCCGTTCTTCGCTGCATAGGCCTCGGCGTCCTTTTTCAGCAGGAAGGGCACCACCACGGGGTTCTTGGCGTCCGGCTTGATGGCGTAGAAGGCGGCATCGGCGAACACCTTGATGCCGAGTTCATGGTCGACGAGGTAGACGGCGTTGAACTTCTTGCCTTCGGCCGTGAACTTCTTGACGCCGAGCAGCGCGCAGACCGGCGAGGAGAACGGCACGATGTCGCCGCCCGTGATCCAGACCTCGCCGACGAGCTTGGGATCGTCGACCGGCTTGTTGCAGACGGGATCGGTGCCGGTGACGTTGTAGGTGTCGAAGGACGCGAGCTGCTTGTCGTAATCGAGCCCGAGCGACTTGTAGGTCGCACGGATGTAGCTGTCGTTGACCCAGGCGCCGATATCGAGTGGCTTGATCATGTTGAGCTTCTGCAGGATCGCGTAGTTCGCACCTACCGAGTCGATCAGCAGCTTCTTGATGGTGGGATCGAGCGTGTGCACGCCGCCCGGGCCGAGGAAGATGTAGACCACTTCCTTGTTGATCTTGGTCCACTCCTCGATCTTCTCGGCGGCGAGCTTCGGATTCTTGCGCATCCACTCATTCGCCTCGATCAGCGACTTGAGATAGGCGTCGACGATCTCCGGATATTTCTCGGCAAAATCCTTGCGCACGGTGACGCCGTGGAATGTCGGCACCTTGGTCTCGGCGCCGTCATAGATCTTGCGGGCATAACCCTTGAACGGCAGCAGTTCGGCGAACGGCACGAAGTCGCCGTGCGCGTCGATGCGCTTTTCCTGCAGGTTGGTACTGCCAACTTCAGGCGATTGCGAAACCAGGCTCCAGAAGTCCGGCGGCAGGCCTTTCTTCTGCAGCGACGTCAGCATCATGCCGTGCGCTGCCGAGCCGAACGGCACCGAGACGTTCTTGCCCTTGAGATCGCTGAGTTCGTAGAACGGCGAGTCCTTGTGGACCACGATGCCGTTTCCGCCGCCGACGGCGTTGTAGGCGATGATGGCGACCAGCTGGGTCGGATTGTTGGTGTTCTGGCCGGTGGCGCCATTCACCATCAGGGGATAGTCGCCCATCATCCCGATCTGGATGTTGTTGGCCATCATGCCGTTGGTGATCGGCGGGCCCGACGTCGCGTTCTGCCAGCTCAGCTTGTACTGGAAGTCCTTGTACTTTCCGGTCTTCGGCAGGTTCTTTTCGAGAAGCCCGAGCTCCTTGATGACCACCCCGCCGGTGACCGTGTTGGTCGTCGTGTTCTGCGTGCCGATGCCGATCTCCAACACCTCCGCGCGCAAATTCACCGGAGCCAGCGTCAGAGCAGCCGCCACGCACCAGGGAGCGACCTTCGAACCGCAAGACATCATTGTAGCGACGTTCATCACGTTAACCCCTCAGATTGCTGCGGATTTGGCGGAGGGCAGCACGCCGTTGGGCTGCGCTCGGTGCTCTCAGAGGTGCAAAGGCCAAGCCAGTTTGCACCCTGCCCACGCGACAGGATGTCCCTGTCCGCCACAAGCGACGCACCGAATTAGCGAACCTGGAAACGGCGATGACGAAGCCCACTCGCGAATTCCTCAAGACGACCGAATTGCCGTGCTTGACGCGAGTTGTGGGCGCGGAAGGCCTGGTCCGAAACAAGGATCGCCGCACTCGCGCAAATCCTTGCCGAAAAAGTCCGGCCGATTAAGGAATAGCCAGCGGCGACAGGACTTCTGATGAAACTTTGGGCAGCTTGGCGCAGGCGCGGGCATATACCCGCAGGTTCAAACCCTCCCGTTTCGTAGGGCGCGCGTCTGCACGTGATCGCAATTGAAACATCAGAGAATAGCGATGCGTGCGACGACACGGCGTTAGACATCCGGCACGCATCTTGCGTAACGTCACGCGATGAAAGCGTCAGTTTCGAGCAATGGTGCCGTTCGTTGGGACGGAGTCAGCCTTGGATGGGCCGATCAGGCGCGTTTCGGGGCGATGCTGATGCCCGACGACAAGGCCAGGGGGGGCGGCCCCACGCCGCTATTCCACGGTCTTTCCGAAGCGGAAATCCAGGACGTCGTCAACACCGGCAAGCGCAAGGTGTTTTACCGGGGCGCACAGGTGTTTTCCCAAGGCGGTCAGCAGGACGGCATCTACCTGATCGAAAGCGGGCGCATTCGCGTCTTCTATATCGGACCCTCGGGACGTGAGATCACCCTCGCCTATTGGCATCCTGGCAATTTCGTCGGTGGACCCGATGTGTTCAATCGCGGCATCCATGTCTGGTCAGGCGCGGCGGCCATCAACAGCAGCGTGCTGCATCTGCCCGGCGATGTGCTGCGTCGGATGGTACTCAAGATCCCTGCGCTGGCGCTCGGCATCATCGAAGGCCTGAGCTTCAAGGGTCGCTGTTATTCGTCGCTGGCGCAGATGCTTGGAACGCGTTCGCCGACGGAGCGGCTGGCGCATCTATTGTTGCATCTGATGGATCTCTACGGCGTCGAGGAGCCCCGCGGCACGCTGATCGCGGCGTCCTTCACCCATGCCGACCTCGCGCACATGGTCGGCGTCACCCGACAATGGGTGACAACCACACTGAAGCGCCTGTCCGAGATGGGCGTGCTCGACGCTCACGGCGCAAATATCCTGATCATGGATCCCGCGCCGTTGGCGAAAATGCGCGACGGCAAGGCTGCCAAGGGCGCCCTGCAGGACGACGTGGACTACTCGCCTTGATCGAGGACTTGCACTTTGTCATGCGAAGCGCACTGCGGCCGATCCGGTTGAGACCGCGCGCTAGCTTGCGAACGTGCCGTCGCGGTCGCTGAAGAGGTCGAGCCGGCCGGGCGGGCGCACTTCCGGCACGCCGGTCGTGACCTGCGCCACCTTCGGCTCGCCGGCCACCTCGGGTGAGCGAACGCGGATCGACCGATGACGGCATCTTGCAGTGAAATCGCCGCCACCGGGAAGCTCGGAGCCAGTTTCGCTCAATTGCTTGGTGGGCTGCAGTTAGTGCCGGGAAAACGGCGCGCCCTGCTTCGCACCCCTTCACTTCCGTGGATCGAACTTCGTCGAGAAAGCAGCCGCCGGCACCGTGTCGAGGTAACCGCCTCCCATCACCTCGTTTGCCATCGCTGCGAAGCGTTTGAGGGATTCAATCGTGGCGTCGTCCCATTTGGTCGTGTAGTCGGCGATCACACGGTCCCGCAGCAGTGTGACGGCGGCGGGTTCGAGCTGGTACTTCTTGCCGTAGGCCTCGAACACCTCGGGGTGAGTCTTGACGTACTCGATCGCTTCGAGCCAGGCGCGCGTGAAGTTCTTGAGGGCTTCCGGCTGGGCCGCGATGAAATCGTCATTGGTCGAGTAACCGATCCAGAGAAAATCGTCGCCGGTGCCGGCCTTGTAGGCGTCGGCAAGATTGCCGATCGACCGATATTTGCCGGAGCCTTCAAGCTTGGCTGCAAGCGGATCAAACATCACGGCGGCATCGATCTCGCCCTTGTCGAGCAAAGCGGGCAGCAGGCCGGGTCCGGCAAACTGCAGATCACCGGTCTTGCCGGGGTCGAAGCCGTGGAATTTCGACGTAATCACCCGGAACAGTACGGTCGCGGTGCCCGCCGCTCCGGCGAAGGAGCCGACCTTCTTGCCCTTGAGGTCGGCGAAGCTCTTGATCGGCGACCCCGCAGGCACGATGACGTCGACGGTAACACCGCGTCCGACCGGGAAGATCATGGTGACCGGAAAGCCCTTGCCGCGAAACTGCGCGATGGCGGTCCAGCCGCCGAAGCCGACATCGACATCCTTGCCTCGGATTGCGGTGAAGAGTCCGTCGAGCGTGGGATAGGCGCGGTACTCGGCGGCGAAGCCGTATTTCTTGTCGAGACCCTGGTCGATCATGACGCGCGACCCGATCTCGTTCAGCGACTGCGCCAGATCTCCGATCTGAACCTTGACTTGGGCATTGGCCGCACCGCTCACGACGAGCATGACGGCGGCGATGATGGAACGGAACAGCATACTCTCTCCTCGGGTTCGAAAGGTCAGTTGTTCATGCGGGCGACGGTGTGACGGTCAAGGTCGTCGACAAGAGCCGACGCGGCTGCCGGAAGGACAGTACGTTCGGGCTCGCGATCGATCTCGTTGCCGAACGCCTTGATGACGTCGCGGCTGCACTGGAAGATGGCGGGATCCTCATAGCTTCGCGGCCGCGCCACGGGGACACGCATCTCGTGGCGGAAAACACCACCTGACATGACCAGTATCCGGTCAGCCAGAAAGCAGGCCTCATAGGCGTTGTGCGTGACGAAGACGATTGTCTTGCGGGTCTCTTCCCAGATCGACAGCAGGTCAGACCGGATACGGCGCGCGGTGATTTCGTCCAGCCCCGAGAACGGCTCGTCCATCAATAGAACCCCCGGCTCGACGCACAGAGCGCGCACGAGAGCGAGCCGTTGCGCCATGCCCCCGGAGATCTGGTGCGGATAGTAGTCACGGAAGTCGGACAGGCCCGTCATCGCGAGGTACCGGGACTTCAGCTCCTCCCGGCGCGCCGTCGGCACGCGACAGCTCGACAGCGCAAAATCGAGATTCCCCTCCGCCGTCAGCCAGGGCAGCAGCCGCGGCTCCTGGAACAGGTAGCCGACGCGACCGCCATTCACGCTGGCGCGCCCCTCGTAGACCGAGTCGAGTCCGGCGAGGACGTTGAGAAGAGTGGATTTGCCGCAGCCGGACGGACCGAGAATGCAGAGAAATTCGCCGGCATCGACGGTCAGATCGAGATCCTGCAGCACCGCACGTGACAGACCCTCGCGGTCCCTGAAGGATTTCCGCAGCGAGGCAACCTCGATGACGGGCTTCATACCGCTAGTTGGGGGCGCCATGCGAAGATACGCCGTTCGATCGGTTTGAGGATCAGCAGCTCAATCATGAGCATGATGATGGTGAAGAGGAGCGTCCACGCGAGAACTTGTCGCATGTCGGCGAGTTGGTACCAATAGAAGAGCTTGAACCCGACGCCGTTCGGACGGCCGATCAGTTCGACCAGCACCGTGATCTTCCAGATGATGCCGAGGCCGAAGCGGGCCGATGCCATCACGTAGGGAAGGATCTGCGGCAGCAGCACACGGCGCACGATGGTCAGCCGGGTCGCCTCGAACACTTTCGCCATCGCAACCAGCCTGGTGTCGACGTTCTTCACGCCTTCCCAGATGTTGATGGTTATCGACGGAGCGGCGGTGACCGCGATCGCTATGATCGCGGCGGTTTCGTTCAGCCCAAACCAGATGAAGGCCATGATGGCGTAGCACAGGCTCGGAACGGTCAGTCCGATCATGACCCAGACGTCGAGCACGGCCTCGGCGCGGCGGTTGAGCCCCATCAGGACCCCGACCGGCACGCCCAGGATCATCGCCAGCAGCAGGCCGGCCACGACCCGCAGCATGGTCATGACCAGATCCTTCCACACGCTCCCGCTGGCGATCTCGCCCCACAGCGTTCGCGCCGTCTCGATCGGGCCCGGAAAGATCTCGGGCGGCAGCGTCAGGGACAGCAGCCCCCAAAAGATCACGGCCGCCACCATGGAAGCCAGTTTAAGCATAGCTTTGCACCTGCATCACCCGCGCCGGTGGAAGTGCAATGCCCGCGCGGGCCGCACAGCGGCGCGCCACCTCTTCGGCCTCGGCGATCAGGGCGCTCTCGTCGATGGTCATGACCTTGCGGTCCCGCATGACGACGCGGCCGTCGATCAGCGAGTCACGCACGTCGGCGCCCCGCGCGCTGTAGACCAGAGCCTTCTCGGGGTCGAACAGCGGCGCCAGATGCGGCTGCCTTGCGTCCACGGTGATCAGGTCGGCACGCTTGCCGACCTCGATCGATCCGGTCTCCGTCCGGCCGATCGCGCGTGCGCCTTCCGCCGTCGCCATGCGCAGTGCGCGCGAAGCGGTGAGTGCGCGAGGGTCGTTGGCCGCCGTCTTCGCCGTCGCGCAGGCGTATTTCATGCTCTCGAACAGGTCCTGCCCGCAATTGGCCGCCGCGCCATTGGTCGCCACGCCGCAGGTCAGACCCGCCGACAGGAAATCTGCGATTGGCGGGAATCCGGTGCCCCAGAACAGGCGCGTCTGCGGATCGAACAGGACAGCGGTGCCGCTTGCGGCGAGCAATTCGATTTCACGGGGCGACACATCCGAGCATGCGACGGCCTGGACGTCCGGGCCCAGGCAGCCGACCTCGTCCAGCAGTTCGACCTGTCTGATTTCGCGACCGAAATGGCGTGCGATCATCAGGTTGAACTCGGGAGACTCGGCGACGTGCATGTGGAGCGACAAGCCGTTGTCGCGCGCAATGCGGCGGGTCTCGCGAAAGCCCTGCTCGTCGAGCACCCATGGCAGCAGAGGCCCTATCGATAGGCGAAGCCGGCCGCCTTCAGCGCCATTCCACCGTTCGGCAAGCCGCGTGACCCGCTCGGTCTGCTGGTCCGATGTCTCACAGAAGCGTCGATCGAAATGCCGCGCTTCGGTGGCTCGCGCGACGGTGCCGCGGATTCCACTGTCGCGCAGCGCGCGGAACGCCGCATTCTCGATATCCGAATTGCCGGCGCCGGGTGGCATGAAGATGTTTTCCACCAGGCTTGTGTTGCCGTTCTTGATGTTTTCGAGACAGCCAAGCAGTTCGGCCACATAGAGCGCGTCCTGGTCCATCGCGGCCATCATCGGCATCAAGAGATCGAGCCACTCGAGCAGTCGACGCTCGGGGCCGATCGTGCGGCCGAACACCATGCAAAGATGCGTGTGGGAGTTGATCAGGCCGGGGAGCACGATCCGGCCGGTAGCATCGATGACGAGATCGCAGCAGGGAACGGGATCGGCGGTGCAGCGTTCGACCGAGACGATGTCGCGACCTTCAACGACGATTCGCCCGTCTTCGATGATCCGCCCGGCTCCGTCCATCGTGAGCACGAGCCCGTGCTCGATCGCGATGCGCGTCATGGGAACCACCAGAGCTTCAAGCCCGCTTCTCCAATGATCGAGACGTGGAAGCGTTGATACGCATGACAGTCACGCGCGCGTCTACGCGGAAAGGATGTCCGCCTTCCCGATCCAAGTCAAATTCACGCCGGTCATTGCCCATAGGTGCCGTTGATGCCTGTCGTAGCCCGTACCACCGGTCCCGGCTCGTGTCGCGCGGCCGGGCATGGCGCCGTGTCATGCAAACGGCGCCGCACGGGGATTCTCGTTGAGGCTGCCCATCATGACCGTGCGGCCATACATCTCGGAGACCGTATCGAAGTCGACCACCGCGTGATGACAGGCCGTGACGACGTCCCGATATGCCACGAGGACGGGATGTCCCTCATAGAGGCTGTGCGCGCCCGCCGACGCATAGATCCGTTCCATGGCTCGGCGACTGAGTTCGGCGACATAGGCGGCATCCCAGCGGAACTGAATGCGTTCGAGGTCCGGCAAGGGCGCCTTGTCTTCCGTCATCGCAACGTCAAAGCGCCTGCATATATCGTCCAGCAGGCGCCTCGCCTGAGCGATCTCCGCGCTGGATTCGGCGATGCGGCGCTGCATTCCGCCGCTTTCCGACTTCGCGACACCATAGGCGCTCTTCCGCTCCGTGGTCTTCTCGATGAAGGCCTTCAGTCCGCGTTCGGCCATGCCGAGCACCGAGGCGCACATCATCGAAGCGAGGCCGGCGTAGACGGGCAGCCGATAGGTGGGCGCCTTCGCGTGCGGGCTCAATCCGAGGAAGGTCGGAAACGTCGGCACGCTCCGGTGTTCGGGGATGAACGCATCCTTGACGACGAGGTCCTTCGATCCCGAGCCTCGCATGCCCAGCGTGTGCCAGGTGTCGTCGAACGTCACCTCGGCACGCGGGATCATGATGTGACGCACCAACGGATCGTCCGGTGCGGGGTTGACAACCCTCGCGCCGAAGATGAACCAAGGCGAATGATCGCAGCCGCTGCCGAACTGCCAGCGCCCGTTGAGCCGCCAGCCCCCCTGCGCACGCTCGACCGTACCTTGCGGCTGCAGACATCCGGCCACCAGGTTGTCGGCGTCGCCTTCATAGACTTCCTGCTGGCACTCCTCCGAGAACCTGCCGATGATGTAGTCGTGCGCGACACAGACCATCAGCACCCAGCTCGCTGACGAGCAAACCGTTCCCAGTTCGGCGCAGGCCCAGATGTGGGCGCTGGGCGACATCTCGAATCCGCCGAATCGCTTCGGGGTGATGAGCCGGCTCAGGCCGGATTCACGCAATGCAGTAGCCGCGTCGTCGTCGAGGCGGCGCCCCCGATCGCTCTTCTCCGCCGTTGCAGCCAGCCTCGGCAGGATCGCGCGCGCAGCGGCCTTGTAGTCGAACGCAGACGATCTGGCATCCACCAGGTTCATCACGAGAGGTCCTCCTGTCCCTGCGGCGTTCCGGACCCGACAGTTGCGCAACGGAGCCGGTTTCAAGAGGCCAATGATCCGCCCGTGCGTTGACTTAAGTCAAATGCATAATCATAATTATCAAAATGAATCCAATTAATGATCCGCTGGACCTCAACCTGCTGCGAGTGTTCTTTGCAATTTGGGACCTGCGCAATCTCACGGCAGCCGGTAACCGGCTCAACTTGACCCAACCGGCGATCAGCCACGCGCTCCGCCGGCTACGCCAACGCCTGCGCAAGGGTCGAGCGCATCCAGGCTATGCCGAGGTCGCCGGTAAATCGGGC
>JABUBP010000626.1_pt1 | contig 10210 bp, 8 predicted proteins | sample 7240331 | NCBI WGS metagenome assembly JABUBP01 (sample SAMN07256347, study PRJNA390944) | subsurface metagenome | isolation source: Methane hydrate marine sediment | place: Pacific Ocean: Eastern North Pacific, ODP site 1244 | collected 2002 | reverse complement strand
GCCATTGACTCTCCAACCATAACATAGACCTCGCCCATACCGTCAACGGCGAAAACATGTACTGAAGGTGACACATTTGATTTCAGGAGGCAGGGTATTCCGTTGCTGTCCAGCAGTCCTTTAATAATTTGCGCTTCGGCTTCGCCTGCCGCCCGATACACCGCTACCATTTTCATTTGCGGCTCGCATACTACGGGCTACTAAACATAGCCCCGATAGATTGTCCCGTATGAATACGGTGAATGGCTTCACCGAGCAGTGGAGCTATCGGTAGAACGGTAATCTTATCCAGTTTCTTATCGCCGGTGACGGGAGCGGTATTGGTAACTACCACTTCCTTCACCGGGCATGAGGCTATTCTCTGAATGGCTGAACCGGAGAGTATCGGGTGAGTGCAGCAGGCGTATATTTCCTGTGCCCCTCGCCTTTCCAGAGTAGAGACAACATCTACCAGGGAGCCGGCGGTATCTATTTCATCGTCTACCGTAAGGGCTATCTTGCCTTCCACTTCACCAATGATATTCATTGTCTCCGCCTTGTCTTTATTGCCTATGCGTCTCTTCTCCACAATAGCCAGCGTGGCATTGAGTTTTTCGGCGAAGTCCCGTGCTCGCTTGGAAATACCGATATCGGTGGCTACTACCACCAGATTATCAAACTTGGTTTTTTTGAAGTAGTCACTCAGGATAAAGAGGGCGGTTAGTTCGTCGACCGGTATGTTAAAAAAGCCCTGAATCTGCGGGGCGTGCAAATCCACCGTCAGTAGTCGATTAGCCCCGGCTGTGGTCAGCAGGTCAGCTATTAGTCGGGCGGTTATCGGTACCCGGGGCTGGTCCTTCTTGTCGGTACGCCCGTAGCCATAATAAGGCACTACGGCGGTAATGCGCCCGGCTGAGGCTCTCTTCAGGGCGTCAATCATAATCAGTAGCTCAACCAGGTTCTTATTGACTGGAGAAGTGAGAGGCTGGATAACAAAGGTGTCCCGCTGGCGAACATTCTCCAGAATGCGGACAAAGATGTTCTCGTTACTGAATTCAAAGACTTCGGCTTTGCCTAATTCCACCTTCAGATAGTCGGCTACTGCCTGAGCCAGGGCCGGATGGGCATTACCGGTAAGCACCTTTAATTCATCCATTGTTTATCGCTCCTGATTAAAATAAAAGTCTGATTTTCTCCAGCTATAATTATTATAGCATTATTGCTTACTAACCTCGTGCCCGTCTTCAATTCCGGGTATGGGGAAGAGCTGGCACATCTGGATAACTTCCTGTCTGGCCTGATTTTGAATGTCCTGGTTATCAATATTACGAATTACTTTTACAATAAGTGAGGCGATGCGCTTCATTTCTTCTCGGCCGAAGCCGCGGGTAGTAACTGCCGGCGTGCCCAGTCGAATGCCACTGGTTACCCTGGGTGAGCGATTAGCCCCAAAAGGAATGGCATTTCGGTTAATCACAATGCCGGTTGCCCCTAATGCATCCTCAGCCTCCTTACCGGTGACTCCTGTCTCGGTAAGGTCTACTAACATCAGGTGGGTGTCAGTTCCGCCGGAAATCAGGTATAGCCCCAGTCGCTGGAGCTCGCTGGCTAGAACTTGGGCGTTATCCAGTATGGCTTGTTGATAGGTAACGAAGCTGGGTTGCATCGCTTCATGGAAAGCGACTGCTTTAGCCGCGATAGTGTGCATCAATGGCCCGCCTTGCATGGTGGGGAAAACCGCGGCATCTACTGCCGAAGCTAGCTCACGCCGACATAGGATGAAGCCGCTTCTCGGGCCGCGTAGCGTCTTGTGCGTGGTTGAGGTTATCACATCGGCATAGGGCACCGGCGTAGGGTGTAAGCCTGCAGCTACCATACCGGCGATGTGGGCGATATCAACCATCAGCTTTGCCCCTGCCTGGTCAGCAATGTGTCTGAGGCGCTCAAAATCAATAACCCTGGGGTAAGCGCTGGCTCCGGCCACAATCAGCCTGGGGTTATACTCCAGGGTAAGCCTCTCTAGTTCTTTATAGTCAATCCTTTCCGTTTCTCGGTTAAGTCCGTAGGGTATGAAGTTGTATGCCTTGCCGGAGAAGCTCGTCTTGTCACCGTGAGTAAGGTGACCGCCGTGAGACAGGCTCATGCCCATAACCGTGTCACCATGGTTAATCAGGGCAAGATAGGCGGCCATATTAGCCTGAGCCCCGCTATGTGGCTGGACATTGGCATGCTCTGTATGAAACAGCTCTTTAGCCCGCTGGATGGCTAAATTTTCCACTAAATCCACATTCCCGCAGCCACCATAATAGCGCTTTTCGGGATAGCCTTCAGCGTACTTGTTGGTTAGAAGCGAGCCCTCGGCTTCAAGCACTGCCTGGCTGGCATAGTTTTCGGAGGCAATGAGGTTTATCGTTTCCTTCTGTCGCGTTCTCTCCAGATAAAGGGCCTGGCTGATTTCCGGGTCGGTTTGTCCTAAAAAGCTCATTCTTAAGCGTATGTTACCTTTCCTTCTTTTTCTTTGAATTTACTCTTGCCGGGTGGCGGATGACATGGCAGGCATCTAATTGACCTGACATACTGTTCAATGTTATCATAATTCAAAGGTAAATTAAACCTTTTTAATCGGGTTGATAAGATGAAATGCCATCACTGAGTGAGCTTTACCAAGAGGTCGCCCGTTGCCAGAAGTGCGAGGCCTTAGTTAAAAACCGAACACGGGTGGTGCCCGGTGACGGGCCGGAGGATGCTGATGTAATGTTTGTGGGTGAGGCACCAGGCTGGCATGAAGACCAACAAGGACTTCCCTTTGTTGGCCCGGCGGGGTTGTTTTTAGAGCAACTGCTGGCTTCTATTAACTTGAATCGCCGGCAGGTCTATATTGCCAATGTGATTAAGTGCCGGCCGCCGGGAAACCGTGACCCGTTACCCTCAGAAACGGACAACTGCCGCGAGTGGCTGGAACGCCAGATTGAGATAATTCACCCCAAGATAATTGTAACCCTGGGACGCTATTCTATGGGATTGTTCTTCTCGGGTAAGAGTATCAGCAAAATTCACGGCACGGCTGAAAAGCGGGGTGATATCATCTATTATGCCATGTATCACCCGGCAGCGGCTCTTCATCAGCAAAGCCTGCGCCGTGCCATAGAGGAGGATATGCTTAAAATCCCCTCGCTGCTGACTGAGGCAGAAAGTGTGCCCGAGGCTAAGGAGCAACCGCAGCAACTGAATATGTTTGAGATGTAAGATTATGGCTGGTTCAAAATTAAAAATAGTCCCGCTCGGTGGACTAAGCGAAATCGGCAAGAACATGATGGTGATAGAATATGAAGACGACATCATCGTTATTGATGCCGGGCTTATGTTCCCCGAGGAGGAAATGTTGGGTATTGACCTGGTAATTCCTGATATCAGCTACCTGCTGGAGAGACGGGAAAATATAAGAGGCATACTCATTACTCACGGTCATGAAGACCATATTGGGGCGCTGCCTTATTTGCTGCCTCAGCTTGATGTTCCGGTTTATTGCACCAAGCTTACCCGGGGTCTTATTTCGGTCAAGCTGAAGGAACGAAAGGCACTTGCCGGAGCTAAGCTTAAGGTGGTATCACCCGGCGGGGGAGTCACGCTGGGGAAATTCAAGGTTGAATTCTTTCCCGTTTGCCATAGTATACCTGACGCGGTAGGTTTCATCATATATACGCCGGTTGGGGTGGTAGTTCACAGTGGGGATTTTAAGCTTGACTATACACCAGTCAGTGGTAAGCCAACCGACCTGTCCCGGCTGGCTCAGCTAGGCACTCAGGGGGTCTTGCTCCTTCTCTCCGACTCCACCTACGCTGAGCTGCAAGGCTACACTCCTTCGGAAAGGGTGGTTGGAGAGACTTTAGACCATATCATGGCTGATGCACCGGGGAGGGTGATTGTGACTACTTTTTCCTCGTTGATCTCTCGCATTCAGCAGGTTATTGATGCCGCGGCAAAACATCAGCGGCGGGTCTCTGTTGTGGGACGTGGTATGAGGGAGATAGTCCGTATGGCGCTGAGCTTAGGTTATCTTAATGCTCCTGAAGGGATACTGGTTAGGCTTGATGAGCTCAGGGGTGTGCCTCATAATAAAATTGTTCTGGTTACGACGGGAAGTCAGGGGGAGCCAACTTCAGCCTTGGTTCGTATTGCCAACCGCGACCATCAACAGGTTCGCATTGTCCCCGGCGACACGGTGATAATTTCGGCGACACCTATCCCGGGCAACGAAGCGCTGGTTAACCGAACCGTGGACGACCTTTTTAAGCAGGGAGCTCGGGTGTTATATGATAAGGTGGCGCGGGTTCATGTCCACGGACATGCCAGTCAGGAAGAACTAAAGCTGCTGCTAAGTGTGGTCAAGCCGAAGTTCTTTGTGCCGGTACACGGCGAATATCGCCACCTTTGCCTGCATAGCAAGGTAGCTCAATCGATAGGTATCTCAGAAGACAACATCTTTGTGCTGGAAGATGGCAGTATCCTTGAGCTTGGTCCAGATTCCGGCAAAGTAACTGGCAAGGTTGCTTCTGACAATGTGTATGTGGACGGTCTAAGTGTGGGCGACCTGGGTAGCGTTGTCCTCCGTGACAGGAAGATGCTGTCACGGGATGGCATTGTAATGGTGATTATTGCCGTTAACCGGCAGACCGGCAGGTTGGTTAGCCGCCCTGACATTATATCACGGGGTTTTGTCGATATCAGGGAGTCCAAGGAGATGATTGAGGAGAGTCGTGACCTGGTAGCCCGGACTCTGGACCATCGTCGCGATCGACCGGCCGATTGGAGCTTTATTAACACCAAGGTGAGAGACGTATTGTACAGGTATTATTATGAGCAGACCAAGCGTCGCCCCATGATTCTGCCGTTTATGGTCAAGGTGTAGCTTCAAATTATGCTAACCCAGTGAGAGGGTATATGGCCAGGGGAAAAGTTAAGGCTGCAGTTAGGGGTAAACCGAGAAGGAAGCCGGCGAAGAAATCAGCGGGGTTCAATCCATTCCGCTGGCTACTGCTGCCCGCGGTGCGGCGTATTATCCTGGCAGGCATTATTGTGGCATTACTATACTGGTGGTGGTCACCACTGAGTTCATGGGTCGGGAGCATTGCCGATGAGACGGTCAGGCAGCTTGGCTGGGGGCTACTGGTTATAGTTATAGCCGTTGGAACCACGGTTGGGATATTGTGGCGACGGAAGTTATCCTCGCTTATCTATCACTGGAACCGGTGGCTGGGTGGCATTGCCCTCACCCTGGCTGTCTGGGGAATATTGGCTTTACCCGTCTTCAGGTTGGGGGGTAGCTTCGGTCGGAGTATTATTGACTTCCTGGCTCCTGACTATGTTGGTATCCTCCGGATAATAGCTCTGGTCATTATAGGCGTTGTTTTAATAGTTCCCGGGGCTTGTCCTCGTTTCTTAAAAGGGGCTGCTGCATGGCTGGGTAAAGAGTTCAAAAGACAAGCGGTGCCCAGACCGAGTAGCGAGGGGTATGAACCGCCCTCTCAACATCCGTTTTATCCCGCCCCGGCCCCTCCGGAAAAAGTGACCCCGCCGCCACCGGTTGTGGTGTCCCCTGAACCCACGAAGAAAGAAGCAGAAACCAGAGCCGCCACCCCGGTGCTTACGCCTACCCCGGCTCAGCAGGAACTAAGGCAGGTGGCTCAGGAAGTGTGGAAGAAATACGGCGAGTCGTCGGCAGTGACTATCGTTGATGGCTGGCGATTGCCGCCGATTGATATTCTAGACATGTCACCCGAGGTCGAGTTTAGCGAAGCTGATAATATGCAGCGGGCCAAGCTTATTGAAGATGCCCTGGCCAGTTATGGTGTTGATGCCAAGGTGGTCCAGATAAATGCCGGCCCGACGGTTACCCAGTTTGGTTTGGAGCCGGGCTGGGACCGAAAAATGAAGCAGATAAGGGAAAAGGATAAGGATGGTACTATCAGGGTAAGGTCGGAGGAGGTATCCAAGACCAGGGTTAAGGTGGAGAGGATTACCGCGCTGGCTAATAACTTGGCTTTAGCCCTGGCGGCGCCCAGTCTCCGGATTGAAGCCCCGGTACCCGGTAAATCAATAGTGGGCATTGAAGTGCCCAATACTACTTCAAGCGTAGTTAGCCTGCGTGGGGTAATAGAGACCAATGCCTTTCAGAAAATAGCGGCCAGGACTAAGTTGAGTATCGCCCTGGGCAAGGGGGCGGGTGGTGAGGCGATAGCGGCTGATTTAGCTAAAATGCCTCATCTGCTTATTGCCGGGGCTACCGGCAGCGGCAAGACGGTTTGCCTGAATTCTATTATCTGTTGCCTGCTGGTGCATAATATCCCCAATGATGTCAGGTTAATCATGATTGACCCCAAGCGGGTAGAGCTGACCCCGTTCAATAGCATACCCCATCTGGCGGCACCGGTTATAGTTGATGTTAACAAAGCCCTGAGCACGCTGCGCTGGCTCAATCTGGAAATGGATAAGCGGTATCAAAAATTGGCCGCATCCGGCGCTCGGAACATTGAGGGTTACAATAGGAGCAAGTCGGGTGAGGATAAGTTTCCCTATCTAGTACTGGTTATTGATGAGCTGGCCGACCTGATGATGGCGGGCTTTGACGAGGTAGAGCATATTCTATGCCGATTAGCCCAGCTGGCTCGAGCCACCGGCATCCATCTCATCGTGGCTACCCAGCGTCCGTCGGTAGATGTGGTTACCGGTTTGATTAAGGCCAACTTCCCCACCCGCATTAGCTTTGCGGTTACCTCGCAGGTAGATTCCCGCACTATTCTTGACATGGGTGGTGCCGAGAAACTGCTGGGTAGAGGCGACATGCTCTTTATGCCTACCGAGGCCGCCAAGCCCAAGCGTCTCCAGGGGTGCTATGTCTCCGATGCCGAGACCGAGAGGCTGGTTTACTTCTGGGGAAGCCAGCGCAAGGAAGAAGCCGCTCAGCTAAAGCTTGATGAGCTGGTCTCGGTGCCAGCTGGCGGTGGAATAGGCAGCTATCCCAGAGACCCGCTTCTTGATACTGCCAAGCAACTGGAACAAGAACACGGGCACATATCCACCTCTTTCCTGCAGCGGAAGTTGCACATCGGTTATCCCCGCGCCGCCCGCATCATGGAGCAGCTTGAGGAGGAAAGCGCCCAGGAGGCAGAGGAATAGATACCTCTTTTTATTGCTTGGCAAGTAAGGGATAGATGTGACCGGCAATACCGATAACGATGAACACTATTCCCAGCACTAAAGGAAGCACTGAATAACCCCAGGCTAGAGAAATCAGCCAGGCAATCCCCAATCCCACACAAACGTGGACGCAAGAATTGTAATTAGCGTGCTCGGCAAAATACTGGCTCATTTTACACATATTATTGTTATTTTCCCCCTTCGATTTTAGGGACAAATATACCAGCTTTCTACCACGATAACAAGACCATTGCCCTTAAACTAGCGGCGCTTAAGTCGCTTGAGGATGGCGTCCATATATAGCTTCGCCAGGTTTTTACCGTGCTTGGGTATCCGCTCTCGCTTTTTGCGGAGCTTCTTTTCGCGGCGTTCCTGCCTGGTGTCGAACTCAGTCATAGTCGTCTTTCCTCAACTCAATAATGCGGTCGCGCAGCAGGGCTGCCTTCTCAAAGTCCAGGTTACGGGCGGCGGTCTTCATCTGCGCTTCCAGCTCCTTAATCAGGCGAGCCATATCCTCTTTGGAGACCGGTGCCTCAACGATATAAGGAGTGCGGGTTTCGGCGACGGCTTTCACCCTTTCCGTAATGTCTTTGATGGCTTTCCTGATTCCCTGCGGCGTAATGCCGTGCTCTTTATTGTAGGCTTCCTGAATCTTGCGGCGCCGCTGGGTTTCATCGATAGCTGCCTGCATCGACCTGGTAGTAGTATCGGCATACATAATAACATGTCCGTCAATATGGCGGGAGGCACGCCCCATCGTCTGGATTAACGCTTCCTCCGAGCGCAGATAGCCTGCCTTGTCGGCGTCCAGAATGGCGACCAGGCTTACCTCGGGCAGGTCAAGCCCCTCGCGGAGCAGGTTGATACCGACGACCACATCATAAACACCGAGACGGAGGTCGCGCAGTATCTCCACTCTCTCCAGGGTGTCAATCTCGGAGTGGAGGTAATGGGTCTTGACCCCCATCTCAATCAGGTAGTCGGCCAGTTCCTCGGCCATGCGCTTGGTCAGGGTGGTTACCAGGCAGCGCTCGCTCTTGTCCACCTGCGTCTTAATCTGGTCGAGCAGGTCGTCAATCTGCCCTTTTGTCGGCTTGACCTCAATGGTCGGCTCAAGGAGTCCGGTAGGTCGGACTAATTGCTCGGCTACCTGCTGGCTGTGCTGGTATTCATAGTCGGCGGGCGTAGCCGAGATGTAGGCGATTTGATTAATATGCTGTTGAAACTCGGCGAAGCTCAACGGTCGGTTGTCCAGCGCCGAGGGCAGGCGGAAGCCGTATTCCACCAGGGTTGTCTTGCGGGAGATGTCACCGTGGTACATGCCGCGAATCTGGGGCAGGGTCATGTGCGATTCGTCAATGAACAGCAGGAAGTCGTCGGGGAAGTAGTCGAGCAGAGTCCACGGAGGGCTGCCCGGGGCGCGACCCTGCAAGTGGCGGGAGTAGTTCTCCACGGCGTGGCAGTAGCCCGCCTCCCGTAGCATCTCCAGGTCGTAGTTGGTGCGGGCTTCCAGTCGGGCGGCTTCCAGCAGTTTCTCCTGCTGCTTTAGTTCCGCCAGTCTCTCGGTGAGTTCCTGCTTTATACCCTCAATCGCCAGCGTCAGACTGTCGTGGGAGGTGACGAAGTGCTTGGCGGGGTAGATGTCCACCGTGTCCATTTCGGAGAGTATTTCGCCGGTCAGGGGGTCTATGGTAACAATGCGCTCAATATCATCGCCGAAGAACTCCACCCGTACCGCCATCTCCTCGTAGGAGGGCTGTATTTCCAGCGTGTCGCCGCGGATGCGGAATCGGCCTCTGGTGAAGTCGATGTCGTTGCGCTCGTACTGCATGTCCACCAGCCGGCGCAGCAGTTTCTGGCGGTCGAAGGTGGTGCCCCGTTGCAGGGTAATGACGAAGCTGCGGTATTCCGAGGGTTCGCCGAGGCTGTAGATGCAGGACACCGAAGCCACGATTATTACATCGCGGCGCTCGAATAAAGCTCGGGTTGCCGAGTGGCGCAGCTTGTCAATCTCCTCGTTGATGTCGATTTCCTTGTCAATGTAGGTATCGGTGCGGGGGATATAGGCTTCCGGCTGGTAGTAGTCGTAGTAGCTGACGAAGTATTCCACGGCGTTGTGGGGGAAGAATTCCTTGAGCTCGGTGCAGAGCTGGGCGGCGAGGGTCTTGTTGTGGGAGATGACCAGGGTGGGGCGCTGCACGCGGGCGATGACATTGGCCATGGTGAAGGTCTTGCCGCTGCCGGTAACCCCCAGCAGGGTCTGGTGCTTGTAGCCGTTATCAAGTCCCTCCACCAGCCTGTCCACCGCCTGGGGCTGGTCGCCGGTCATCTTAAAATCGGAGACTATTTCAAAAGGTGGCATACGGATAGTATATCCCTTTATTATTTTGCCTTCAAATGGCGGCGTTCTGGCATTAACCGGCCATAAATCTTATAATTGGTTCATGGCATCAGAACCATTGCTCAAGCTGCTGGCTAGAGCCGGGATTGGCTCGCGGCGCCGGCTGACTGAGATGATAAAGCAGGGCAGGGTGGCGGTGAATGGCGCGCTGGTGGAGGACTTCCGCCATGCGGTGGATGTAGCCGCCGACCGCATCTTAATAGACGGTAAACCGTTTGATTTTAAGTCGGAGCCGATAGTTTACCTGATGCTTAATAAGCCGCCGGGTATCATGTCCACCACCCGGGACGAGCAGGGGCGACGGACGGTGCTGGATATCATCCCGGAAAAGTACCGCCGGCTGCGATTGTATCCGGTGGGTCGGCTGGATAAGGATAGCACCGGGCTGGTGCTGTTGACCAATGACGGCGAGCTTACCTACCGCCTGACGCACCCCCGGTTTGAGTGCGAGAAGGAGTATCTGGTTGACATAACTGAAAAGCTGTCGGCAGGTGAACTGAGGCAGCTGGCGCAGGGAATCCGGCTGGAGGATGGCATGACGCGCCCGGCGGTGGTCAGGGAGGTAAAGTCATCGCCTCCTTTCAATTACAGTATCACCATCCATGAGGGGAGAAAGCGGCAGGTGCGCCGTAT
>JABUBP010000625.1_pt1 | contig 10214 bp, 10 predicted proteins | sample 7240331 | NCBI WGS metagenome assembly JABUBP01 (sample SAMN07256347, study PRJNA390944) | subsurface metagenome | isolation source: Methane hydrate marine sediment | place: Pacific Ocean: Eastern North Pacific, ODP site 1244 | collected 2002 | reverse complement strand
ACCCGAGGACAACATCCTTAGGGAGCTACAGGAGAAAGGTGGGGATCCGCTGGAGGTAGCACGGGTTATTGAGATGGTCCGCAACTCGCCTGTTGTTGAGGAGTGCTACCGCATCGCTGGGGGTTTCTCCTCCCAGGCCTGCCGCGCCCTTGAAGGGCTGCCGGAGAACACCAGCCGCCGGTCGCTCCTCGATCTGGCAGACTACGTCATTGAGCGCCGCAAATAAACTGCCCCTCCATCCTTAACCGGTCCAGCCACGCCACCGACTTCACCTCCCGCTCCAAAAGGTACCTGATGTAGTGGCGCATGAGGCTGTCCAGCTCCCGCGATAGCTCTTCATTAATCCTAACCCGACTGGCTTTAGGGTAGTCACTCTCTTGCAGGAGGCGCATCACCTTGAGGGCATTTAAGGAGATAGGTTGGGATAGTGGCTCCTTTTCCCCACATGCGGGGCAGAGCACCCCGCCGCTGCTGGCGCTGAAGAAATTGGCAGTCGGCTCCAGGGGCGATTTGCAGCCCAAACACTGGTGAAGCTCGGGCTTGTAGCCCAGGTGGGTGAGGAGGGTTAACTCGAAGTAGCGCAGGGTGATATCCCCATTATTGGTCTCGCAGAGCCGGTGTAGCGTGTCAAGGAGCAGCTTATAGGCAGGGTAGTTCTCTATGTGTTCTGCGGTAAACTGCGCCACCAGCTCGACAGCATAGATGGCGAGGCTGACGCGCCACAGGTCGCTTCTCAAGGGGAGGAAGCTTGAGATGGTCTGCGATTGGGTGATGATGTCCAGGTTCTGCCCCCGTGCCAGCATCAGGGAGCAGTGGGTAAGCAGCTCAAGGTGGCCACCCATCTTGCTCTTGGGGCGGCGCACCCCCTTGGCTATGGCGCTCAATTTGCCCAGGTTAGGGGTATAGAGGGTGAGGATCTTGTCCGCCTCACCCAGGTTTATTCTTTTGAGGACAATAGCCTCCGTCTTATAAACCTTTGGCGCGGTCATCTTTTCGCTTTATCGCCCTGGGGTAGTCCTGGCATTACAGCGCTTCCAGTCTTTGCCAAATGCGAGCGTTTGGGCGAATCTTTCGTTGCGCGATAGCGTTACAACGGTTATAGTATCTCCACAAGCTTGATTTCAAAAGTCAGGTCTTCCCCTGCCCAATGGTGTGTGTTCTCGAATGTCACGCTTAATTCGGAGACCTCAGTCACTATGGCTAGAATTATTCGACCATTTTCTAGTGGCACTTGCCATTGCTGACCGACTTCTGGTGGATTGTCCTCCGGAAACTGGCCCCGATCTACCACTACCTCGAGCGGGCCATATGCTTCCTCTGCCGGGATGTGGACAGTTGTCGATTCGTTGAGGCTCAACCCGATTACGGCCTGTTCAAAGCTGGGGAGTAGCAGATCTGCGCCTATTGTAAACTCCAGAGGTTCGACTAGGCCAAAGGAAGGGTCAACGGACGAGTCAAACACCGTGCCGTCATCCAGTGTGCCTGTATAGTCAACCTTAACGGTATCACCTTCTTTTGCCGTTACTTCCTCCGTACAACAAGCTGACATGAATATTGAGCTAACCAGTAGAGCCATTACCATGAGAACGGACGAAAATCTTCTTGTCATCTTTCCTCCCTTAATGTAATAAGATTCTTATCATCATGAGACATGGGCGAAATCGAGGATATGGATATCTCACAAACCGGGTCTCCCTGCATCATGCTTCTAAGAATTTTCACCTCGCCTTCGAGGCCACAGGCTGCTAACCACCCTTCGTGTCGAGCTCCGCAGGCGCATTCGTATGTTTTAGTGCCCCCAGCCTTACGGACCTCTTCAAACCCGTAACATTTTGTAGTGATGCCAATAAAAGAGTCCTCACCGGTCACCTTGATTTCCCCTTCTAGCATTGGTGGCGGAAAATACACCTCGCAGGCAATCTTTTGAATCTTGATGAAGTCCTCGGCAGTTTTTATCTCGCTGCTCTGCGTTGCCTCCAGCAGCCGCTTAATTTCTGTCCTACCTATGGATCTCACTGCATCCTTGTTTAGTTTATTGGCTACGTCAAAACCGCATTCCAAACCAACTTTCAAGTACCACCTTGCGTCATGCGAAGCCCAGTTTTGACGCAGGAGCTGCATTTTCACTTCCGGGGTCAATCTCTCTCTCGACTTATCCGGTTCTATACCCATATAACCTCCTACCAGGTTTATTATATAATTCTTGACATCCCATATTCAGGCGGGCATCAAACCGCAGGAGTTCGCTTTATCGCCCTGGGGCAATTCTGATTATATATTTCCAGCGCGTTTTCGAAGTATCTAATTTTTTCTAGGGCAATTCCAGCTTTACAGCATTACGCTTGTTTGCTAAGTGGGAAGCATTTAGGTAAATCTTCTATTTCCCTTTTATCTGCTATTAGTATGCGCCTCGTTCTGAAACATATTACGTATTCTTCGGATTAGGTCTTTTAGCTGGTCAGGAGCGGCATCCATCCATTTGTTAAATTCGAAATTGGAATTCGTATCCAGATCCGTCAAATTAACGGGAGGAGAAGCCGATGCCTTCCCCAGAAAGCACAACGCATCCCAATTATCCCTCGATTCCTCAAACAATGGACGCAACATCTCAGCGATGATCACGTTTCTCTGTCTATCGCATGGGTTCTGTTGAAGAGAACCTTTTATGCTGATGAACCATTCACGCAGTCGAACCAGATCTGGGAGGGATTCAATCTGGAATGTTTTCATGGATGCTTCTCGAATTCGGTTCTCGGCATACTTTTTGATTTTTATTTCGTCCAAGCGCTTTTCGACATAGGGTCCTTGAATACGCACTTTTTTCCAAGCTTCAGACATTCGACGTAAGATTACTTGGGACATCATCTCACAGCAAGATTCAACAAACCAATTTGTGCTACGTGGATCAGCGAATACATGGCACAGCTCATGGCCAAGCTGGAATATGAGCTGTGCATAAGGGCGCTTATATACTTCTAAGTTAAGGCCAATTTGATAAACATTCGGGTCTGTAGTGATACGTGTGATTGGGTGACTACCCTCAGGTTGGAGGAAGACTTTAATTGGAAGTGCCCCTACTGGAGGGCCTGCCGAAAAAAACTTGGTGGATTCCTTAACAGTTAGACGTACGGCGGCATCAAGATGGCGGTTAAGACTAGGGTCATCCGACAAGTTTACAGTGAGATTAGCCGGCATATATGTCGTATCTCCAGATTTCCTTCGGGATATCGCTTAATAGCCCTATCAAATCTCCTGGCGGTTCTCCAGCGCGCGGGTGAGGGTGACCTCGTCGGCATACTCTAAATCGGCGCCGAAGGGAAGCCCCCGCGCCAGGCGGGTGATCTTAATCCCCAACGGGCTGATCAGCTTCTGTAGGTACATGGAGGTGGCCTCGCCCTCGAGGTTGGGGTTGGTGGCCAGGATGACCTCCGACACTACGCCATCCTGGAGCCTTCCCAGAAGCTCCTTGATCTTGAGGTCATCGGGGCCGATCCCTTCCATGGGGGAGATGACCCCGTGGAGCACGTGATATTGCCCCTTATATTCCCTGGTGCGCTCCAGGGGAAGAATGTCTAGCGGTTCGGCTACGACGCATATCTTGGTGCGGTCCCGCCCCTCCCCGCGGCAGATGATGCAGGGGTCGGCGTCGGTGATGTTCTGGCAGGTGGAGCAAAGAACGATCTTGTCCTTTACGGCGAGAATGGCCTCAGCGAGGGCGCGCGCCTCCTCCTGGGGCATGCGAGTCAGGTAGTAGGTGAGCCGCTGGGCGGTCTTGGGGCCGATGCCCGGCAGCTTGTGGAACTCCTCGATGAGGCGCGATACCGGCTGGGCGGTGGGCACGAAATCGGTGTTCATATCAGGCCTCCCGTTTACGCCCTATTGACCTGCGCGGGTAGATGAGACATCGATCTGGATATGGATTCATCCAGCTCCCTTTTCAGCCTGTTCTATGTCAGGCCGGGGATCTTCAGTCCGCTGGTCAGGGCACCGAGGCGATCTGCGGCAAGCTCCTGCGATTTCTTTAGCGCCTCGTTCATCGCGGTGAGCACCAGGTCCTCCAGCATCTCCGCATCACCCGCTGCCTCAGGCGAGATCTTCACTGACTGGACCTGTTGCTTGCCGGTCATCACCACCGTTACCGCGCCGCCACCTGAGCTGGCCTCCACCGTGGCCTTTTCCAGCTCCTGCTGGATCTTTTGCAGTTTTCCCTGAAGCTGCTGAGCCTGACGCATTAATTTTATTTTATTCATTCATCCTCCTCATCAACGATCTTCGCTCCCATCTTAAGTGCCTCCTCAACCAGGTGCCCTCGGGTTCTTGCCTTTCGCTCGGTGAGCACGCAGCGAATCTTATGGGGTTGCCCAAAGACCTCGCTCACCTTCGCTTCCACCATGTGGCGGTACTTGGGGTCTTCGATCTTCTCTTTATGGAACTCATAGTAAAATCCCAGGACCAGGGTATCATCCTCCAGGGCTACCGGCTCGCAGGCGCTTCTTAAGAGGGCGTCCAGGTTTCCCTGTGAGCCCATCCCCCGCGTGGCATTGACCACCTCCCGCCAGCGGCTGCGGAAGTATTCGATATCGGTTTTTTCGAATTTTTCGAACTTATCGGGCGTCGCTGGTTTCTCCTCGATCGGTGCCGGGGTGCTGACGGGTTCCTCCTCCGTTTTCTTGGCCTTTATAGGCGTCGCTGGTTTCTCCTCGGTCGGCGCCGCGGTGGTGACGGGTTCCACTTCTGTTTTCTTAGCCTTTATAGGCGTCGCTGGTGTTGCTGGCATCGCCGGTCTTCCCTCGGGCAGGGCGCACTCCACCATGGCCAGTTCCAGGGGCAAGGGCGAAAAACCATCGAACTCCAGTTCCACCTGGCGAAATAGCCTCGCCGCTTTGGAGAGCTGGGCCATGAGGGCCGTCTCGGCCAGGCCCTTCATCTCGGAGAGCGCCTCCGGAGGCAGATCGATGGCCGCTGCAGCACCCGCCTTTATGAGAAGCAGCCCTCTGAGATACTCCACCAGCTCCCGATTGAATTGCCTCAGGTCGAGGCCATCCTGGGTAACGCTATTTATCGTTTGAAGCCCCGCGGCGATATCCTTATCGACGATGTGCCTTGCCAGCTCCTGAGCACGCACGTCCCCGGTTATTCCCAGCATCGCCTGAACCTGGTCGAGCTTGATATCGGTGCCGTAGTAAGCAACCAATTGCTCCAGCAGGTTTTCGGCGTCCCGCATCGAGCCGGTGGCGCTCCTGGCGATGAGCTTTAGCGATGAATCCTCAATGTGGAGGTCTTCCCCGGCGCAGATGCCGGCGAGCCTGGTGACCATCGCATCTTGGGGAATGCGCTTGAAATCGAAGCGCTGGCACCGGGAGAGGATGGTGAGCGGTACCTTGTGGGGCTCGGTGGTCGCCAGCACGAACATAACGTGGGGCGGCGGCTCCTCCAGGGTCTTGAGGAGAGCATTGGCGGCGGGCTCGGTGAGCATGTGGACCTCGTCGATGATATAGACTTTATATTTTGCCATACTGGGGGCGTACCTGACCCGCTCCCTGAGCTCGCGAATCTCATCGATACCTCGGTTTGAGGCTGCATCGATCTCCACCATATCGATCGCATGCCCCTCAGTGATCGCCTGGCATATGGCGCAGGCGTTACAGGGCTCCCCTTTGCCGCCTTTAAGGCAATTCACCGCCTTGGCCAGGATGCGCCCGGTGCTGGTCTTCCCCGTCCCGCGCGGGCCGCAGAAGAGGTAGGCATGAGCTACCCGCCCCGTTTTAAGGGCGTTCCGCAGGGTTTGAGTCACATGGTCCTGTCCCACCACGTCGGCTAGGGTCTGGGGGCGCCACTTGCGATAATATACCTGCGCTCCCATCCTTTCGCTTTTTTCGACCTTTACTCGCCTCTTAGCCATTTTCGATCTTTACACTACGTCCGCACCAGTCGCTTGCTTTTATCCTTACTTCGGGTCACGTAAAACTGCTTCTTTGGAGTACCGCCCTTATCATAGCGTCATAAACTGCGATGGCCCTCTCCCTACTCAATTGTCACTTTCGCCTTTACAATCCACTGTACACGGGATACTTCTCATCGCTCTCTTGGGCGGCGGCGGTAAGGCTGTCCACCGCCTTGAGCATCCGCTCCTTGTCCAGTGAAGGCTTGCCGTCTATCCCCCACATATAGCGGTTGGCGATATGATCGCTGACCACGAAATCTGATGATACCGTCAGCTCCTCTATCACCAGGCGCACCTCTCTGAGGAGACCCTCAATGGTTTGCCGGCTGAACTCGCCCCGCTCATACCTTTCGGCGAGGGGGGTGCCGGGGACTACGAACAGGGTGCGGAGGCGGATGAAGTGGGGGTTGATCTCGTTTAACACCCGAGCGGTTCCGCGGGCGTGCTGCTCCCACTTTTCCTGTCCACCGAGGCCGGGCATGATGTACTCGGACAGCTCAAAACCGGCCTGAAGGGCCTTCCGACCGCCGAGTATCATCTCATCGGGGGTAGCTCCCTTCTGGATTATTTTTAGCAGTTCTTCATCGCCGGTCTCCAGCCCCACGTGAAGCCGGGTAAGGCCAGCCTCCCGCAGCATCTTTAGCTCCTCAGGCGTTTTCTTGACCAGGGTTTTTGCCCGGCCGTAGCTGGTAACCCTTTCCAGGGTGGGGAAGGTTTCGTAGAGGAACCTGACGATCTCGGCTAGGTCCTCCGTCTTCATGATGATGCTGTTGGAGTCGGCGATAAAGACGTGCTTTACCACCCCGTCATTGAGCCAGTGTAACCCATTGGCCCGGGCAACCGTCCCTATGCGGTCCCCGTATCCGTTCTTCCACGCCCATTCCTTTATCGCATCGGCTTCCATCTTCATGGCGCGGATATCTTCCTTCACCTCCGCCACCGGTCTCAGCTCCAGCTTGGTGCCCTTATACATGCTGCAAAATTCGCACCTGTTCCAGGAGCAATTTCTGGTTGCCCTGACTAGGAGGCTGTAGGCTTCGGTGGGCGGTCTATAGGGAGGCTGCTCATAACAGACGTTCATCGGTGAGTTCTCCTAACACTCTTTTCTCCTCAGCCCTCATCCTGGCTTCAGCCGCCTTATCCTCATCTCTGTGGCCCAGTAGATGAAGCACGCCATGGATCACCAGGAGCGCCAGCTCCCGCTCCAGGGGGTGTTTGTGCTCCTTCGCTTGAATTGCTGCCTGGGGATAGGAGAGGAGCACCTCGCCGAGGTGAGCTGCGCCGTTGGGGGGGGATATAAATGGGGTTTCTGCCGCATCCTGACGATTTTCGCGAAGGGCGAAGGAGAGCACGTCGGTGGTCTCATCCCTTCCCCGGTAGCTTCGATTGAGCTGGCGAATCGTCTCATCGTCGGTGATCACCAGTCCCAGCTCCACGGGGGAATTCACCTCTTCCAGGGCAAGGGTCTTTTCCACCACTCGCCTGAGCCACTCCTCAGCGATGCATCCCTGAAAGGGCTCATCAATCTTTACATAAAGCTCACACACAGTCATAAAAAATACCGCCATCCCTGTCGGAATCATAGCATAGCAGGGGCAATTCTTCAATATTTTGTACTCGTCAGCATATTAATGACATCTCATGGCTCGGTATGCCCGACACAAAGTGACTGGTATGCTTTTTGTAGCGAAGGCGGTCTTGAAGTAGATTACACGTGGGAGCGGTGTGCGTTCATAAAGTAGTTACAAAGTTGGAAAGGGAGGTTGTGCTAGTAAGATAAGACGCTACCAGGATGGAAGAGAAAGTGAGGTTGGTATAGAGAAGGGAGCCTCGTGATAGAAGGTTATTCCATTGTCTGACTTTCGGCCGAAAGTTGGTCGATAGTTCCCTTCGTAACTAGGGCTGCTCGGTACTCCTTAACGACCAGTGTTCGGAGCCCTTTCATTATTCAGGCATGGTAGGGGGTGCTTTCCCAAGTGGTTTCAAAGAACGTGTGGGAGCCTTCACCGAGCCATGCTTGGTCGATCGTGTGTCTAAGCAGAATAGCTTGGGGTAATTAATATCGGGGCCACTCAAGTCTGGCCAGAGTATATCGGTCAGAAAATGCTGAATAATGCCTGTATCATGGGAAGTCAGGCAAATAATATAGCTTCCTCAGAAACTATCAATAATATCTTTCAGTGGGGAGACCTAGCTGTGGGCTTCGCGCTTCCAATCATACTCTTCGGGCTCTATCGATTCCGACGAATTAGCCGCTTTACCTGGGTTATGTTCTGGTTTGGTGTCGTCATAGGGCTCACCTGGGAGCTCCCTCTTCACTTTGCTGGCCCTGAATATTCCTCCAGTCCGGTTTACGAGTTAATGACTCCATGGCCCACCTACCCAATTCTGCAGCCCATCTTGCACGCTTCCTGGGACGGAGGCATTTTCTTGGTCGGGATGTTTCTCGTGTACCACATCTGCAAAGAACCGCACTTCGTCCGATTTCGTTGGTCCGAGCTGGCTGTCCTGCTCGTTTGGGGCTCTGTATTTGAACTGGTGGTTGAACTCTCGGCGTCTGGGGTCGCGTGGGTATACATTCCACGGTGGTGGAACCCAGCGCTCTTCCAATTCCGTGGCGCTGACATTACACTGATGCCTCAACTGATCTGGATTGCTGCCCCAATTGTCTTTTATCTTGTGGCGCTCGCTATCAGAAGAAGAACCCTATGTTGACTCCATCCAGAAGGGACTATAGTCACTCACTACTCCGTGCTTCTTTGTTTGTCAATCCGTGTAGCGTGGGGAGACGTGGGTAGGTGGGAAAGCCTAGAGATGGTGCAGCGATATACTCGCTCTGTCAGCTCGGCTATGAGTCCTCCAAATCATATATGTGAAACTCAGTTTGATGGCAGAGGTATCTCAAGAGTCTGTTTGCGCCTACTGGTAAATAGAATCCGAGTGTTATGAGAGAGAGAAGCAATGTTTTTATGAACCAATTCAAGATGTATCGACTTCTTCCTTTATACACTATCTTCACTGTTATATCCATTCTTGCCATTTACTCATCTCCTTACGCAATAAAGCCAGTGTCGTGTAGGAGGATAATACTCCGGGGGCCTTTGACTGTCAATGCTGCGGGCAATAAAAGAGGAGAGCCACCCATTTCGGGCAGCTCCCCTACAATCCGCCTGGCTTGGCTTATGCAAAAAGGTCAGATGCTTTATGGCTGTGGAATCGGCCACTGACAAGCATCCGACACAATGACCAAATAAACCTTGCCGTGCTCCAGCTGTGTTATGAGGCTTGGCCAGCCCGGGAAGTAGTACAGCAGCTTCAGCGCCACCGGGTCATAGTAGTACACAGCAATGAGCTCCGGTGGCTCGGTGCCAGTGGACAAAGTAACCTCAACCCCATCATAGTAAACGAGGTTGAAGGCCACTGGATCTACGTTGATACCTGCAGGCATATTTAAGATGACAAACGTTGGCGTGGGTGTGGGTGTGGGTGTGGGTGTCGGGGTCAGCGTTGGCGTAGGCGTTGGCGTAGGGGTTGGGGTTGACGTAGGCGTTGGGGTTGGTGTAGGCGAAGCAGTCGTAATTTCAATGTCTGTATAGTAGTGCGTCAAGATGTCCGTATAGGTCGAACCTTGCTCTGCCATGGCTTTGGCTCCATATTGGCACATGCCCACCCCATGAGCAGAATGGGATTCATAACCGCAGTCGCAAGCGACGCTAACGAGATATGGTTGAGCGCTCCACCCAAGGTCTTGGGGATCGCGCGTATGCCCATCACAATGACTATGGTACAACGCCTCTGTTATTATCTCGCCATTGTACGTGATAACCTGATTATGTGTAGACGTAACTGCCTCCATGATGGCTGCATTGTAGGGTGGAGCCACCCATGCCTGACAGCAGTCGGGGTCTGTGCATACATCCACATTCACGTGGTCATGGTGGCTGTTTGCCACAGCAAAGGTGCGGGCGGCTACAGCTTGAGCCTTTAGTGCCTCTATTGGCCAGTCTGAGTACATTTCCCCTGCAACTACCCCCTTTACATACTCATCCAACTCCATGGTCTCAACCGAGCTATCATCCATCAGTACATTTATTTCAGACGGAACATATACAACCGTCGCCACCGCTTTAGTCGTCAATGACAACAGAATAATCGCCGCTATTAGAACTAGCAACAAGAATACACCAAGCACCTTCGTCAGTGGTGTCGAACTGGCCAACATACTTTGCACATGTATGGTCATATTGCCTTCAAATCCGCCTGGCTCTAT
>JABUBP010000624.1_pt1 | contig 10220 bp, 10 predicted proteins | sample 7240331 | NCBI WGS metagenome assembly JABUBP01 (sample SAMN07256347, study PRJNA390944) | subsurface metagenome | isolation source: Methane hydrate marine sediment | place: Pacific Ocean: Eastern North Pacific, ODP site 1244 | collected 2002 | reverse complement strand
CACGCCCTCGAACAGGCCGAGCACGCAACGCATGCCCTCGACGCGATCGAGCGCGGCGACAAAATGCATTTCCGAGGTGCCGGGATTGGTGAAGCAGACGTCCACGCCGCCTGCGACCAATGTCCGCACCAGACTTTCCGCACCGTTCATCGTTCCGCCCCTGTCGTTTTCGTTGTTCTGGTTCCAGCCTGATCAACCATTGTTCGGCCGTTTCGTCAAAGGTTTAGCCGGGCATTACCAGTGGAGTGGACTTGACATTCGCTCAGCGCATGCCGCGAGGCCTTTAGCGAATGTCAAATCCAGAAAACTCCACTGGAATCTTAGATTTGCAGTGGTCCTTTGATCCTGGCATTCGCAAAGTGCCTCCGAAACGGGGTGCGAATGCCAGGATCGGACCACTGCCATCGCACAGGGCCTGTTGTGTTTTTTAACCGGCGGGGAAGAAAATGCCGCAGTCACGGGCTCGTTGCTTGCGCAATCGTTCCCGTTATGGCCAGTCGGGCCATGACCTTTGAAACTGATTTGCGAGGAAGAAAATGATCCGGGGGCTGGGTTGGCTGTGCGCGGCGGTGATCTTGCTGGCCGCAGGCCAAGCGCAGGCGCAAGTGGACATGCGCGATCTGATGGGCGGTGGGCCGAATTTCCGCGGTGGCGGCTATGGCGGCGGCAGCCCCGTTTCACGCAGCACGGTGATGCTCCAGACGAGCTACGCGCCCGGCACCATCCTGATCGATACCGCCCAGCGGCGGCTTTATCTGGTGCAGGCCGGCGGCCAGGCACTGAGCTACGGCATCGGCGTCGGCCGCGACGGCTTCCGCTGGAGCGGAACTCACCGCATTACCGCAAAGAAGGAATGGCCTGCCTGGACGCCGCCGGCGCAGATGCTGCGCCGCCGCCCCGACCTGCCGCGCCACATGCCCGGCGGCGTCGAAAACCCGCTTGGCGCCCGCGCGATGTATCTGGGTTCGACGCTGTACCGCATCCACGGCTCCAACGAGCCGGAGACGATCGGCCAGGCGGTGTCGTCCGGCTGCTTCCGCATGACCAATGAAGACGTCGTCGATCTCTACAACCGCGTGGGCGTCGGCACCGTGGTGGTGGTCAAGAACTAAGCCGACTGCGGCGAAATGCGGTGGCGGGACGGCTTGCGGGCCTTGCCCGCGCCATCCTGTTGCATCAGCATCGAGACAATGAATCGATCTTGCCGGTACATCCTACTCATCGCCGCGACGCTGGCGGCGCCGGTGACGCCTGCCGTCGCACCGGCGAACGCCGCAGCGGAACTTGCCGCGATTGCCGCGCGCCAGCGCGGCGAGAGGAAGAGCTTCACCGACAGCGAGATCGTCGAAGGATTCATGAAGACGGCGTTCGGCGCCGAATATCACCTCGCCGGCCGCGTCGACCGCATCCGCAAATATGAGGTGCCGGTGCGCGTGTTCGCCGACGGGCGTGCCGACCGCAAGGCGCAGATCGCAAAGATCGTGGCCGACATCGCCTCGCGCGTGAAAAATCTCGACATCGCCATGGTCGAGAAGAACGACGACGCCAACGTATTGGTGAAGATGGTGCGCGACCGCGACCTGTTCCGCACCATCTCGACCTTCTATGGCGGCGAGCGCGCCAAGGAGATCAAGACCTCGCTCGATCCGCAATGCCTGTCCGGCTTCCGCAAGAACGAGAAATTCGAGATCGAGCATTCCGAAGTCATCCTCACCGTCGACAATGGCGACTTCGTCTTCCTCGATTGCGCCTATGAGGAGCTGCTGCAGTCGCTCGGGCCGATCAACGACACCGCGACCGTGCCGTGGACCATGTTCAACGACAGCGTCTCGATGGGCTATTTCGACGTCTACGACCAGTATCTGCTCAACCTGCTCTATCACCCCGGCATCAAGGCCGGCATGACCGTGCAGGAAGTAAAGGACGTGCTGCCTGCGGTGCTGGCGGACGTGCGGACCTGGGTCAAGCAGGTGAACAATCTGCCGGAGGAATGACGCCGCGTCCGGACGCCGATGTCCGGACCGGGCACGCCGGAGCGACAATTGCTTTCCAAGCTCAAGCAATGGGCCCGCGCGCTGCAGCGGGATGCCTATGCGGTCTATTTCGCCGCCCGCGACCCGCGCGTCCCCTGGTATGCGAAAGCGCTCGGCATTGCGGTCGCCGCCTATGCGTTCTCCCCGATCGACCTGATCCCGGATTTCATTCCGGTGTTCGGCTATCTCGATGAGTTGATCATTCTGCCGCTCGGCATCGCGCTGGTGGTGAAGCTGATCCCGCCGGAGCTGATGGCCGAGCATCGCGCGCGGGCGGCAGCCGTGCAGGACCGGCCGGTCAGTTTCGCTGCGGCGGCGATGATCGTGGTGGTGTGGCTGGCGGCGCTGGCCCTTTGCGCGCTCGCGGTTCGCCGATATTTTTAGGGGATGCCTTCAGCCACGATCTTCTGCCACAGCGCGCGGATCATGTCCTTCATGACCAGCGCGTCCTGCCAGCGGTCGGAGAGCTCGCGGCCGTCGGGGCCGGTGATGGCATAGGGCGCGGGGCCGAGCTCGCAGAGGAAGATGAACACGGCATCGGGGCCGGCGCGGCGACGCCAGGAGCGGATGCCGTATTCCCACCATTGCATGAACAGGCTGACCCAGCCCTGGTGCTGCGGAAAGCCGAGCGAGATCTGCACCTGCTCGCGGCTGGCGATGCGGCCGTGGATGCCCCAGCTGTTGTCGAGGATGCGATGCATCAGCGCGTGATTGGTATCGTCGACCGGCCAGGCGAATTCGCGGCCGACCAGATAGTGCGACAGATCGGCCGTCAGCCGCAGGTCGGGAAAACAATCCAGCAGATGCAGGGTGAAGAACAGGTCCGTCGTCATGCGGTCGCGGTGCGTCTCGATGTGCACCGCGACGCCGGCCTGATCGGCGAGGCGCCGCCAGCCTTCGATAAAGGGTACGCACTCCGCAAGCGTGTAGGGGCGAACGTCGGGCTGCAAATTGACATGATCGGCGCCGAGACGCGCGACCAGCTCCAGCACCGGCTTCAGATCGTCGATGCTCTTCGGGTAACACTGCGCTTGCCAGGTCAGGCCGTGCGCGCGCAGGAAGCCCGTCACTTCGGTGGCGAAGGCCGGGTCGATGAAGCGCACGCCGGCGCCGTCGAACCCGGCATCGCGGATCATCGCAAGCTGGGTCTGGAGCGGCCATTCCGGCTCATCGGCCAGCCGCCGCTCCATCGCCCACAGCGATTGCAATACGCGCAGTTGCTGCGCCATCTTTCAGGCCAGTTTTGCGTCAGGCCAGTTTCGGCACCGCGGCGGACATGTCGTTGGTCGCGACGGTTTCCGAGGCGATGTCCTCCTTGAAGGTTTCAGGACCGACCCAGACCGCGATCACCGTGCAGAGCGACAGGAACATCGCGTAGCAGGCCACCGGCCACCAGCTGCCGTAGGTGGCCACCAGCCAGGCGGCAACGAACGGCGCCGGGCCGCCTGCGAGCAGCGAACCGAGTTCGCGCGCGAACGCGAAACCGGCGAAGCGCCGTTGCGGCGGGAACAGTTCGGCGAAGTACGCCGCCTGCGGCCCGAACATCGCCGCCGTCACCACCGCGCGGGCGAGGATGAAGGCGAGCGCGATCCAGATCCACTCCTTGGTGCCGACCATCCAGAAGAACGGGAAGGCCAATGCGACACCGGCAAGCGCGCCGAACATGTAGACCGGCCGCCGGCCGATCTTGTCGGACAGCGCCGCCCAGCCGAGGATGGCGAACAGCTCGATGGTGAACGCCAGCATCAAGGCGCTGAGCGCATCCGCTCGGGGTACACCGACCGTCGTGATGACGTAGCTCAACCCAAACACCGGGAAGAAATAGCCGAGACCGTTCTCGGCCATGCGCGCGCCAAGCACGACGAAGAAATTGCGCGGGTGGTTGCGCAGCGCTTCCATCGCCGGGTTCTTCTCGATCTTGCCGGTCTTGACGACCGCTTCGGTAAAAACCGGCGTCTCGGTCACGCGCATGCGGACATAGATCCCGACCAGGATCAGCAGGAAGCTTGCCAGGAACGGCAGGCGCCAGCCCCAGCTCATCAGGTCCTCGCGCGGCAGCATGGTGACCAGCGCAAAGGCGCCGGCGGCGAGCAGATTGCCGACGGAGACGCCGAGCGGCGCGAAGCCGCCCCAGAAGCCGCGATGCTCGCGTGGTGCATTTTCCACGAGGTAGATCACCGCCCCGCCATACTCGGCGCCGGCGCCGAGACCCTGAACCACGCGCATCAAGACGAGAAGGATCGGCGCCCAGATGCCGATCTGGTTATAGGTCGGCAGCACGCCGATCAGCGTGGTGCCGACGCCGATCATCAAAAGCGTTGCGACCAGCACGGGCTTGCGGCCGAAGCGGTCCCCCATGATGCCGAAGATGATGCCGCCGATCGGGCGGACCACGAAGCCGACGCCGAAGGTCAGGAACGCCAGCAGCGTGCCGACGACAGGATCGCTCTTCGGGAAGAACAGCTCGCCGAACACCAGCGCTGCGGCGGTGCCGTAGAGGAAGAAGTCATACCATTCGAGCGCGGAGCCGACGCTCGCGGCGAGGATCACGCGTAAACGCGATTGGCCGGCGGCGCCGGCTTTGCTGTCTGCCATTTTTCCCATCCCTGTTTTGTTTTGGTCTTGAAGTGCAAAGCCCGCGGGTTGCGATCCCGCGGGCTTTGAAGTCTCTAGGCGGCGCGCGTGAAGTAGCTCTTCTTCGACGCCGACTGCGTTTCGTAGATCGAGCCTTGCCGCTTCGGCGGCGGCAGCGGCATGCGCACCGGCACGTCCGTCATGCGCGGCGCGACCACCGGGTCTCCCGCCAGCAGTCGGCTGTTGAACTCGTCGAAGTCTTTCACGCCCATCAGCGGCCAGGCGTCGCTGGCGGCGACTTCATAGAGCAAGAGGTTGCGCGGGCGATCCGAGGTGTTGAGCGCCGAGCCGTGCAGCGCGCGTACGTGATGGAACGACATGCTGCCCGCCTTGCCCATGCAGGGCACGGCGCGCTTGATCTCGTTCTGGATATGATCGGGATCGATCAGCCCGGCGAAATGGCCGTCCTCACCATGGTGATCCCACATGGAATCGCCGACGTGCGAACCCGGCGTCACCAGCATCGGGCCGTTCTCCAGATCGCAATCGTCGAGCAGCACGCCGATGGCGAGAATGTCGTCATTGGTGTGCGGATAGAACGCCCAGTCCTGATGCCATTCCACAGGCGAGCCGTACTGCGCGGACTTCATGTTGAGTTTCGAGCCATGCAGGCGCAGGCCGGGGCCGAGCAGCTTGGTGAGAATGGAGATCACCGGCTCGCTGCGGACGATCTCGTCGAAGATCGGATGCACCTTGTGCGGCGCCTTGATGCGGCGGACGCGCGGGTTCTCCGGCGTGTGGCCGGGCTCGAGGTCGTAGACATCGGTGTGCTCGGTGACGCTGGCGGCGCCCGCGACCAGCCCGGCGAGCACGCTGCGGACCCTCGCCAGGGTATCCTTGTCCAGCACCTCGGGGACGACGATCACGCCATCGCGCCGGTAGGCCTTGGCCATTTCATCGGAAATCATGCTTCGTTTCCTTCTCCAGAGCTGTTGGCGCGTCATATTTGCTATGTTAGCGCTAACATTGAAGATGCTAGCGCTAACATCGTGGCCTGGCAAGCCGAAATCAGGCAGATTTGCCCAGAGATCATGAATTCCGAATCGATTGAGACTGAGGATCGCCCCGAGGAGCTCGCCCCGACCCTGTCGGAGGTGGCCAAGCGCGCTGGCGTCTCTTCCATCACCGTCAGCCGGGTGCTGCGGACCCCCGACCGGGTCGCGCCGGATACCCGCGCCCGGATCGAGAAGATCATGCGCGAGGTCGGCTATGTGCCGAACCTGGTGGCGGGGGCGCTGGCGAGCGCGAAGACCAATTCGGTCGGCGTGCTGGTGCCGACCATCGCCAACTCGATCTTTGCCGACACCGTGCAGGGGCTGTCCGAGACGCTGGAGCCGCGCGGCTTTTCGGTGATCCTGGCGCAATCGCGCTACGACGACGCGCGCGAGGACCGCATGCTGGCCGCCCTGCTCTCGCGCCGGCCGGAAGCCATCATCATGGTCGGCTCGCCCGCCACGGAGGACGGCAACCGCCTGCTGCGCCATGCGCGGATTCCGATCGTCGAGACCTGGGAGTTGCCGCCCAATCCGATCGATGCGGTCGCGGGCTTCGACAATTACCAGGCCGGCGTTGCGGTGGCGCGCCACTTCATCGCGCAGGGCCGCAAGCATCTCGCCTTCATCGGCGGCGACGATCCGCGCGGCACGCGGCGCTGGCTCGGCTTCCAGGACCACGCGCTGGTCAACGGCTTGCAGCCGCCGCGGCGGCTGGTCCTCGATCGCAATGCCGGCGGCAGCGTCGCGGCGCATGCCAGCCTGCCGGGCGTCGATGCGGTGTTTGCCGCCAACGATGCCCATGCGATCGGCTTCATGTCGGGCTTGCGCGCCGCCGGCCTGTTGCGCGGCGGGCCGGCATCCGAGCAACCGGTGGCGCTGGTCGGCCTCGGCGATCTCGAGATGGGGCGGCTGATCTCGCCGACGCTTTCCACCATCAGTGTGCATGGCGATGCGATCGGCCGTACTGCGGCGACGCTGACGCTGGAGCGCGGCGGCGAACGCCGCATCGATCTCGGCTTCGAATTGGTGCTGCGCGAAAGCGGCTAGCGCGGTACGTAGACACAGCCGCCTTTCGCCGCGGCGATTGCAGCTGAGCGCCCCCCACCCTAGAATGTCAGGAAGTGCCGGGAACGGCGCATACAAGAAACATGGGGGAGAAGTTCATGGCCTCGATCAAGCTTGCGCTCGCGGCAAGCGCTGTCGCACTGGCAACGGCGGTGACACCGCAGACGGCGAACGCGCAAGCCTATCCCAGCAGAACGATTACGCTGGTGGTGCCGGCCGCAGCCGGCGGGCCGACCGACACGGTGGCGCGGCTGATCGGCGAATCCATGAGCAAGACGCTGGGCCAGACCATCATCGTGGAAAACATCGGCGGCGCCGGCGGCACCATCGGCATGGCGCGCGTCGCCAAGGCTGCGCCCGACGGCTACACCATCTCGATCTACCACATCGCACAGGCCACTCACGGCGCGCTCTACGACAATCTGCAATACAGTCCGGCGAATGATTTCGACAATATCGGCCGCATCGCCGACGTGCCGATGACGCTGGTATCGAAGACAGCCCTGACCGCGAAGAACGTCAAGGAGCTGATCGACTGGATCAAGGCGGAAGCGGGCAAGGTCACCTATGGCCATGCCGGCATCGGCTCGGCTTCGCATCTGTGCACGCTGGTGCTGATGAAGGAATTGAACCTCCAGATGGTCGGCGTCGCCTATCGCGGCACGGGACCGGCGATGAACGATCTGCTCGGCGGTCAGTTCGACTTCATGTGCGACCAGACCACGAACACCACCAACCAGATCAAGGAAGGCCGCATCAAGGGCTATGCAGTCACCACCAAGACCAAGGTCTCCTCCCTCCCGGACCTGCCGACGCTGGACAGCACGATCCTGCCCGGCTTCGAGGTAACGGCATGGCATGCGATGTGGGCGCCGAAGGGCCTGCCGAAGGAGGCGACCGACAAGCTGGTCGCCGCACTTCAGGTCGCGCTGAAAGATCCAAAGGTGATCGAGCGCTTCGCTGACCTCGGCACCGAGCCGGTGCCGCAAAATCTCGCCACGCCCGAGGCGCTGAAAGCGCAGATGGCGTCGGAAGTGAAACGCTGGGACGCCGTGATCAAGGCGGCTGGCGTCAAGGGCAACTAGGGAAAACAACAATGAAGTCCGTAGGATGGGTAGAGCGCAGCGAAACCCATCGATAGCTTGCGCGAATGGGGATGATGGGTTTCGCTTCGCTCTACCCATCCTACGAAGTCGCTGGCATCGAAGCTAAGCAAGGAACCAAAAATGAAGACCTATTCGATCGCGGCCATTCCCGGCGACGGCATCGGCACGGAAGTGATCAGCGCCGGCGTCGAGGTGCTGCAGGCTTTGGCAAAGCGCGACGGCCAATTCGGCTTCAAGGTCGATCATTTCGACTGGGGCGGCGAGTACTACAAGAAGCACGGCCGCATGATGCCGGAGAACGGCCGCGACCTGATCAAGAAGCACGACGCGATCCTGTTCGGCTCGGCCGGGCATCCCGATATTCCCGACCACATCACGCTATGGGGCCTGCGGCTTGCAATCTGCCAGCCGTTCGACCAGTACGCCAATGTGCGCCCGACCCGCGTACTGCCGGGCATCACCTCGCCGCTGCGCCACGTCAATGGAAACGAGCTCGACTGGGTGATCGTGCGCGAAAACTCGGAAGGCGAATATGCGGGGGTCGGCGGCCGCGCGCATCAGGGTTCGCCACTTGAGGTCGCAACTGATGTGGCGATGTTCACCCGCGCCGGCGTCGAACGCATCATGCGCTTTGCGTTCAAGCTGGCGCGCTCGCGGCCGCGCAAGTTGCTCACCGTCGCCACCAAGTCCAACGCGCAACGCCATGCCATGGTGATGTGGGACGAGATCGCGGTATCAGTCGCGAAAGAATTCCCTGATGTGACCTGGGACAAGATGCTGGTCGACGCCATGACCATGCGCATGGTGACCAAACCGCAATCGATCGACACCGTCGTGGCGACCAATCTGCATGCCGACATCCTGTCCGACCTTGCCGCTGCGCTAGCCGGCTCGCTCGGCATCGCACCGACAGCGAACCTCAATCCGGAGCGCGCCTTCCCCTCGATGTTCGAGCCGATCCACGGCTCGGCGTTCGACATCATGGGCAAGGGCATTGCGAACCCGATCGGCACGTTCTGGTCGGCCGTGATGATGCTGGATCATCTCGGCGAGCCGGCCGCCGCCACCCGCCTGATGAAGGCGATCGAGCGCGCCACCGCCGATCCGCGCCTGCACACGCCCGACCTCGGCGGCAAGGCGCGAACGGTTGACGTCACCGCCGGCGTGATCGAGGCGATCCAGAAGGAGAATGTGTAGGGCGCTATCGTCATTGCGAGGACTGAAGCGACAAAGCCAATCCATGGCACCCGCAAGCGGAGGAATGGATTGCTACGTTTCGCTCGCAATGACGGCGGACTGATCCTACGCCTTCACCGCCGGCCGCGCCTCATCGGAATATTTATGCGCCAGCCATGACGACAACACCGCCGGCACGAGGCCAACCAGACCGTAGGACAGATACGGCAGCCACCCGCTGCCCGGTCCGCGCGAGCTGTACAGCAGCGCCGCGCCGAAACCAACAAGGCCGACCAGCACTACGCGCAAGCCGGGGCTGATCCGCCTGACATGATAGAGAATGTCGTCGATCGAGCCGACCATCAGCGCCGGCACGATACCGAACAGGTAATTGTATTGCAGCGACTTGATGAAGCCGAGCAGGAACTTCCCGACCTCGGCAAGACTGGTCTGTTCCCAGTAGCCGGACTGGATCGTCGTCACCAGCAGCAGCAAAAACCCGGCGAGGAACGGACCAATCAACCCGAAGATCAGATAACGCTTCATCCAGGCCCTCTCTTCAGCCGCGTGAAATTAGTACACCATTTCCCGAGCAAAAAGCTCTAGCTCAGTAATCCATTCATCAACATTGGGCAGAACCCGACCCGCGGACACCGCCAAACAATATTCTTTCGGATGAGAAATCGGAAAAACGCCATCAAGGGTGGCCATGTGGATTACGCGCGCAGCGGTCGCGCCGTTCCTATGCGCGTAGAAATTTCGAACAACGCCTATGCGGCTGAAGACACTTGCATTCAGTGAGAGCGCCCGCTGAAAGGAGGGAATCACCGAACAGCTTGCGTTAGCCAAGACTTTTTCCCAGTCTTTAGGATTTCTACTTCGCGGCCAATCTCTTGGAGCCAGAGACGATGGGTTCCTTAGCTGCTTGAACTTCTTGATATTTAGCATGCTTAGCGCGTACGCCATCACTTCCTCGCCGGTTTGAAACGCCAGGCGATTTGCAACGCGGCCAGAATGAGTCGACTTTGGGGAAGCAACCAAGCAGCTAATCACGTAGAACTGGAACAGGTTGTGAAGTAGATTATCGAGCTCAATTATTATGAAGGAGATCGACTCATCACTAGCGCCGGAGACGCTGCTTAGCCTTAACGCCTTAAGGCGAGACAGTCTCTTCTTTGTCCAGCCCTCCAATTTTCCCAATTCAGCTTGCT
>JABUBP010000623.1_pt1 | contig 10222 bp, 17 predicted proteins | sample 7240331 | NCBI WGS metagenome assembly JABUBP01 (sample SAMN07256347, study PRJNA390944) | subsurface metagenome | isolation source: Methane hydrate marine sediment | place: Pacific Ocean: Eastern North Pacific, ODP site 1244 | collected 2002 | reverse complement strand
AGGGAGGCCAGGCGATTCCCGCTTCCGGATCCGCGCCCTCCTCGAGGAGCATCTCCTCGATCAGCGGATTCGGTTCGTTGTATGCCTCGATTTCGAGGTATTCCAGGCCCTCAACGGTTTCGAACGGGTTCCAGTGGGCTAAAAGGTTTTGTACGCCCTGGCCTGCAAGCTCCGCGCCGCAGTAAAAAAGGGTTTCCTGCAGGTAGTCTGTCCGCCGCAGGATCCCGCCGTAAGTTTGGTGCAGTCTCATGGCTTTTTGCACCATGTCGTCTTGTTGAGAGCGTACGCCCCAGGTTCCTTCTCGGATTTTCTGCTCTTTCCACATAAGGAACTCGCCTCGAGTCATTTTCCGGGTCGGGCGTTTCCACCGCGCGTATGTGTGTTCGCGGTCTGCCGCTTTGTGGTAAATCTCTATATCCGACGGCGGCTGAGCAAAACTCACCTCTGCGCCTCTCGCCCACCGGACACCGCCGAACATCAGGTCGTATGCGAGGCCGAAGATCGGGCCGATACAAAGGCCGACGCCGAAGATGTTATCGCTCACCTGTGCCATCTGAATACCTTCTACCCACGAAGGTATGAAACTGCCTGATGTGGGGTATTTTTTCATTCTCCGCCGAAGGTTTCCGGCGAATTTTTGGGGATATAGCCGGTCGGGTATTCTCACGCCCGGATGTTGAGCCGCCCAAACCTTCCGTGCTTTTTTTAGCGCTGTCAGCTCTGCGATCGTGTAACCTTTTGGCCGCATTTTCAGGCTTCCCACACGCCTGCGTAAGGCTGTTTTCATGGCCCGTTTGCAGCCCAAGGGGTTTAGGGCGCAAGCGGCCGGGGCCATCAGGAGCGACATGATTTCCGCGATGATCCAGAGCAGGCTGACTGGCCAGGCTATTCCCCTGGCCAGGATTTTCGGCAGGAACTTTATGGCGATCCTGCCGATCGCGGCGAGGGTGATGATCGCGTCCTGTGCGTCGTCCATCGCCGTCAGGATCGAGATGTACGAGGTTGCCCAGTTTGGTATCGGGCTCGCCATAAATCTCTTGTATCGTTCCCTCCCCCGCTCCTTTCTTACCGTCAGCTCGATCATCCTGGCGCGCGGGATTTCGTTTTTTCGTCCGGAGTACCAGAGGCTTTTTTCTTCCGGGGTCATGGGCTTCGATACGCCCAGGTGAATGATATCGCTCATCCGGGGGAAAGTGATTGTATATCCATGCTCCCGGACGTATTCCGCCTTTTTCTCCAAAAACTCCGCATCGGAGAATTCTGCCATGTGGAAAGGCGCTGTGTAGTCTGCCATGTTTTCAGTTCCTACAATTTTGTTGCTGCAGGGGATCCGCCGGCAGCCGGATCTGCCTCTCCGGAGAGGGGTTTCCCCTTCCGGAACGTAGTTTCTCCGGTTTTACTCATGGCCATGTGCTAGTTTTTTCGTCATTAGACGACAAAAATACGCACGCCCATGCGGGCGCAGGCGGCGCCCAGGTCGGTGTCAAGCGTCTCGACAACAAGCACGGCGCGCTCGATCTTTGCAATTTTGGGGTCCTCTTGCCAGAGCGACTGATACGCGATGCACTGTCCCATTGCACGGAGGCCCGGGTTAGCAGCGACCTCGATTATCCAGACTTCATCTTTGGTTTCCGCGATGGCGTCCGGGCGTTTTGAATTTACATAACGCCAGGACTTCTGGATGGGGTCCTTCGCCTCCTCCGGGGAAAGATACGGGCCCCCCAGGAGGCAATCATAGTATAGATTGACGATCTGGTGGCCCCATGTTTCCAAAAACCGGTACCATACCGGAATGTCCGGGGCCAGCATGTGCGGAGGATCCCCGCGCCAGTCTATTTTGAACTTCTGTCCGAGCGCGGTAGGCATCCCGGGACCTCCTTTTTAAGCCAGGAGATATCAGTCTCGATGCGGGTTAGCCGTCGTTCCGTGCTGAGAAAGTACCAAACGACCATAACGATCGCAGGGACCGAACCGCCGATTATGCCCTGTATGATCCCGTTCATTCTATCTCTTTCACTAACAGTTGCCGTGGACAGCAACCCGCCTTCAACATCTCCAGATTTCGCATGTCGACCTCAGCTCCAAAGGCTGGCATCGTGTCGTGTACGTCTTTTTTCGCTTTTTCGTACTCCATTTCGACATAGAGGCTGGGGCCGATGATTCTGTCTTTGCCTAGCGTGGTTTGCCCTATCCTGTCTCCCCGGCAATCGTACACGATCGCTCTCGAGTAATAATGTCCGACCCAAAAACTGGCCGGTCCCGTTCCGATTTGTCTCGGCGGGCTGTCAACCGGCGGGTGTGCGAATACGGCCCCGACCTGTGACGGCCATGTCTGGTCGTGCCATCGGCCCGGTGTCATGATCAGCCACGGTTCCATCTTTACAGCAGCCCCATCATGAGATTATTTAACCTGGCCCCAGGGGACACGATGCCCACGGTACGGACGCGGCCATCGGGAGCCGCCGCCGGCCCCTCACCGGTGAACGTAATGGCGTATACGTTCCCGGCGATGTGCCCGATCGATGGTGTCCCGCCGACAGCGGGTTCAAATTCCAGGAAGTCGATAACGCCGGCATCGATGATTCCGGCGCTGGTTATCCCGATGGTTTTTAGCCAGCCGCCCCCGCCGGGGCCTTGGTATGCAATGGCATAGACGCTTTCTCCGATCGCGACAATGCGGGGCTGGACACACAAGGCGTCATCGAACTCGAACAACCCTATTACCCCGCTCACGTTTCCAGCACCGTCGACGGTTACCGTTTTAAGCCAGCCGTGGGAGTCGATGTCTTTTGGGTACGCAATGGCAACCATGCTGCCGTCACTGATTACTGAAAATTGTGTCCCGCCGGCAGCGTCGAATATGGTTGAGCTTTGAATTGCGGCCCCAAGAACGCCGGCACCGCTGATCCCGAATGTTGTGATTCTATGTTCATTGCTGTCGCCGTTATAGGCGACGGCAAAAATCTCGCCGGCAACATGGCAGATGGAAGGGTCGGGTGCGGTTGCGGTGCCCAGGACCAGACCCTCGCGGTCAACGTCTGCGACCGCGCCGGCACCGCTGATTGAAACCGTGGTGACCAAAGGATCATTGAGACGATCGGAGAAGGTGAGTGCGTAGACGTCGCCGCTGACGTGGCATATTTCGGGGTCCATTCCCTGGTCGTCGTTGATATCCAGGCTGCCGAGGACGGCGCTGATAGCGCCGGCATCGCTGACTGAAAAGGTCTTCAGCCAGCCGTGCAGACCAGTTGTGTCATGATAAACAACGGCGAATATATCACCGGCAACGTGAATGAGCTTCGGATTTGTAAAGCTGCCGGCAGGAATTACAAGTGACCCGGCGAAGACTTCACCGAGAACGCCGGCGTCGGATACCGCGAACGCTTTTACTTTGCCATCGTTATCAGGGCCTTTGAATGCCACGACGCCTATGTTGTCGCCACGGTATGCAAAACTGGTCTGTATCCCTTGAACGGCATCAAAGATCACGGGATCAGAGGCGCTGCCAATATCTCCGATTGCCATCTTTCCCCTTTAATCGATGTATCCGGTCACATATCCGGACACCTGGACCGCTGCGGATGAATTGATGATAAAAGCCTCGCCCACCGGGAGCTTGTACTGCAAGAATCCTTTGTTGTCCACCATGCCGCGCGGCTCGTCTGCGCCGCCGAAGTCCATGGGGCCGCTGATTGCGGCCGCGCCGGCATAAAGCGTGATGTTGGTCTCCCCGCCGACCGTGAACATTAGGCCCGTGACGCAGATCTGCGAGCCGGCTATGCCGGCGACAATCTGGCTGTCGCCGGCCCCGGCAAAGTTAATCACAGCAGAGGTCTGTGTTTTGGTTTCCCGGTCGGTCTGGACGATCAAATACCCGTCTGCCGTACATTTCAGCGACAAAAATCCGTCGTCGTATTGAGCGACGAGCTGAGCGATCGCCCGCTGTATGATCGAAGAGATGTAGAAGCGTGAGATTTGTTCGATTTGCTGATTGATGTTCGTGATCTCCTCGACGGAGGTCATCACGATATTGTGCTCAATCGGCGTCACCCATCGGCGCAGGTGCTCAAACGTCTCGGGCGTGGGCCGCCGGCTGGTGCGCGTCCTGGGGCTGTATTTTTTTCCCGCGATCACGATATCACCCCCTTTTTATGTGGTGATCTCGTACCGATAGGCGCCCCTGATAGTCTGCGTACCCGTGACCGCCTTACTTGCGACCCTTACGATCGCGCCGACCGGGATGGTGAAGCCTACCTCGATTTCGTTCAGCCTGTTGAACGAAAAGGGCTCGGTCACTCCGGAGGCTTCGGGGCTGTCTATCATGAAGAGTGGGATTTCCGCGATCTTCTCTTTCTCGTGCCAGACCTGCAGCATGCTGTCCTCTGTCGGCAGCTCTTTCACCTGTACGAGGATCGAAAGAAGCGTTTTGGGGTTTTCGGCGGTCGATCTCAACCCGGCATCGTACTCTGTTGCCCCAGCTGCCGCTTCTACGTCGTAGCTTTGAAAATACACCATCGTTCAGGTCCTCCTTATTCTAGCCTGCGGGCTTTTTGTACTGCCGCCAATAAAATGTCACTTGCTGCAATTTCCGTATCTCCTGCCGTCATCTGCACAAGCAGCTCGTCTCCGCTGCTAAAGAGTATAGGCGCGGGAAAAAGTTTGATGCCCATCCTTGTTCGCCTACAAGGTCCCTCTGTCAGAAACCCCATCCCCTCCCGGACGCATATCCCCTGTCTGTCGTTATCGAAAAGGACTTTGCGGTCTTTCGTCAGTTTCAAAAAGGCGTAGTTGGGGTTCAGGTTCCCCTGGGCGTCTTTCCAGGCAAGCAGCATGACACCTAGGACTTCCATCTCGTAATTTGCCGGCACAACGTCGCCAAAGGGGAACGCCGGGTATTCTGAAGGGTTCCTGGTGATGTTCAGCGTGCCGGTTGCTTCGGCAGCTATTACGGCTTCGTTTGTTCCGTAGTTTAGAAACAGGAACTCGTTGCCCGTGGATCCGTTCGGCATGTCGGACGTCATGTCGCCGGCTTCGTGGACCTCGTACACGATCGATCCGATTACGGTTGTGCCGGCGGTGTGGGGCCTGACTTCGAACGTCTGGCCCTCGGCCACCGGATAGCCCGCCATGTGCCCGTTTGCTACCAGCCAGCCGAAGACGTTGCCAAATGGTAGCGTTCTCTCCCACTGTTCCAGGTGATTCACGTCAATGTCTCCGATATAGAAAAAGCCAACGCTCACCCGGTCAATCAGTATCTCTGCAAATCCTCCGGAGGCCAACGCCCCGAAGTACAGGCCTTTGATCAACAGGCTTTCGCCGACCTTTGCTTCGACGCTCAGCGACGCCACGGTGGCGAGTGGGCTGCCTTTGATCATATAGCTTTCTTTAAGCGCCATCTTCTTTTACCTCCTTTCCCTGCGGCTTTACGTACCACATGTTTCCGCACTGTAGACACGTTCGCAGGGATAGTTTACGACGCGGCCGGTATTCCGTTTCTGCCTTTTGGCTGCCGCATAACGGGCACGGCTCTTTTTCCTTGTTTCCGCTCACGTTTCCTTACCTCCTGTTCCCTGGTCCTCAGCCGTCTTTTTTGCCTGCCATGGTTTTGAGCAGATTCCAGAGCATCTGGAATATGCCGTTTGCCCGGACCGCCGGGATCAGCGCCAGGGCCTCTGATACGGCGAGCAGAGCGGCGATGATGATCGCAACGGTAGTTGCCGTCATGGTGCCACCTCTCTTTTTACTTCATTTTCTCCGCGATAAGCGCATCGACGACCGCTTTCACGCGTCCGAGGTTCCGGGGATCCCTTCGCGGGAATCTCGGGCCCAGGTCGGTCCGTTCAATCGCGCTATGGAACCGCGCGAAGCCCTTTTCGTAGTCCGGCGCGGCGATCATTACGCCCTCTGCGAAGCGGCCAGGTCCTTTTTCCAGGGCGCCCTTGCGCCATTTCTGGCTGCCCGCCTCCCGGACACCTTTAACAAACAGACCTTTGGCGTGCGCGGCGTCTACCCCTAGCTTGTAGTTGTTCTCCGCCGCCTCGGTCTCTTCCGCCCAATCACGCTTGGGGTGTTCGACACCGAGCTTGTAGTCCTCCTGTCGCATCGGAGTGACCCTCGCCCACTTTTCGCGAATAGCGCTTAATGATTTAATTTCGGCCATCGTATTCAATCCTCCTTCTGTGGCGTTTGGTCAGAAGTGTGTCTAAAAATTGACGCTCTGTCAAGCGGAGTTTTTGCCCTGCAGGGCTTTCGCGCCTGAGGCGCGCCGCTCTGTCTGACCGGGAGGGATGACTATCCTGGTTTTCGGCACCTTTGCCCTGCAGGGCTTTCGCGCCTGAGGCGCGCCGCTCTGTCTGACCGGGAGGGATGACTGTCCTGGCAGTTGGTGTTTTTGTCTGACCGGGAGGGATGACTATCTTAGCAGTTGGCACCTTTGCCCTGCAGGGCTTTCGCGCCTGAGGCGCGCCGCTCTGTCTGACCGGGAGGGATGACTGTCTTTTATCAGCATTTTTCCTTTTCCTCTTTCTTTTTCAGGTCCCTGATCAACGCCCCGGTGATCGGGAGCACCTGTTCGATCAGCGCGACATCATCATTGACCTGGTTCCCCAGCTCGTCGCATAGAATCACCCGGTACTTGTAGGGCTCCCTCGGTTTCAGTTTTGGCTTCATATCCTCACCCCCGCGATTTTGTTGCGGGTTTATTTTATGCACTCCGGTAAACAGGGGTCTCCTTCCACCACTTATTCGCTATTCTCCTTTCAGCTCTTGTTTGCAATGTCGTTCCTTTCGTGTAAAGTTTACCGGAGTGCCCTCTGGCCGCCGCGCTTCACCATCGAGGCGGTCAAACCAGATTTCGGACCAGGGCTATCATCCTCCTTTTGTTCGCATCGATCTCTGCCGGCGTCCATTTTGGCGCGACATCCGCATGGTCTGGCCACCGTTTATCTTTGTTGGCCAGCCAGGACAGCATGCGCTTCAATAGCTCCACGGATCCGGCGATCCGTTTTTGTACCATGTATTTTACTCCCGTGAGGGTGAACGTGATCATCGAGCTCAGCTGAACAAAGGTGCCGTCTGTCCGCCGGTGGTATCTGACTTTCCTCCGGATCAGCCCCGCGCCTTCTATGTCGGCCAGGCAATAGAAAAGCCAGCGCCGCTGTACTTGGATGTCGTGATATTCCGCCAGGAGTTCGCGAAGTCGGTGGGCGCTGGCCTTGGTGTAATGCTTCGCCCCGTTTTGCATCGAGGCAAATAGGGCGATCATTACCGCGTGCTTGGTTCGGTTCATCAGCGGCCCTCATTTTCTTGTGTATATAAAAAAACGGGGAGTGGTATCTCTACCACTCCCCGCTTGAGTTCTGCAATAGGTTTTTCACGGTCCTGGCACCGGGCCAAAAGGAAACCCCTTCTGTTTGTCCCCTGGGACGCGTTCGATCGGCTCGTAAAAGCTCTTTCTGTGCTTGAAGTCCGCGCACACCAGGCACGGAAGCGCGCCGTCCACGTTATCTCTCCCGTACTTTGCCACAATAAAGGCTTGATAATGCCTGCACGTTCCGCAATTAACCGCCATGGCCTCCACCCTCCTTTTCGTTTTATCATCCCAGGTACTCGTCCAGATCCATTTTCGCCTGTTTCTCCCTGGAGATGTGTTTGATCGGCTCGTAGTTACTTTTTCTGCCTGAATAGTCCGCGCACCAGGTGCACGGTGAGTCACAGTCCTGGGGCTGTTTCTCGTACTTTAATGCGATACTGTCCTGGTAATGCATACATGTTCTGCAATTAACCGCCATCTTATCTCCCCTCCTTTCTCGCCTGTTCTGCGCGGTCCAGCTCCTCTCCGTGCAGTATGTGCGGATTTTCCTCCTCCTCCTTTTCTGTCTTCAAATCCGGAACGGGTGGTATCCGTATAACCACGCCGATCCTGTCAAAATCCAAATCAAATCTTTCCGTCTCGATGTGGCCACACAAAACCTCACCGATCAGCTGCCTGGCCATCATACATCCATCAACCACCTGATTCACCTCGCCCCACACAAATCGGTAAGTCTCACTCATTTTTCAATCCTCCTTTATTATGTTTCTTTTATGCGTGCTCTAAATCGGTCTCCAACTCCTCAATCAGTTTGAGTAACCGCTGTTGCTCCGTTATCGCGGCATGTCCGAATTCCTCCCAACGCAGGTTGTTTTGTTTCTCCCTCGTCAGGTCCTCGAACAGCGAGTCGATCAACTCTTCCCTGGCCTTCAATGAGACCTTCAACGCGTCGACCAGGTTTCCCTTTCGCGCTACTTCTGCGCGGAGCATCAAGATCGCGGCTGCCCATTTATCTACTCTTTCATCTTCATTCGGCATCGGTTATGCCTCCTTTCCCTTTCTCCCCGTCAGGGGTTAGTATCTCCTGCGGCAGACTGGACACTCCAACCACCACGTTTTCTTCCCCTCGATCTTGCCGTATTTTCTTCTAAGTGCAACACAGTGACAATGGTTGCACAGTAAGAAGGTTTTCCATTTTCTTTTCTTCATCATCACTTTCCTCTTTTAACCTATTATTTATACACAGCAATCTCTGTGCCACTTTCAACTTCAATAAATTCACATACTTGTATTTTTCTCTTTCCCTATAAATGGGCTTTTTCACCTCATTTCGTGAGATTCACCAGTCTTTTTCACCGGTAATAAATCTAGCGGGAGCGTGGCATATTCTTTGCTTTTTCCGCTGCTCAGCGCGAGGAGGTCAGGAACCAGTTGCGGTTCCTGGGATATGGTAGATGCCGGCATCAGGTATGCCGGCTCCATGTCTTTGTCTGATAAAGCCGTGGTGGTGAAGCGGAGCGAAACACCACACCTTTAATCTGATATATTATAATTAAGATATATTAGTGTGCATGGTTTATGCACTCCGGTGGAATCGGTAACTTTACCGCTGCTGTCTCGGGTCCCGAAAATGGTATTATGGTAAAAACCATTGACAGCGTTAGCCTCTTTTGTTATTATCCGCTCATGGCCACTCATATCGTTAAGGTACAAAAGCAGGGGAAGAATTTCCGGGTTAATATTCCCCGGCAGATTGTCCGGTCACGGGGATGGGAAGATGTTCTCTATGTCTTGATCAGCGATCTGCCGGGGAATTCGATAACGATACGGAGGTTTGTGGATGGCGAAAGCCTTAAAGCAAAAGATCACGGAGGTTGATCTGTCCCGTGTAGATCCGCCAAAGGAGCACATCCGGAGGAAGATCGATCCCGAGTATATTTCAGAGTTAGCGAAGTCTATCTCTGAAATCGGGTTGCTTCAGCCGGTGTTGTTGCGCCCCGACGGTGAACGCTACGAGGTTGTTGCCGGTCACTGTCGATTCCTGGCGCACAAGCAAATCGAGGCGCCCACCATCCGGGCTATTGTCCGGGTGATGACGGACCAGGAAACTGCGGTTGCTCGCGCAACGGAGAACCTGGGGCGCGTAGACCTCTCTCCGATAGAGGAGGCTGCGACATATATAAACCTGGTCGACGTGCATGGTATGACCGTTGACCAGGTAGCGCGCCAGGTGGGAAAGACCACCACGCTGGTCAAGCGTCGGATGGACCTTATACGGATGCCGCCGCAGCTGCAAGAGGCCGTGCATACTAAGGCAATCAGCATTTCCGTCGCTGAGGAGCTTTGGGCAATCCGGGATGAGGTTCAGTTAAATTATTACCTTTCGTTTGCGGTCTCAGACGGTTGCTCGCGGGAAACCGCGCGTGACTGGGCGAAAGAATGGAAGGATTCTGTTCGCCGCGCATCTTCCGCCGGCGTAGAGGGCGGGGGGGTCCCGTCTCCACTTGAACCGCGCATTATTTACATGTCGTGCGATCTTTGCCAGGGCCCTGTGGAGCTTGGCAAAGATCAGGTTTTACGTGTGTGTCCCCAATGTGGGGCTACCATCAAAGCCAATATGTAGGAGGTTGCGCTATGGAGATTCTTTGTGTTGGTATCTTTGGCATTATCGGCGTGGGTGTTATCGTGCTTGTTAGCGAATATTTAATAAGGAGGTGAAGCTGTGGAAGAGGCCATGATTAGAATTGAAGTTGAAAGGATCGTCAACCTTGTGGCTGGTTTCGGCTGGAAAAAGGTCGAGGAGAAGATCAGCGAAGGCAAGATCAGACTCGTTCTCGAGAAAGAGGTCCCCGTTACAGAGGAGGGGGCCGCGTAACAACTTTTTATAGGCCTGTTGGGGCTCCCTCCTAT
>JABUBP010000622.1_pt1 | contig 10233 bp, 7 predicted proteins | sample 7240331 | NCBI WGS metagenome assembly JABUBP01 (sample SAMN07256347, study PRJNA390944) | subsurface metagenome | isolation source: Methane hydrate marine sediment | place: Pacific Ocean: Eastern North Pacific, ODP site 1244 | collected 2002 | reverse complement strand
ATCGCAAAGTCACCGTGGACATCGCCGTTCGCCGTGACCGCGAGATGCAGTCGATAGCCGAAATGATCGACCTGCCCGTCGCAATCCTGAGCCATGGCAACACGGTCAAACACACCGAGTATTCCTTCCTCTCCAACATTTTTGCCTCCCGCGGCTATCTGGTCATCAGCATCCAACACGACCTGGAGACCGACGGTCCGATGGTGACGAAGGTCGGCGAAGAGTATGTCGGCCGACGCATGCATTATACCCGCGGCGCCCTTAACATCATGTATGCGATCGAGGAGATGAAGAAGCGCTACCCGAATGCGGATTACCGTCAGCTCACGCTGATCGGCCATTCCAACGGCGGCGACATGTCGATGTTCTTCGCCAAGCAGCACCCGGAACTCGTCAGGAGAGTCGTTACGCTCGACAATCTGCGCGTTCCTTTCCTCACCGATGGCAAAGTAAAAATACTGTCGTTCCGCTCCAAGGATCCGCAGTTCAGGGCCGATCCCGGCGTCGTCCCCGACGACGAGACGTGCGCCAGGGTCGGCATCAAGGTGGTCAGGACGCCGTTCCAGCATAACGATCTCAGCGATCGCGGGCCGGACCATGTCAAATCCTCTATCCAGGCCTCGGTGCAGCAGTTCCTCGACGAGGACGAAGGCTCGTCTACTATTCCGCTACTCGCCGCCGCCGTGCCGCCTGCCAGGAAATAGTCACTGCTCGCCGTCGCGCAGTCGCCGCCAGACCGCGCCGATGATGTTGGAGTAATCGTCGGTCCAGACCCGCTGGTGGTCCTCCGCTTCGGTCAGCGTCCACTTGTCGGAGGAGGCAAGCTTGCCGACATCGGCTTCTTCGCGCGCAGAGATCACGACCGTGGTCGAGAAGATGTATTCGGCGTCGCGGCCGGTGTCCTCGCTATAGACCCAGCTCTTGAGATCGTTGGCATCGGCAATGCCGACCACGACGCTTTCCAGCTCGAGATGGCGGTTGGAGACGTGCATCACGACCGCCCCGTGCGGCGCCAGCTTATCCTTGTAGATCGCCATCGCCTCTTCGGTCGCCAGATGAATCGGGATCGCATCCGATGAATAGGCGTCGACGATGATGACGTCGTAGATGCCGTTGGGCTCCTTGGCGAAGGTCAGCCGCGCATCGCCAATGACGGGCTTCAGGTTCGGCTCACACTTCTGGATGTAGGTGAAGTATTTCGGGTCGCGCGCGCTGTCGACCATGGTCTGGTCTATCTCGAAGAATTTCCAGTCTTCGCCGGGCGCGGAGGCGCAGGCGAGCGAACCCGAGCCAAGGCCAATCACCGCCACGCGCAACGGCGTGCCCTTGCGCTCGCGCATCGCGGTGATCGCCTGACCGATACCGCCATCCTTGTGATAATAGGTGATCGGCTCCGGCCGCCCCGTCACCGGGGTGCCGTCGTCGTTCTTGAATTTTTCCGCGCCATGAATCGTCGTGCCGTGCATCAGCACGTGGTACTGGCCGTGCGGCGTTACCACGATCTTGTGCACGCCGAAGAAACTGCGCACGGTTTCCACGCGCCCGGCATCGGTCGGATAGGCGCGCAGCAGCACCAGCGCGACCGCGACGGTGGCAAAGACCTTCCAGCGGGTGCCGTTGAGCGCGAGCGCCAGCACCGCGGCCATCACGCCGACGCCGCCGATCATCCATACGCGCCAGTCCTCGAGCTGGTCGAACAGATGACCGGCATTGTAGGCCGGCAGGATCAGCGCGACCGCGATCGCCGCCAGCAGCGGCCAATACCATTGCGTAACGCGCGGCAGGCGTTCCGGAACGGACGGCCGGCACAGCGTCACCAGCGCCAGCAGGATCGGATACTCGGCAATCCAGGAGAAAGCGAACGGCGCGACCAGGCCCGCGAAGAGACCGCCGACCATGCCGCCGAACGACAGCGCCACATAGAAGCCGGTGAGATATTTCGCGGCGGGACGCGTGCGCGCCAGCTCACCATGACAGGCCATCGCGATCACGAAGAAGCACAATTGATGGCCGCCCAAGGTCAGCAGCAGGTTCTGCTCGCCCCCGACGGCGAGCAGGATCACCACACCCGCAACCGCCACCGGCTGCAACAGCAGCATCAGCCAGTGCGGCAGCAGCGGCCGCGACTGGAACACCAGCACCCAGGTCAGCAGATACAGCGACAGCGGCAGCACCCAGAGCAGCGGCGCGGCCGCAACGTCGGTCGAGATGTGCGCGGTCACCGCGATCAGCAGCCCCGACGGCACTGCGGCCAGGAAAATCCAGCGCGCGCGCAGCAGCCAAGATGGCGCGGGCGCAGTGGCATCGTCCTCGGGCATATTCCGCGCGGCTGCATTGGCCGGCGACTTCAACAGCAGTGCGCCGCAGCCGGCAATCAGCAGGATCAATAGCCCGTAGCCACCGGTCCAGATCCAGTTCTGGGTTTGCAGCGTGAACACCGGCTCCAGCAGCACCGGATAGGACAGCAACGCCAGGAAACTGCCGATGTTCGAGGAGGCGTAGAGGAAATAGGGATCCGGCCCGTTGGGATGGCCTGTTCGCACGAACCAGGCCTGCAGCAGCGGGTTGTTGGCGGCGAGCGCGAAGAACGGCAGACCGATCGAAACCGCGAACAGCCCAAGCAGCCAGAAGGCATAGCCCGAGGTCGGCGGCTCGCCCCAGCCGGCGCGGATCGACAGCGGCAGGGTCAGCATGGCCGCCACGAGCAGGAACAGATGCACCACGACGGGAACGACGCGGTTGCTGGCCTTGGTCAGGTAATGCGCGTAGGCGTAACCGGCCAGCAGCAACGACTGGAAGAACACCATCGCCACCGACCACACCGCCGGCGAGCCGCCGAGCCGCGGCAGCACCATCTTCGTGAACAGCGGCTGCACCGAGAACAGCAGCAGCGCGCTGACGAAGATCGCCAGCGTATAGACCACCAGGATCAGCCGGTTCCGCGAAATATCGGTGGCCTGTTCCGTGACGGACGGTGCAGCAACGGTCATGAAAGCTCCGGCAGGGGCCCGGCGGGGGATGGCACTTCCGGCAGGGGGTCGCCAGAGACGCCGAATTGAGCATATGGCAACATCAGGGGCAAGAAACCTTGACGGGATGCGGGATGGGCTGCGAAGCAGCGCATAATCAATCCTTCTTGAAGCGAACATGAACGAAACAGACGTCGTCATCATCGGTGCGGGGCATAACGGCCTCACCTGCGCGGCCTATCTCGGGCTGGCCGGCCTGCGGGTGAAGGTGGTCGAGCGCCGCAAGGTGGTCGGCGGCGCCGCCGTGACAGAGGAATTCCATCCCGGCTTCCGCAATTCGGTGGCGGCCTACACGGTGAGCCTGCTCAATCCAAAGGTGATCGCCGACCTCAGGCTGGCAGATCATGGGCTGAAGATTGTCGAGCGCCGAGCGCAGAATTTCCTCCCTGCCCCCGACGGCAGCTATCTGCTCACAGGCGAGGGCCGCACCAAGGCATCGGTGGCCAAGCTCAGCGCGCGCGACGCCGATCGCCTCGATACGTTCAATCGCGAGTTGGAAGCCATCGCCGACGTGCTGCGCCAGTTCGTGCTGCGCGCCCCGCCGAATATCGTCGAATCCTTCGGCACGGCGGCAATCCGCGAGGCCTTCAATGCAGTCGGCACCGGCAACATCCTGCGCAAGCTCTCGCTGGAACAGCAGCGCAGCCTGCTCGATCTCTTCGCATGTTCGGCCGGCGAGATGCTGGACCAGCGATTTGAAAGCGACCTCGTCAAGGCGCTGTTCGGCTTCGACGCCATTGTCGGCAATTATGCGAGCCCGTACGCCGCGGGCTCGGCCTACGTGATGCTGCACCACGCCTTCGGCGAGGTGAACGGCAAGAAGGGCGTGTGGGGCCACGCCATCGGCGGCATGGGCGCGATTGGCCTTGCGATGGCGCGTTCGGCACAAAAGCACGGCGTCGAGATCGAGACCGAGGCCGGCGTGCGCGAGGTGATTGTCGAGAACGACCGCGCGGTCGGCGTCATCCTCGACAACGGCGAGACGGTCCGCGCTAAATACGTCGTCTCCAACGTCAATCCAAAACTGCTGTACACGCGGCTTGTGCCGGCGGACGCGTTGCCGACGGCGTTCCTCGATCGCATCGGACGCTGGCGCAACGGCTCCGGCACCTTCCGGATGAATGTCGCGTTGAGCGCCCTGCCCTCGTTCACGACGCTAGCAGGCGAAGGCGATCACCTCACGTCAGGCATCATCCTAGCGCCGTCGCTTGATTACATGGATCGTGCCTGGCTCGACGCCGGCGCGCACGGATGGAGCCGCGAGCCCGTGGTCGAGGTGCTGATCCCCTCCACGCTCGACGACACGCTGGCACCGCAAGGCCAGCACGTCGCGAGCCTGTTCTGCCAGCATGTCGCGCCGGAATTGCCGGACGGAAAATCCTGGGACGATCATCGCGACGAGGTCGCCGATCTCATGATCGCGACGGTCGATCGCTACGCACCGGGCTTTGCGGCCAGCGTGATCGGCCGGCAAATTCTCTCGCCGCTTGATCTCGAGCGGCAGTTCGGTCTTCTCGGCGGCGACATCTTCCACGGCGCGTTGACGCTGAACCAGCTATTCTCTGCGCGGCCGATGCTGGGGCATGCCGATTATCGCGGCCCGCTGAAGGGGCTCTATCACTGCGGCTCCGGCGCGCATCCCGGCGGCGGCGTCACCGGCGCGCCCGGCCACAATGCGGCGCGCGCGGTCCTTGCCGATCACCGCGCGCTGTTCGCAAAATGAATGACGGCCCGCCCGGCCCTTCCTGGGCCGAACGGGCCGCCAATTCCTGTAGGCCTGACTTAGACGGCGTCGAACGCTTCGATCGGAAGCCTGGACGTGTCCTTCATCATCGCGGCCGGCGAGATCGTCGAGGACGCACGGCGTTCCTCGGCTGACGGATAGCTCACATAGGCGCTGATCGCGAGCATGAGAGCGCACACGGCAGTGATCTTCTTCATTTGACTTCCCCCTGTTGTTGTTTGTGGGGGCATCCTCGCGCATGGCGTTTAACGCGTGGTTCCGTCGCACCGGCGATCCGGAGTCGGGGTGAATCCGCGATGAATTTCCGCGCGGCCTTGAGGCGCGGTTAACCACTCATCGGGCTGTGAAATGCGGGCAGCGGCCTGTGGATAAGTAAGGGATAAGCTGTGCATAATTCAGTGGGAATCGCCGGTGATACCCTCAGTTTGCTGGGCTTTTCCGAGGCGGTCGATCTCGCCGGGTTGGACAGCTCGCAGGGTGAAGGAGTTGTGAAATTCCGGCGCATGTGATGGTGAGAAGCCTGTAAACAAGCCCTGTATTTTCGTTTCGTTAGCTGTGGGGACTTTTCGGATGGCCAGCGCCAGATGCAGCTGCGGGGCGGTCACGATCTCGCTTCCGGAAGAACCAGCCAAATTCGTCGTTGCCTGTCACTGCCTCGATTGCCAGCGGCGAACCGGCGCGCCGTTCGGCGTGGGCGCCTATTACCCCGCTGAAACCGTCAGCATCTCCGGCGCCACAAAAGAGTTCACGCACGCTGCGGCAAGCGGCGGGGATATCCATAACCATTTTTGTCCGCAGTGCGGCTCAACGGTCTACTGGAAGCTCAGCAATCTGCCCGCGCTGATCGCCATTGCCGTCGGCGCGATCGCGGAACCGAAATACCCGGCGCCCGTCGCGTCGGTTTTCGAGCAAACGAAACATGACTGGGTTCACCTCGATGGTGCGGTCAAGCACTTCCCGCTAAACGCACCGCCTCCTAGAACTTCCAACTGAGATACGACCGGATCGATGACCATCACCCCCGCCACCCACCGCGCCAGCTTTGCCATCGGCGATGAGCACGCCGCCAAGCGCGTGGTCGACGTGCTGACCGAAATTTTCTTCGAGGGTGAGGCGGCGGTCGCCGCCTTCGAGCGGCCAGACGGGTGCTGGGACGTCACCGTGCATTTTGCCGATCCGCCGGACCAGGCGCAGCTGCGCGAACTCGTGACCAACGCGGCAAGCGCGGAGATCGCCCGCACGCTTGTGTTCGACACAATTGAGGCCAAGGACTGGGTCAAGGCGAGCCTCGAGGATCTCGTGCCGGTGCCGGCGGGCCGCTTCGTCGTCCACGGCGCGCATGACCGCGAACGCGTGCCGGCCAACAAGCTCGCCATCGAGATCGAGGCGGCGCTGGCGTTCGGCACCGGCCACCACGGCACCACGCGCGGCTGCCTGCTGCTGCTCGACCATGTGCTGAAGGCGTATCAGCCGCGGCGCGTGCTCGATCTCGGCACCGGCACCGGCGTGCTGGGCATCGCGGCGGCGAAAGCGCTGAAGATCGGCGTGCTCGCCAGCGACATCGATCCGCCGTCGGTGAAGGTAGCGCAGGAGAATGCGCGGCTGAACGAGACCGGGAATTTCGTGCAGGTGATCCGCGCCACCGGTTTCTCGGCGCCGGGCTTCGCGCACCGCGGCCCGTTCGACCTGGTGCTGGCGAATATTTTGGCCAATCCGCTGCGGCAGTTGGCGACGCCGATGGCGCGGCATCTGGCGCTGGGGGCGCTCGTGATCCTGTCCGGCCTGCTGACGCCTCAAGCAAGGGGCGTGATCGCGGCCTACCGTGCCCGCGGGCTGGTGCCGCTAAGGCATCTGCGGATCGAAGGCTGGAGCAGCCTCTTATTGCGGAAGGTGGGTGTTGCGTAAGGTGAGCTAGACCTTCTTCTTGCGCTTCGACTTGAAGATGACGCCCTTCTCGTCGCGCTTGACGCGGGCGTCCACAAAACGGTCGAGAATCTGGACGATGACGCCGCGCTTCTTGACCACGATCGGCGCGATCGGACCACGGCTTGCCGGCGGCGAAATCTTCTCAAAGGTAAAGGCTGGCATGGTGTATCACCTCGTCGTTGAGTTGAGACACTCCTCGAAGTCTCCCGGTTATCGTCCGAACCATCCGCTGCGCAAACGGTTCGGGCTCGTCTGATGCAAGCATCAATAACCAAGCATAACTTGTGCCAAATTAAGGAGAATTCGGCCGGATTGCCGATCCCTCCCCACAAACCTAAAGTGTGAGCGCAATGTTCGAAGCGCATTTCCAGACATTCGAGGACCCCGAAGGCGGCGTGGCGCTGAGCGCGAGGCTCGGCGCGTTCCGCGAGGAGCTGGCGCGGCGGAAACTGACGGGATTCGTGATTCCGCGCGCCGATCAGCAGCAAAACGAGTATGTGCCCCCCTCCGAGGAGCGGCTGGCCTGGCTGACCGGTTTTACCGGCTCGGCGGGCCTTGCCATTGTGCTGACCAAGGAGGCGGCGGTATTCGTGGATGGCCGCTACACCCTGCAGGCGGGCAAGCAGGTCGACCGCAAGGCCTGGCAGGTCGAGCCGCTGGTCGATCCGCCGCCGGAGCACTGGCTGGGCCGGCACCTCGCCAGGGGCGACCGCCTCGGATTTGACCCCTGGCTGCACACTTCTGCGGCAGCCGACCGGCTGGCCTCAGCCTGCGCCAAGACAGGCGCAGAGCTGGTGGCGGTCGACAGCAACCCGGTCGATGCGATCTGGCATGAGCGCCCGGCCCCTCCGCTCGGCCCGGTATCGGTCCAGGGCCTGCAATTCTCCGGCGAGGCCGAGGCCGAGAAGCTGAAGCGGATCCGGCTGGAGATCGCCAAGCTCGGCGCCGATGCGCTGGTGCTGTCGGATTCTCACGGCGTGGCCTGGACCTTCAACATCCGCGGCGCCGACGTCTCGCATACGCCGCTGCCGCTGTCCTACGCGCTGGTGCCCAAGGAGGGCCGGCCGACGGTGTTCATCGATCACCGCAAACTGTCCAACTCCTCGCGCGACCATCTCGAACGCTCCGCCGACGTCGAGGAGCCGGACAGACTGGCGGACAAGCTCACCGAGCTCGCCAAGCGCGGCGCGTCCATCGCGCTCGACAATGCGACCGCGGCCGATGCGCTGAGCCGCCTGATCAAGGGCGCCGGCGGCAAAGCTGTCGCCGGCAGCGATCCCGTCACGCTGCTGAAGGCCGTCAAGAACATCACGGAGATCGAAGGCACGCGAACGGCGCATCACCGCGACGCCGTGGCGCTGACGCGCTTTCTGGCCTGGATCGACCGCGAGGCGCCCGCGGGCGCGTTGACCGAGATCGACGCCGTCGAGGCGCTGGAGACGTTCCGTCGCCAGACCGGCGCGCTGAAGGATGTCTCCTTCCCCACCATCTCCGGCACCGGTCCCAACGGCGCCATCGTGCATTACCGCGTCACCCGCAAGAGCAACCGGCGCATCGCGCCCGGCGATCTCTTGCTGATCGATTCCGGCGCGCAGTACCAGGACGGCACCACCGACGTCACCCGCACCATCGCGATCGGCACGCCGACCGATGAGATGCGCGACCGTTTTACCCGCGTACTACGGGGGCACATTGCCATTGCCCGCGCGGTTTTCCCCGACGGCACCACCGGCGCGCAGCTCGATTCCTTTGCCCGGCAATTCCTGTGGCAGGCCGGGCTCGATTTCGAGCACGGCACCGGCCACGGCGTCGGCAGCTATCTGTCGGTGCATGAAGGGCCGGCGCGAATCTCCAAGCTCGGCACCACACCGCTGAAGCGCGGCATGATCCTTTCCAACGAGCCGGGTTACTACAAGACCGATGCCTACGGCATCCGCATCGAGAATCTCGAACTCGTCATCGGCGCCGACATCAAGGGCTCGGAGAAGCCAGTGAATGCTTTCGAGACGTTGACCTTCGCGCCGATCGACCGTCGCCTGATCGACGTCAAGATGCTGGATAGCGCCGAGCTGAAATGGCTGAACGAGTACCACGCCAGGGTGGCGAAGATCGTGCGCCCGCAGCTCGACGACAACGCGACGAAGCTTTGGTTGGACGAGGCGACGGCGGAGTTGAAGTAGTCGCATCCGTAGGGTGGGTAGAGCCAAGCGAAACCCACTAATCGCTGCGGACCTGACGATGGGTTTCGCTTCGCTCTACCCATCCTACGCATTTGCCTCATAGCTGTATGCCGAAACAGCCGTATTCGCGCGGCGTGATCCGGTTACATTCCGATTCAACCAAACGGATCAGACTTCATGCATGGCGTGATGGGCAGGCCGCCCGGCGCGACGACGGACAGACGCGACCTGAAGACATCGCGGCTGATGCTGCTGATGCTCGTGCTGATGACGGGCGTGGCGCCGATCTCGCTCTACATGCTGGTACCGGCGCTGCCGGTGCTTGCCAGCACGTTCCAGAGCGACATCTCGATCGCGCAGATGACGGTGTCGCTCTACATGGTCGGCATTGCCTGCTCGCAGCTCATCATGGGGCCGTTGTCGGACAGGTTCGGCCGGCGCCCCGTATTGCTGGCTGGCCTCACGCTGATGGTCGCAGCCAGCATCGGCTGCTCGCTGGCCCATACGCTGCCGCAACTGATCGCGGCGCGTTTCCTGCAGGCGCTCGGCGGCGCCTCCGGCATGGTGATCAGCCGCGCCATCATCCGCGATCTCTACAGCCGCGACTGCGTCGGTCCCATGATCAGCCTCGTCATCGCGGTGATGATGGTCGCGCAGATGCTGAGCGCGCTGACCGGGGGCCTCTTGGAGATCAGCTTCGGCTGGCGCGCGATCTTCTACTTCATCACCGCGGCTTCGCTGGGCACCGCCGTGCTGCTGGCGTTCGCACTGCCGGAGACGCGTCGCGAGCGCAACGAAAGCAGCAGCTTCCGCGGCGATTTCGGCTCCCTGCTCCGGGATCGCGCCTTCGTCGGTTACGTGCTCTGCCAGGTGCTGGCCTCGCAGATCATCTTTGCGTTTGCCGGCGGCGGGCCCTACATCGTGGTGAACCAGATGGGGCGCTCCACCGCCGAATATGGCGCCTGGTTCGCGGCGACCGGCTTTGCGTTCCTGCTCGGCAATCTGCTCTGCGTGCGCTTTGCGCCGCGGCACTCCCTGGAGAAGCTGATCTGGTTTGGCCTCGCGCTGCAGTTCGCCGGCAGCCTGCTCAATCTGGTCATGAGCCTGACCGGCACCAATCAGGCACCGTCGTTCCTGTTCGGCGCGCAGATGATCGTGATGGTCGCCAATGCCATCGTAATGTCGAACGCAGCGGCAGGCGCCATCAGCGTGCGGCCGGACGCTGCCGGCACCGCCTCCGGCGCGATGGGATTTCTGCAACAGGGCATCGGCTCGCTCCTTTCGCAGTTCGGCGCCTATCTCGGCGGCCACTCCGCGACGACGCTGCCGCTGACGTCGGCGATCTTCGCATTGT
>JABUBP010000621.1_pt1 | contig 10254 bp, 11 predicted proteins | sample 7240331 | NCBI WGS metagenome assembly JABUBP01 (sample SAMN07256347, study PRJNA390944) | subsurface metagenome | isolation source: Methane hydrate marine sediment | place: Pacific Ocean: Eastern North Pacific, ODP site 1244 | collected 2002 | reverse complement strand
GCGATAACCTCGTTGACGTTCATGTTGCTCGACGTACCGGAGCCGGTCTGATATATGTCAACGGGAAACTGGTCGTCGAAGCAGCCCTCGGCCACCTGGTTGGCGGCGGTAATAAGGGCCTCGATCTGCTCGTTGCTCAAGGGATTTTTGCCGGAGCCGCCCAGGCGTCCCAGGTCTCGGTTGGCGGCGGCGGCGGCCTGTTTGACCATGCCCATGGCGTGGATCAGCTCCAGCGGAATGGTCCGACCGGAGATGGGGAAGTTCTCGACGGCCCTTTGCGTTTGCGGCCCATAGTAAGCATCGGCGGGCAGTCGCACCTCGCCCATGGAGTCGCGTTCGGTGCGGAAATCGGTCATGGTTGGTCCTTTTTGCGGGAGATCGTCGTTGACGCTAATCGACCAGAGCCCTTTTTAGCCAGGCGACGAACGGTTCAACGGTTTGGCTGTCGGCTTTAAGGTACTTCGTCGTAATGGCCAGTCCGTATGGTTTTCCCGGCTGTTCCTGGATAGCCAGCCACGAGTGCATGCGTGCCTTGGGGAGATGTATGTCGGGAAAGAGACGTAACTCCCCGGTTATCTCGTTAAGGAAGTTGTCCACCCGAGGCAGCAGTGGATCGTTTTCGGGAATGAGAAACGCGAGGAAATCCTCGATCATCCCCGGCAAACGGTTGTCGGGCATTATCCAGATACTGAATCGAGGGCCATCAATACCCGGCACAACCGTACCGCCCGGCTCGGGCTTCCTTGGCAATTCGCCGAGTCCGGCCTTGCTTGCGCAACCTCGTACCTGCTCCCACCGTGCGTCGATATTCTGGTCGGCGTCGAGTATTACGGCCAGCCGTTCTCGACCGGGGGCCTTTAGTTCCACGGATATCGATTTAAGAAGCTCGTCGACACCCTTCTTGTCTTTAACCTTAAAGACTTCAGGCAAATCGTACTTCTGGCAAAGCGCATAGACAACGTGTTCGTCGTCGGTGCCCTCGACCAGCAGCAACCTTGGTGGATTTCTCTCTTCCGTAGACGTTGGGGCATCCACTACCGTACCTCGATTCCTTGCTCAACGGCAGTGGATATTTCCTCTTTGTCGTAGAGGATGACCTTGTTCTTATCGCCATGCTTTTCCAGTCGCATGACGACACCCTCGGACTCCGGGTCGGCGGCGGCAGCCGCTCCGAACGCCCTTACGCAATCGAAGGAATGAGTGGTGGCGAAGACTTGCACGCCGAAACGCCGGGCGCCTTCAATGATGAACTTCCATAGTTTGGGAAGAATACCGTGGTAGATGCCGTTTTCTACTTCGTCTATCAGCAGCATCCGTAGCAAAGCCGAAGCTTCCGCATCGTCAAAAAGCGTTCTTTGTGCAGCGTCCTTCTCGTTACCATTTCTCGCGGTTTCCAACGCGAGGGCGATTTGAAGCATGTGGATCGTTCCGTCACCAAGACTCCGCAATGGAACCGGTTCCGAAGAATTCGTTAGACGAACCATGAACATGCGTTGTCCGCTGAGTGTTGGATGCTCGACAGCGCTTATTCTCTCAATGGGCTCGACTATTCGCAGGCAATCGATGACTCGATCTCCTTCGGCGCGGAGCGCAACTGCGTCCCATTGTCGAGCCATATCCTGAATATCCGTACTCCTGGCGGGTACGTAAGCTGGTCCAGGAGGAGCGGAGGTGCGCATCCGGGGTAGACTGTATTGGCTCAACTCATCAACGGACAGAGGGAAGTCAAAACCTTGCTTTGCTCCCTGGCCCTCGATCTCCAGGGTCTCCATTTTCATGGAAAATGGTTTCCCAGACTCCGCCTTTCCAAGGGAAGCCCGCTCGATGTCTTCCGGTCGTGTTTCGCGAGGCTGCCCAAGCCGAATTCTAACGGCTCTTTCATCGTTTTCGCTTGAGCGAAGACGAATTTCCCCCTGACGACCGATTTGGATCATGCGATTGAAGAAGAGCGACTCAAATTGAAGTCGAGGCGGGCTGTTCGGCGAATCGTCCTGCATTGCTTTCGGGTAGAACTCATGCCTTTCAACGAGCAGTTCACTCAAAACAGTTGGATGACAGCCTGAGGCGTACAGTCAGGCGAACCACCCTACCCTTGCAATAGCCTACATAGTGGGGTAACGCTCAATACGGTGCCGCCGGATGGAATAATTCGCACGGATTTGTGCCACCCCGATATTTCGGAACCAAACTATAGGGCCGCACGTCGAATAGATGTATAATAGCACCAACACCCGGGGGTCAGGCCCGGGCAACATTACCCCGCTGGATAGGGAGGGGACCGTTCGATGGAAGATCTGCTCAAACAGGTTAAACGCGTGCGGCGGAGGCTCTACTTCCGCCGATTTCTCATCGCCCTGGGCTGGTGTTGGTTCATCACGCTGCTGGCGGCGACCGTCACGATCGCGGTCGAGAAGTTCTATCCCTTCTATCCCGACTACGCGCCATACTGGCAATGGGCCGCCGGCACGTGCGGCCTTGCCCTGGCCGTCGGATTGCTGCTGGCCGTGGCTTGGGCGCTGCTTAAGCGGGGCGGAATGTTGCAGGCGGCCATCGATCTGGACCGGCGCTTCGCGCTTAAAGAACGGGTCTCCAGCACGCTGGCCATGGCCGATGAAGATCGCCAAAGCGAGGCCGGCCAGGCGTTGGCCGAGGACGCCCGACGAAAGGTGAAGAGATTGCACGTCGCCGGCCGTTTTGGCATCTCGCCGGGCAGGGCTTTCCTTCTGCCGTTTGTGCCGGCCATGATCGCTCTGCTGGTGGCGCTGTTTGTCCCTCCGGCCGTCGACGAAGCCCTCGCAGCGGTCGATCCGGCCCTGGTCAAGAAACAGGTAAAGAAATCGACCGACGTGCTGCGCCGCAAAATGGCCGACCGCCGCAAACAGGCCAAGGAACTGGGCCTTAAGGACGCCGAGCGGCTCTTCAAGAAACTCGAAGTAGCCAGCGAGAACATGGGCAACAGCAATACCCAACGCAAGAAAGCGCTAGTCGAACTGAACGACTACGCCCGGCAATTGAAGGAACGTCGCAAGCGGGTTGCGGGAGCCGACGGCATTCGCAAACAACTCGACAAGATCAACGACATAAAAAAGGGTCCCGCCAAAGAGTTCGCCAAGGCCGTTGCCCGGGGTGATTTCGCCAAGGCCGTCAAGGAACTCGAAAAACTCAAGGAGCAACTCAACAATAGCAAACTCGACGACGAGCAGAAGAAGAAACTGGCCGAGCAACTGAACCAGATCAAAGAGAAGCTCAACGACATGGCCAAGAAACAGGAGGAGGCCAAGAAGGACTTGCAGCAGCGAGGCGAGCAGCTCAAGCAGGCCGGACAAACGGCCGAAGCCGACCGTTTGCAGGAACAACTCGACAAACTGCTCGAACAGCAACCGCAAATGGACCAGTTGCAGGATCTGGCCGAACAGTTGGGACAATGCTCGAAATGCTTGAACCAAGGTCAATCCGACAAGGCCGCCCAGTCGCTGCAAAACCTCCAGGCACAACTAAACAACCTGAAGCAGCAACTTGACGAGATGGATATGCTCGATCAGGCCATGGAGCAACTCTCCGATGCACGAAGCCAGATGACCTGTGGGCAGTGCCAGGGGGCCGGTTGCGGAGCCTGCCAGGGAAATGGTGAAGGAGAAGGAGAGGGCGACGGAATGGGACGCGGCCGCGGTCGAGGCGCTCGGCCCGAAGAAGACTCGGAAACCGCCGCCTACGACACGCACGCCCGGCAGAAGGTCGGCTCCGGCACGGCCGACGTCACCTTCGTCGACGGCCCAAACACGCAAGGCAAGGTGGAAGAAGCCATCGAGCTCGATTTCCAGGAAGCCCGCGACGGCTCGACCGATCCGCTCACCGGCCAACGCATGCCGCGCAAACACCGCCGCCATGCCAGGGAGTATTTCGACCGCTTCCGCGAGGGAGAGTAACGCGAGGCGCAACGGCAACTTTTGCCGGGTGCCATGCCCACGCTTGCGTGGGCATGTACGTACTTACTGCTCACGCTCCGCGTGAGGTCGGCAACCCACGTGCGAGAAAAGGAGAAAAGGGGTCAGAACTATTTAATGGTTGAAAATAGTTCTGACCCCTTTTCTCGCTTAATCCTAGGTGGGGAGAATAACATGACAAATAACTTCACAGAAGCGCAGCAATATGAGTTGTACCTAGTACATGCTTTGCTCGGGGTTATCTCCAGCAACTTTCGTCTCGTATCACTCGTTGTGGATGAGTACCAAACGATTGTGATACGGATAATTCTTGAACATGAGAGTGAAGATGATTTGGAAGAAATCGAAGATTTCAAGACGGAGTTTGAAGCATTGCTGCCCGGACCAACACCATACGAAGTAAACGTGGAAATTTCAAACGAGCCTATCCCATGGCAGGACCCATCAAAAATAGTCTGCGTTTTCAGACGACGTGAACCGTGAATAGCACCCGGCGAGAAAAGGGGACATTCTACTTTTTCGGCCGAAAAAGTAGAATGTCCCCTTTTTCATAAACGGATAGCAAGCTATCCGTGCCACCAGAGTACATGCCCACGCAAGCGTGGGCATGGCACCCGCTCAGTGAACCACCGGCGATCCGATCGTCGTCCAATGGGGAAGCTTTATCTGCCGTGTGGTGTAGCTGTACGTTTCCGCCACGAAGTTGACCGATATCTGCGTAACCACGTCCAGTGTCAGCCAATCTTCGTCGTTGGGTTCGACCAGCATTATCCAGTACTTGGCGTTCGCCACGTCCCATTTGCAGAACACCCGATCGTCCGCCGCGCCGGACCACCAATAGGTCCCCTGGTTGCCACCGCCGACCGGATTGTAAGCGGTCAAGTAACCGACGTGGTTGAGTCCGAAAATGTCGTACTGCCGCATCACCGAGTCGGCAATCGCGTTTACCCGCGCGGATGAATCGCTGGTTGAGAGGTCGTATTCCAGCAACCCCCAGAAGTCTCCGGGGATTTGCATGTCGATGATTTCCCAAGCACGCTTGTCGGCCATGTAGCGCGCGATCCCCAAGGCGCCGACGTCGTCTTGGGTTGTTGCCATCTTCGAGAAACGATGCTGGAAGTCGTAAACGGTAAAGGTCGTCTCGGCATCGTCTTCGACCCAATTCGACCCGTTCCATACCAGCAAACCCACGGTGGCCGAACCGCCCGCGCTCAGCGCGGCGGTCATCTCGAAACGCCGCAAGCGGTCGGCCGGGTCGAGTATCTCCCAGCGCCCGCTCTGCGCGTTCCACACGGCCCACAGCCGATCGCCGCTGCCGAAGCTGGGCGTGCTGGGCGGCAAACCGGACCCGTCGCGAAAACAGCTCGGCTGATACAGCCGCGTGTACGGCGAATCGGACGTCTCGCCGTATTGATCGCTGGTATGGTTCAGCCACACCTGCCGGGCGTTGTCCACATACGGCACGTCCGGCTCGGCGGACACCGTGCCGTCGGGATACTGCATGGCTTCGGTCAGTTCGAATAGTGCCAGCAAAGTCTTTTGGGGTGAACCGAACGCCACCCCGGCCGAACCGTATTGCATCGGCACGCCGCCGCCGGGACGGATGTTGCGGTTGAGCTGGTCGACCGTTTCGTTGAGCCGTCGGGCACCCGGTTTCGGCTGTCCCCGTTCGTATCGTTTGATGCTCATGTTGTTGCCGCGAACTGGAAGAGTGGTGTGAAATTGGAAGTTCGATAGAGACCCTCGCCCGCGGCGTCGACGAGTTTCGACCAACCCGGGTTGTCGGCCGGCAAGGACCGGTAGGCATGGTTCCAACCGAATACGCTCCCATCCGACTTAACGGCCTTCTCGCGAAACACGTAGCAGATTCGCCAGCCGAACTGCGGCGTGTTGAGCGAATCGACGTTGACGAACTCCTTGTCGGCCGTTACGCCGTCGAGCAGCACCGTTTCGGCCGGCGCACCGAGAAAGGCCCCGCTGTTAACCGTGCCCGTGCAAGCGTGAATGGCCGCCCAAGGCGGATTGATTACCCGATGCCAGGTTATATGGTGTTCCACGACCGGCACTCGCAGGGTTGGTACGGCCTCGGGTGGAACCGGCACGCCGGCCGCATCGTGCCACTCCATGCTATGAGAAGGCACTTGAACATACTCGCCGCCGAAGTCCATGCGGTAGGTGAGAAACGTCTCGTTTTCTATCTCGGGCGTGTCCGGCCGGCCGCCGTCCGTGTCGAGCAGATCGTAATCCACGGTGATCTGCGCGTACTTGCCGCTGTAACTATTAAGCTGCGAGCTGATGTCGGCGAAAGCCCCCTGGTCCTCGGGACATTGGGGCCAAGGATCGAGCTTGGCTCGCATGGCTACGACACCGTTGCGCTGCGGATAGCGGGCCTTCCCTCGGGTGCCGAACTCATACCCATCACCCAACAGTTCCGCCACCATTGCATGGCGGTTCTCCCAGGCCACCAGAATACGCCGTTGCGCTTTCATCCCCTCGGCGGAGAAGCTCTCAGTGGGCGAACCGGCAAGCTCTTTGAACGCGGTGGTCATCTATGATTCCTCGGTTATGGGTGTTGATCTTCGTAGCCCACGGATATTGGGTGGCATGCCCACGGATATTGGGTGCCATGCCCACGGATATTGGGTGGCATGCCCACGCTTGCGTGGGCATGTGCGCGCCGGTAGGCGTCATTCTCCGAGCATGCCCACGCAAGCGTGGGCATGGCACCCGACCCGACCCGGCCCGACCCGACCCGACCCGGCCTACGGCCCCAGCACGTCTGGCGAATCCTTCTCGGCTATTGCCTGCAAGTGATCGTTGGTTCGTTTCTGCTCGGCCAGTTGTTCTCCGATCAGCTTCAACTGCTCCTGCTGTCCGTCGCGCGTGGCCGTTTCCGCGAACAACTCCCCGAGCTGCGAGAACCCCGGGTTCGCCACGGCCGGTGGGGTAATGGGCGGTCGTCCGGTAAGTGATTGCAGATCGGTCGTAAGCGCGACGAGACTTTCGCCAAAGCGGTCCGCCGGTTCGATCGTCCGCCGCAGTGTGTCGGCCAAGGCCCCGGCCGACTCGAACAACTCGTCCGCACGATTCTCGAAGCTATCGGGCATTGTCGATCTCCTTCATGGTCCGTTGTATCCAGAGTTGTTTCTGTTGCTCTCTGTGTTGACAGAACGAGCGACCCTCGGCCGGCGACATTCGTCCGCGAGAACCGGCTGTGCGACCGTCGCCGCGCAAACCGCTTAGCCAAATCCACAATTGGGCAATCGTCATTCGGCCCAATTGCTGCGGGGTCCATCCATACGCCAGGCTCAGCCGGCCGGCCCAATCGCACCAGGGCAGCGGTGCGTGGCGGTCCGGCCCCTCGTCGGCCAAACCCGGCGTTACGAGTTTCCCGCCGGCAATCCGCCGCAGTCCTCGACCCGGCGGTTCAATTCCGCCCGAGCCTGGCTGCTCAACTGCTCGATAAGTTCGACCGCATCTTGCAGGCCCACTTCCTCGTGGTGTTTACGAATCATCAGCCAGAAGCGGTAGCAGAATCCTTCCGGCGTGTTTCGCCACCGCTGCAGTTCGTCGATGGTAACGGTGGGACACTTGACGGCCTGGTCGTACGCCCGGGCAAGCAGCATCTCCTGCTGTTTTCGGTCGAGCCGGTCGAGCTTGTCGATGACCAGGGCCAAGGGATCGGGCCGTTTGGCCAGAATGCGGTTCTCGATCTCGCCGTAGTCTTCCAGCGTCAGCGGCCCCAAGCGGTAATCCCGCCCGCCGATGTTGACCACGTGTCCCGCCGCAGTCAATTGATTCAAACCATCCATCGCGGTGTTCCTCGCTCGTCGTTCATACGTGTTCACTTCCAGTGGCCCGGGTGCCATGCTCACGCTTGCGTGGGCATGCCGAAAGATGGTGAGACGGATACTATGGTAGGCCGAAGGTGAACCTCCCCCGAGGTGAACTCGGGGGCTTCCAATAGTCCGCGAATCATTAGTGGACCTCACGCTTTTGCAAGCACCCCGTTGGCCGCCACAGCGCCGTTGCCGGAGAACTCCAGCACGTAGGCCACGATTCGACCTTCGTTGATGTCGACCTCGACCTCGACGCGATCGATGACGGCGGGCACCTGATAGTAGTTGCTTCCGTTGTCGTCGACGTGCAACTTCAAGGTAATCGCATCGCCTTCCTCGACGGGGCAGTTTCCGGCGTCATCCACCTTGACCTCGAATGAACCCGAGCTGTCTCGCACTCCGGCCGCTCGTTTCTTCCATCCGCCCGTGTCATTGGCCGCATAGTTGGTAATGCGCAATCGCCAGTTCGAGACCGGCGTGATTTCGCTGGTGCTTATGAAAAGTGTTCCGTTCTTGCCGCTGAGAATGGCCATGTCGAACGTCTCCTTATAGCTTGGTGATTCGTCGGTTGTATTGGTCGTAGGGTGCGTCGCGGCGCACCATGAACCGGGGTAGATCGTCGATTATTGCGTCACATTGGGTGGCACCGATGATTTTGCGGATAAGATGTTGCCACTCGGTTCGGCAAGTTCGCAAAATCGTCGGTGTTGCGGAGCAACGAGAGGATCAGAGGACTGCTCCAACTCCTCTTGTGCCTGACGGCACACGGACGTTTTTCCGAACGCGCGACCACCAGTGGAAAACCCCCCGCGGAAAAACATCCGTGCCACCCGATTTCTGCCGGTGCGTTGCGATGCACCTTACACGCGCTTCGCTCAAGGCGCGGTCGTTGTTCCCAGCACTGCGATCGAATAGATGAGGTTGCCCCCGGAGGCCGCCAGCTTGAGGTTCTTATGCGTTGCATCGACGGTCCACCCGGCGTCGCGATTGCTCGTAAGCAGCACACCATCCGGCGGCACAACCAGCGTATCGCCGGCGGCCCCCAGCGGCGCGGACCATTCGTTCGTCGCGGCGTTGCCAATTACCAGGTTGCCGGTCGAGGTGTCGGCGTTTCTGATAAGCAGCGCTTTGATCGTCTCGAAGGAGACGGTCAGTTGATCGCCCAGCACGGCTCTGGTCAAAGCGTCCAGGTCGAGCGTGACGGAAGCTGTGTCCTGGAGTGCCTGGTCTTCGCTGATCCATGCCGCCTCGGCCTGGCCGGAGCCGTTGCCTTCGAGCAATTGCGCCACGCAGTCCAGACGCCGGTTGTCGACCGCGCCGTCGTCCCAGTTCCATCCCAACGACGTTCTAAGTTCCGCCTTGAAGCTCATGCTATACTCCCGCTGCCAGATGAATCGTACAGTTGAAATCGATGGTCAGTTGCCAAACGCGGTCGTCGCCTTGCCTTTCCCAATCGTCGACCCGCCGCATGTCGAGCACCTTGTCGTTTCCCGACAGGTCGAAGGCCGTCGTGTCAAAAGCCGTTTTGACCTGGTGCAGGATGGCCAAGGCGGCGTCGTGATCGTCGTGGAATATCTCGATTCTCAAGGCCACGTTGGCCGCCGCCGAACCGTCGTTGTGGCGGCTCAGTGGACGATCCGCCCGTTTTCTTATCGCGGCGTAGGGAACATCGCGGTCGACGTTCAGTCCGGTAAAAACTCGTTCGACCGGCAGCAAGTCATCGAGCGCGGCGGCGGCCGCCCAACGCTGGTGGATTACTTCCATTAGGTTCATGGTCGTGATACTGCTTTCTCGATTGTCGAATATGAAGTGCGTTATAGAGACGCACAGTGGCCGTGAGCTATGAGCCCTGAGACAAAGGCAGTTGAGTGTACTCGCCACTGCCCACTATCCACTATCCACTACCCACTATCCACTATCCACTATCCACTATCCACTACCCACTACCCACTACCCACAGCTCACAGCTTCTATTGCCGGGAGTTCGCCGATTCGTTCGGCGCCGCTGAGCTTGATGATTCGGTAGACCGTGCCGTCGGCCGCTTTGATGCGATGCGTGTGGTCCAGCGGCAGGTCGTCCTCGACAAATATCGTGTACCGGCGAGCGGTCGTTTTCGCGGCGTTTTCAACTTCCGCGGTGCTGTCCAGGGGTTGTATCCTTGCCCTGACGCCCGTTCTCCACGTTCGCCAGGTGGCTTCAGCCGCGCCGGCGGTGCCTTTGGAATATACGGACTTTAGCACGGTAACCGTGTCGTCGAGTGCGTAGACCACGGCCAGATTCCGCGTGGAGCATTGCCAGCGTGATTTCAGAGTTACCCCGCGCACGTCGAGCACGGTCCAGCGCCCGCCGTCGCCGTCGGTGATGACGTCGCCCAACCGCGGTTGGGTGCTTAGCTGCGCACAGGGTAAGTGCCAGGTGACGTCGGAAGCCGTATACTTGCCGCCGCTCTTGGCTGCTTCACCGGTGGTGA
>JABUBP010000620.1_pt1 | contig 10263 bp, 9 predicted proteins | sample 7240331 | NCBI WGS metagenome assembly JABUBP01 (sample SAMN07256347, study PRJNA390944) | subsurface metagenome | isolation source: Methane hydrate marine sediment | place: Pacific Ocean: Eastern North Pacific, ODP site 1244 | collected 2002 | reverse complement strand
CCCCACCGATGTGAACGTACCTGCCTGGAAATAGTCCCATCACTTCCGTCAGCACATTCTGCATAAAGGTGACTGTCAGCGGGCGCGGCGCGAGAATCCTCTCGTTGGTGGTCCAACGTTTGTCCGGGGGGAGGTTGTTCAGCTTATGCGGGTACAGACCGTTATGAGGGTAGGACACAATCGCGGCCCCGGTGTGGGCAGGCATCTCGATTTCGGGCACGATGGTTACGTAACGCTCTGCGGAATAACGGACCAGTTGGCGAATATCGTCCTGAGTGTAAAACCCGCCCGGATGTTGACCGCCGGTTCCCTTACTCGTGCCGCCACTGCGCATAGTCGTGAAATCCATCCGCGCACCAATCTCCGTCAGTTGTGGGTACTTCTTAATCTCGATACGCCAGCCCTGGTCGTCAGTCAAGTGAATCTGTAAGCTATTGAACTTATGCAATGCCATCGTATCGATGAATCGCAGGAGGGCCGACTTTGGGATAAAATGACGTGCCGGGTCAACAAGCAGACCACGCCATTGAAAGCGTGGATAGTCTGTGATTTTCACGCACGGTACCTTCCAGTTTATGCCCTTGACCTCTGTCTTGCTGAATATCGATGCCGGCAGTAGTTGCAGCAGCGTTTGAATTCCATAGAAAAGCCCCGCTGGTTGCTTGGCACGAATCAAGATTTGTTCGGCAGAGACTTCGAGTGTGTACCCTTCATCGCCGAGCTGCGACAGTTGCCCGTCAAGCCTCAATTTGATGGTTCCACTGTGCTGCTCAGGGTCGCTGGCCCGCCGCAGTCGGAAATCCATCGCGGGCGCCAGCGCGTCAATCAGTTTCGACGCCTCAGTTGCAGTCCCATTTCCCGCGATGAGGCGTGTTGACGGCGTAATAACGAAGAAGCTATCGCGATGCTCAATCGAAACAGGCATAGGGATGACATTCACAGTTTCACAACAGGAGTCGGCCGCCACGGAAGTTGTAACAAGGGGGTGCGTTAGTGTAACTGCCGCCAAGATAATTGTCATAAGTCCATTGGTTCTCATCAGCAATATCCTATCCCCCAGAATTAGTCATTCTAAAGCCCACTTTTTGCATACATACCAGTTTGAAGCATTGCCCTCAGATGCCCCGAATATGTTTTATACCAAATTTCTCCTGCCGGCACCACTGAAGTCTGGAAAATCTTGATTCGATAGCGCCTGCCGCAGTTGAATTTTTCAAGAAACTTCGCCTCGTTATTCCAGCGTACATCTCTGCCGCCATTAAACGCTTAGTCATAAGTACTCTAAGCTCCTTTTAACACAAAGACCGACAAGCAGTTCAATTGGAGTAGAGGATGCTGGATCTGAAAAACTCATTTTCAAAGAGCTGTTTCGCAAGCGCGGCATATCCTTCGCTCATCGGATGACTGGCATCAACGTACCATCGGCTGGGTAATGCCGGAGGTATATAGTATGCGATATTATTTTGTTGCAGCCAGACTTTAATTTTACTTTTCATCTCTCGATAAATCTCGATGCTTTGGCCTTTCAGCATGTGCTCGTTAAATGGGCCAACAAGCACAAATACTCTGTTGCCTCTTTCCTTCAACAGTTCAACCGACCGCTGGAAAAACTTCCACTGTACCGACGTATCAAGCATAACCCACTGAAAATCACTCTTGGCTATCCCTTTTTCTACCCAGGAAATATGTTCCTTCTGATTATCGTTCGCAGAGGTGGGTGGTTCGAGAGTGACGGCGCCGGCGGGGTTTTCATAGGGGTGCTCCAGCGTCCATCTGGGCAGGTCCATATTCTCAAAATAGGTAATCTTCAAATGAGATGTCCAGCTTAAAAATGGCACATAGCGCTCCACAACAGCGGAAATCCTCTTGGAATATGGGGCCTTATAACAGGTAATGTTTGGAATAAACTGAGGCACCAGTTTGGGATGATTGAAATGGAACTCCTTCTTGCTCTGCAAATCGCTCTTTTCAGAACTCATCCACAACGGATTAAGATGCAGAATAATATTCTTACCTGAGATGTCCCGACCATAATACTTTAGCAAACCCGCTAACGCTGCCGGATGTATGCCATCCACACCCAAATTAGCAAACTCGTCTCGGCCGGCAGCTTCGTTGAGATAATGTGACAATGTGTTGTATCCAGATACGAACTGCCCCCAAATCACCGAATCCCCAATCACAAGCGTCTCATACTTTGAAGCGGCCCATCGGCAATAACGGTCGTACAACCAATAGTCGCTGCTTAATTGGTAGCCTATGCGATAATCTGGTTCCGGCTCAAACTTTTCCACCCGTTCCGAAAGTCCGGGTCCGAAACAAAATATGGCAAAGGCAATAACTCCGGCAAAAATCAATTCGTATCCGGATAATCGTACGCAGTTGGAACCAAAAGGAACATCCGGTATGTCTTTTTTCTGCATTACATTTTCTTTCTTTTGCCAGCCATGGATTTCACTTAATTGCTCAGAACTGTAAGTAAATAAACGCTTTCTCACTTGCCGGAGCAAAAACTGCCAGGTAAAAAACCAACAACAGCACAATCCCTATTCGGACGGCTCTTAGCTCAAGGAACCACTTAACCCTTGATTCATAAGCAAACTGATAGAGCCACACGGCAAGAACCAGGGCCAAAGCAAGCAATGGACAATAAGGATTTGCGAGTCCGGAACTGAATATTCTTGTTACAATCACCCATGCGTCACCTATTGTATCAGCTCGGAAGAAAATCCACGCAAAGCTGACAAAGATAAACACAAGTAATTGTTTCACTACTTTCGGCACCCTTTCTTTGTAGAATGAAGCCTTCTCCAGTTCCCTTGTACAGCAACGTCCGAGCGCATGCACTACACCCCAGATGACAAATGTCCAGGCTGCACCATGCCATAATCCTGAAATTACCATAGTCAGAAACATATTTCTGTAGGTGTTAAACTTGCTCTTACGGTTGCCTCCCAGAGGGATATAGACGTAGTCTTTGAACCAGGAGGAAAGACTGATATGCCATCTTGCCCAGAAGTCCCCCAGGCCTGTTGCTAAATATGGATTATTGAAATTCAGCATTAACCGAAAGCCCATCATTCGCGCCACGCCTCGTGCCATATCCGTATAGCCGCTGAAGTCAAAATATATCTGCCAGGAAAACAAAAAAGTAGCAATGAGCAACGCGGGCGCCTGAAACTGCTCAGGAGCGTCATAGACCTTGTCAACGTAAAGAGCCAAATAGTCAGCCAAAGCGATTTTCTTGAAAAGCCCGACAATAAAGAGGGAAAAACCGTCAGCTATGTCCTGTACAGAAACCCTGGGTGCTTTACGCATCTGGGGAAGCAGGTTCTTAGCTCTTTCTATGGGTCCCATCATCAACCGAGGGAAAAGCGAGACAAATGTGGCGTATCTTATGAAGCTTTTTTCCCTTTCTATATTGCCGCGATAATAATCAATTGTATAGCTCATCGACTGAAAGATGTAGAACGATATCCCAATAGGCAGAAGCATACCGGGCGCGCCGAGAACATAAGGTATTCCCAGCGAGGACAACAGAACATTCAAATTGTCGGTGATAAAGCCGCCGTATTTGAAAAAGCTCAGCAGCGCAAGATTGTTCACAATGCTTATGGAAAGCCATATTTTCCTCCGCTCCCATTTTTCCATTATTACAACCACCGTGTAGTCAAGCACAGTCGAATACAGGATGAGAATCAGATATAGAGGATTGAAACAGGCATAGAAGAAATATGAAACAGCCAAAAGCCAGGGAAGTCGGAGCCTTGTGTTCTTTAGGACAAGGTAGATGGGATATACAATAATAAAAAATAGTGCAAACGGCCAAGTGTGAAATAACATTCGTTGCGCCCCTTTATCTGGTCAAAACCTCAATGTGTGCTTCCACCGAATCAGCCAGACCTTCCAGATGATAGCCTCCTTCGAGAATAGAAACCAGACGCCCTTCACAGCATTTCTCTGCTATGGCCTTGACGATTTGCGTCAGCTCCGCAAATCCCTGCGCGGTAACGGCCATACCGCCGAGCAGGTCGTTTTCGTGAGCATCGAACCCGGCGGAGATAAGGACAAAATCAGGGGAAAAGGCAAGGGCCGCAGGCTCAAGTTTTTCCTCGAATGCCCGCAAGTAATCGGCATCTGTGGAACCGACGGGCAAGGGGACATTGACAGTATAGTCCAGGCCTTCACCGCTGCCCTTCTCTGTTTCGCTTCCAGTGCCCGGATAGAAGGGGTACTGGTGAACACTGAAGTACAGCACCGATGGGTCGTCATAGAACATTGCCTGAGTTCCGTTGCCATGGTGCACATCCCAATCCACAATGAGTATTTTTAATAAGCCGTGTTCCTTTTGAATATACCGCGCGCCGACAGCGACATTGTTAAAAATGCAGAAACCCATTGTTTTATCCTTGAGCGCATGATGGCCCGGTGGACGGACCGCACAAAAGGCGTTCACGACTTTTTTCTCAATGACCGCATCGATAGCCGAAAACACTCCCCCCACGGCTGCCAGTGCCGCTTCGTAGGACTTTGGTGATATCGGAACATCCATAGAACCAAGATATTCTGCGCCGTCCTCGCAACTGTTTCTTACACGCTTTACATATTCAGAGGAGTGAACAGTTGTAAGCCATTCGGAAGAAACAGGCTTTGGTGACAGTTTGAATAATCGAGAATATAATCCCTGTGTCTTTAACTTCTCGATTATCGCAACCAGTCTCTGAGGCGTTTCCGGATGGCCCTCGGTTGTTTTATGCTCGAGGTAAATATCATCATAAACCAATCCCGTCTTTGATATTCTGCGAACGTCCTTGTCCTTGGGCTTCTGCAAAGCTGGCTCCCTCATCATATTCTGCTTAACATATATATTTTCAGACGCGTTCCTTACACAGCGAAACCCTATCGCATCACTTGCAAGACAGGTATCGTTAATGGAAGGGTCGCTGGCACGATATGTTGACCGGCAGCTATCGGCGCTGGAGTTCCATGCGCCGCCTCTTAAAACCCTCTCCTTACCTTTAGCCGGCCCTTTTGGGTTTTTTCCCGGGCTATTTTTGTAATAATTCTCTGAATAATAATCATTGCACCATTCTGAGACATTTCCATACATGTCGTAAAGCCCCCAGGGATTGGGTTTCTTCTTTCCAACAGGATGTGTTTTGCCAGATGAGTTATCGGTGAACCAGGCATAGGTTTTCAGTTTTCGCACTTCACTACCAAAGCTGAACTTTGTGCCGGTGCCCGCCCGACAGGCATACTCCCATTCGGCTTCTGTCGGGAGTCTGTATCCGTTGCCTCCGAAGTTGCATTCCCAGGTTTCTTCATCGTAGCAAGGCTCAAGGCCCTCCGCGAGTGAACGCTCGTTGCAATACAGAGTTGCATCAATCCAGTTCATCTGTTCTAAGGGATTCTTCGGATTTTTGAAATGAGAGGGGTCGGGGAGTTGAAACTTCTTAAACTGCTCCTGAATCACTTCGAATCTATCCATCCAAAACGAGTCTATCCATACCTTGTGCACAGGTAACTCGTCTGGCAAAGCGCTCTTGCTTCCCATATCAAACCACCCTTCAGGAATTTTCACCATCTCAATTCCTGTTTTTGTTTTGATAACCTCCGGCATACTGACGGTGTCCTTAGCACGGCGGCAGCCCGGGACAAATGCCAATATCAATAGCAGACATAATATCCCTACTGTGAATTTTCTAAATCGTCTATCCATCCGCTATATTCCTGCATGCCGCCTTTCGAGTCCCTTTTCCTTACATTCCTAATCCGCCTAATAGCCGGGAGTTGGAATTGGCACCCAATCAGGCTCTTTGTTATGGTTGCCGTCGGTAGTGATTTGGACCCATTTGCCCGACATATCACTCACACATATATTCCAGCCCGGCGCTTTGCCGCCTACCATTTCAGTGGCCTTCGGGCCATGGCTGAAAGTGAGGTATCTGCCGTCCGGCGAGAAGTCGGTGTGATAAACCTCATATTCTTTCCGACACTTGATAATCCGCCGAACATTAGTCACCTGAGGTGATGAGGACGTAAAATTGATATTAGCCGTGCATAAATCCCAATCAGTTAATCCCCATGTTATCTTATTACCAACGAGGCTGAAATCAGGCCTACAACCTGTAACTTTGTACTTTGTTAAATCAAAGACTTCGGTTCCGTTGGCTTCAATAGCCAGGTTGGCGTGCTTAAAACCCATGCCTCCGTGCACCGTTGCAAGAAACCAGTTACCATCCGGCGACCAGCAAATATTATAAAGATGATACAAATTTCTGTTTCGATGTTCCCTGTGTTTGCGCGTATCTATATCGTAAAAGAAAATCCCCTTGGTGGCATAGTCTTTAATAGTGTAACGGATAAATTCTCCTTTTAGATAAGCGATAGTTTTGCCGTCGGGACCCCAACAGGACTGTCGAGCATTGTCGGCAACTTTGACCCGTCCGGTCCCATCAACGTTCATATAATAGACATTTCGAACCTTCTCCTTTCTTATCAGCTCATCAGCGACAAAACAGATTTTTGTGCCGTCACCAGAGGAGTGGGGATACATCTCATCCACATCAGGAGTATTGGTTAAATTGACAGGGTTCGAACCGTCTGCATTTATCAAGTACAGTTCCCAGTTCTCCTTGCCATTGGTCTTGCGGTAGGTCTCATATACTATCTTAAAGGGGATTTCTTTGAGGTTAAGCTCAGATTTTGGTGAAGGTATTTGCCGTAGCTTTAGGTCATCTTGAGCCATTGTGCCGCAAACAGCTTCATTCACACTATAATTCAGAAGACAGAGGACAGAGAACAGAAGACAGATTCTGATTTCTGACCTCTGATTTCTGACTTCTGACTTATACTGCCTCATTGTCATATTGTCTCCTTTGCTCACTGGCCTGTCGATGGAATGGGCACCCAGTCGGGCTCCTTGTTGTGTTTTCCGTCGGTAGTGATCTGGACCCATTTGCCCGACATATCACTCACACAGATATCCCAACCTCTCGCTTTACCGCCGACCTGTTGTGCTCCATTGAAAGGGCCATAACTGAAAGCGATATACCGTCCATCTGGTGAAAAGTCAACATGATAAACTTTAGATTTCCGCAGGCATTGGACAACATCGCGAATATTAGTCACCCGTGGTGTACGGCCCGTCAGGTCGATATCGCCCACACGTAGATTCCAGTCAGTCTCCCCCCACACCATTTTTTTGCCGTCAAAATTAAACTCGGGCCGGCAGCCCTTCACTCCCCACCACCCCAGATCATATACCTTTGTCCCATTGGCTTCAAAAGCCAGGATAGCATCACTGTAACCCATACCTCCTTCTACGGCAGCAAGAAACCAATTGCCGTCAGGTGACCAACAAAGAGCGTAAATGTGATGTAAGCTCCTATTAGGATGGGACGTATATAGACCCGTCTGAAGGTCATAAATTACAAGTCCCGTGGTTGCATACGGCTTGGTGCTGTATCGCTCGAATTCTCCCTTTAGAAAAGCGATTTTTTTGCCGTCAAAACTCCAGCAAGGCTGCCGAGCGTTTCCGGCAACTTTGAAACGCTCTGTCCCATCGGTCTTCATATAATAGACACTTCGGACCTTTCTTCTGCCAACCCCTTCATCGGCAACGAAACATATCTTCGTACCATCGCCGGAGGCGTGGGGATACATCTCATCCACATCAGGGGTGTTGGTCAGATTAATCGGATTGGAACCATCGGCGTTAATCAGGTACAACTCCCAGTTTAGTCGGCCTTCGGTTTCTCGATAGGTTTCATAGACAATCTTAAAGGGAACTTCCTTTAGATTCAACTCCACTTGCGGTGACGGAACTCTTCTCAGCTTTTGCCTATTTTGTCCCGCACCACTGGCAACAGTCAGAGTTAGTATCATAGAGATAAAAATGCTAACGCTTTTCATAGGTAGTCCTGCTCTCGAAATATATAGTCTTCTTGCCATTAATTTCACAACTCATTATTCTATTTTGCATCAAACCTTCGGAAAAATCAACAACTCCCATTCACGCGATTACTCGTTCCGGGGAAAATCATCGGGACCTAAGTATGAGAACGTTAAATTACCGCAGCAATAAACAGCAGTAAAGCACCGGCAGCGGCAGCAATGAAAGTGATTCTTGACCATTTTTCATACCTCTCAAAATCTGGCTGCTGGTCTTCGAACTCGTAGTAATAATCCTCTAAACCTGAGTTTTCTTTTGGACGCAGGCGAAGTTTTACGTACAGATGTGCAGCTATGGATATTAGAAAAAGCGGGCCGGCAATGATGTAAAGAACAGCATCCATAGGTTTTCCCGTCTTAACAAATGATTATTGATAAATGAGTAAGGAATAATCATTATTCATTAATCATTCTCATTAGCCCCGGCCTTCGGCGGCAGTTTAACCTTTCGACAATTAATTCGTCTTTCCCCGAGCAAATATCCACCGGCAAATAGCTGAAAACGATACTCTCCAGGGCGGGGAAAGACAATACCATGCAGGTCCATTGCTAAGATAACGATTTGTTTAACGTCCTTAAACTGCACTGTTCCTTCTCGCTCGAATATAATTTTCTCATCTTCTTGAGCATCAACGAGTCTTATTTTTGCTTTCGTTGTGCCATGCCCATTTGTCAGCTCACAAAAAAAGACAATTTGCGGATGTCTTGCCGGATATTTTGGAGCATTGATAGTTTGAACAATATCTATAATACTCGGCATACCAGAAACCTTGTCAAAAATAACTCTGTTGCAAGTGATTGCTGATAATAGAATTGGCTGTACATCTGTCATTTTCTCGCTCCTATGTTTTTTGGGTATCTACCCTCTGTTTCATCGGCAGACTCATCTTGAACTTCACGATTCGTTTAGCTGGGACTTGAACCTGTTCCAGAGTTTTCGGGTTCTGTGCTGTTCCGGCTGCATTTGTGTTCCTCGGTGCTGATTTTCCATTGCCCTGGCTCGATACGTCAGGGGCATTTCTAACGCAGCGAAAGCCATAAATATCATATCCAAAGCAGACGTCAGCATAGCCGGGAGCTTCATTATAACGATAACCGGAGCAGCAGCTCTCGGAGCTGAATTTCCATGCACCGCCGCGCACCACCTTGGTCTCGCCGGACTCCGGTCCTCTCGGGTTATCTTCAGGGCTTTCCTGGTAATAGTCAACTTTATAAAAATCGTTGCACCATTCCCAGACATTGCCGTACATATCGTACAATCCCCACGGATTAGGCTGCTTCTGACCTACCGGCCGAGGTTTTGAGCCGGAGTTTTCCTTAAACCAGGCATAATCAGCCAATTTGGACGGCTTATTGCCAAAAAAATATGTTGTTTTAGTGCCAGCCCGACAAGCGTATTCCCATTCTGCTTCCGTAGGCAACCTGTATCCATCTGCATTAAAATTACATTTCCAGGTTTGTAAATCGTAGCAAGGTTGAAGACCTTCCAGGCGAGAACGGGCATTACAGTATCTTACAGCGTCGGACCAACGCACCTGCTCCACGGGATTATTTTCTCCTTTCCAACGGGAAGGATTTTTACCCATAACTCTTTGGTATTCCTCTTGAGTTACAAGGTACTTGTCTGTATAGAATGGGCTTACGACAACCTCATGGGGTATTGCATCTACCTCATTCTCATCTCCCATTGTAAACCGGCCGCCTGGAAGCTGAACCATTTCTACGCCGGATTCAGCCTTAACTTCACTTGTGGTATCAATTGCGACTTCCGCGGCTTCGTTTGGAGCTTTACGCTTGCAACCCTGGAACAGAACTAAAGCCCCGGGCAAGACAAGTGCAGCCATAATATAATGTTTCATAGTTTCCTGTTTGCAATCTTCGATGACATCACGTGTTCAATAATTCGGCCAAATTTCATAGCCGTCGGGATTTCTAAGACATTTCCTGCAGCGACTTCGAATCTCTTGAGCTATTTCAACCGCTTTGGGTTGATTTACGCAGCCGTAACCTGCCTCCTGAAAAAGCTTCCTGGTTATGCTGTGATACTGTCCAATAACGTGGTCTTGAGCACCGCCCATTTCTCTCCATTTCTTGCCGAGGTCCAAATAGGCCGGCAGATTTCCTGGGGCTTTCTTTCGCGTAAGAGCTTTTGTCTTGCGAGTCAATTCAGCGGCATATTCTAAGGTTTTCATATTCTCTCTTTGGTTGCTGTATTCCCGGGGTATCTCCTGAACTATTGCCTTGAGATTATCAATAAATGGTTTCAAGTCAGGATTGGATTTGCTCGTCCGATTTAGAAACTCCATCATC
>JABUBP010000619.1_pt1 | contig 10266 bp, 7 predicted proteins | sample 7240331 | NCBI WGS metagenome assembly JABUBP01 (sample SAMN07256347, study PRJNA390944) | subsurface metagenome | isolation source: Methane hydrate marine sediment | place: Pacific Ocean: Eastern North Pacific, ODP site 1244 | collected 2002 | reverse complement strand
ACAGTTTTTGCTGCAGAAGCGACGGGAGTATCACCGGCATAAGCAGAAAGAATTTTACATTCCGGGAAGACATATTGAACCCCGGCTATATAACCTGCTTCAAATCCATTAATAAGGGGTATATTCATACCGCCTACAAACCCGACTGTATCTTTTCCATCTTCCAGTGCTTTCATGCCGGCAATCATACCTACCAGAAAAGAAGCCTTAGGTTCCGGAAACAACAGGGACATTACATTGGGTTTATCAGGGATAAATCCATCAACAATTGCAAATTTAGTATCAGGGAACTCATCAGCAACGGTAGATATGGCATCAGTAAATAAAAATCCTACTCCGACTATTACATCATAACCTATCATTGCTAAGTTTCTAAGATTTACTTCCCTATCTGCATCTACCCCCGGCTCTAATTCGATACGTTTAATGTTAAAATCAGCTGCTGCCCATGCTAGGCCCCGAGATGCTGAATCATTAAATGATTTATCTCCTTTTCCACCAATATCAAACACCAAGCCAACTTTAAGTGGTGCTTCTGCAGCAAAAACTGTCGAAGAAAGACATAAACTTAATATTATTACTAATGCTACCAGTCCTAATAGATTCTTTTTCATTTCTGAAATCTCCTTTCATTTTTAAAAATACTTAAAATCACAAGTTTACTTTTATGCGGACAGAAAAATAATTCATCTACCACCCCCTCTTTTATTTAGTCGTTAGTAAATAGTTGATAGCCGTTAGTATTTAGTTAGTTAGTTCACTGGTTTGTTGGTTAATTTGAGATTGCTTCTCCTGCTTTCGCAGGGTCAGGCTTACTTTGCTCTTCGCAATAACATTTGGTTCGCCAAGTATTTACGACTAATTACCCATCTAATATAATAATACCACACCGATTATCTTTTTCCTGCTTAAAAATGAAAAAAATTATAATAATTTACCAATTGACCGATTTGCCAATAAATTAATTTACCGATTAACCAATTGACCGATTGACCGATTAAATTAGTCGTTAGTGAATAGTGAATAGTCGTTAGAATAAGAAGACACGGCACACCGAGCCTTTACTTTTTTTGTAGGGGCACAATGAATTGTGCCCCTCCTGTTTTATTATCTTTTGTTCTTCCTTGGGCGTATTGCAATACGCCCCTACTTCTTTTTTAAAACTTGAAACCCGTAACTTACAACTTATATCTTAAATTGGTCAATTGGTTAATCGGTTAATTGGTTAATTTAATAACTATATACTCGATACTGTTTCCCTATACGCTATACGCTCTACGCTATATAAGTTTTGAGTTTTGAATTATGGTTTTGCGCTTTTCGCTTTAAATTTTTAGTTTACTTGTCATATTTATTTAAATATTCTTCATTAGAAATTAATATTTTTCTTGGATTTCGACCATCGTATGGTCCTACAATTCCCCTTTTCTCCATTACATCTATCAATCGAGCTGCTCGAGTATAACCAATTCGAAGCTTTCGTTGCAATATTGATATTGAAGCTTGTTTACTATTAATAATAATAGAAACAGCTTCATTGAATAATTCATCTTCTTCCTCTTCTTCTGTTTCTCGCAGCATATTTCTACTCTTTTTATATTCCAACACTTCTTGTTCATATTCAGGAGGAGGGCAATGCTTCATTAAATAGGATACCACATTTCTAATTTCTTTTTCTATTACAAAAGCACCTTGAGCTCTAATTGGTTTAGGGGCACCAACCGGGGAAAATAACATATCGCCATTTCCTAATAATTTTTCAGCACCATTAAGATCTAATATAGTCCTTGAATCAACCTGAGTAGAAACCGCAAAGGCAATTCTGGAAGGGAAATTTACCTTTATCGAACCGGTAATAATATCTACAGAAGGACGTTGAGTGGCTATTATTAAATGTATGCCTGTTGCCCTGGTCATTTGAGCTAATCTACACAACGATTCCTCTGCTTTTACCGGAGAAGATAGCATTAAATCAGCTAATTCATCGATTACTATTATAATATAGGGTAAGGGTTCAGTATCATTATTAATATTTCTAACATATTCATTATAACCTTCTAAGTTCCTGACTCCTGCTTCCGCAAATATTTTAAATCTTTTTTCCATTTCAGAAATCACCCAGTTTAATACTTTAATGGCTTGACTTATGTCGGTTATAATAGGTATTAATAAATGCGGAATGCCATTATAAATATTCAGTTCTACTCTTTTTGGGTCAATCATAATAAATTTTACTGTTTTCGGGCTTAGCTTATAAATTATACTTAATATTATATTATTAATACATACACTTTTCCCTGATCCTGTTGCTCCAGCAATCAATAAATGAGGAAGTTCATTTAAATCTGCGATTATAGGCTTACCCCCGATATCTATTCCTAAAGCTATGGGTAATTTATATTTTCCATTTTCAAATTCACTACTTTGCAATATCTCTTTTAAATACACATTTATTCTTTTGCGGTTAGGAACTTCAATTCCTACAGCATTTTTACCGGGAATTGGTGCTTCTATCCTGACTGAGGCAACTGCAAAAGACAAAGCAATATCATTGCTTAAATTAGTTATTTTAGATATTTTAACCCCGGGTGCAGGATGAATTTCATACCGGGTAACAGTTGGCCCCTGGATAACTCCAACGACTTTTGCATTAATTCCAAAATTAGTGAAGGTATCCTCGAGTATTTTTACGTTTTCCTCAATATTTAATTTGGTATCTGTTTTCTCTTCAGCGTATGAGTCAGATAGTAGAGACAGGGGTGGAACTTGATAGCTGTCTATTTTAGATACCTGTTTAGATTCCTGGTAATCTCTATCTGAAATTGTTTCTTCTTCTAATTCTTTTTCTTTTTCCGTTGTTCTTTTTATTTTAAATATTTTTTTAGGTATTTCATCTGTTTCGTATTCTTGATAATCGGGTTCTTTTTTGCGCCTTGAGCTTTTAGATATTTTTGCCCCGATATTTTTTAAAATATTGTAAATATTATCCAATGTTGGCTTTATTTTATTTCCCAAGTTTCTAAATATAGAAAAATAGGAAACTTGAGTTATGAATAAGGCAGATATTAAGCTGAGAGATATTAGAACAAGATAAGCGCCTTTTGTTCCAAAGTAAAGGTATAAGGAATTGGCAAAATAATAACCCAGCAAACCTCCGCCAGCCCCTTTCATTGCCAACGAATATGAATTTTCGAGTAAAAGTAACCTAAGATGGATAAATATAAGAAATATAATAAATAAAAAACTAATACCGAAGAGTTTGTGATAAGGATTGAGTGGTTTATAATTAAAAAAAATTACAATTCCCAAAAATAATAATAAGATGGGGAAGATATAGGCACCAAGACCAATATTGCGAGTTGCAGTTTGAAAAATAATTTTCCCTATAATTCCCATTTTGTCAGTGAAGATAAAGGCAAGAATATATAACAAGGAAAATGAAATAATTATGATACTTATGGTTTCATTTTTAGTATTCTTCTTCTTTATTTTCAACTTTTTAACACCCTCTCGCTAAAATTATTAAAATTGTCGAAGCAGATAAAATCCAAAGATAGTAGGAAAAAAAGTATATTTTCCGATTCTTTAATAGTCCTATAAATATTTTCATTGCTCCATAACTTGATATCGCCGCCACTAACCCGGATAATATCAGAATAGATAAATCTATATTTAAAGAAGATAATTCCCTTATTTTAAACATTGAAGCACCTAAAATGATCGGCACAGATAGTATAAAAGAGTATTTTGCCGCAAATTCTCGATCTAAATTTCTTGACATTCCGGCAATAACAGTTAAACCAGACCTCGATATTCCTGGGATAATAGCAATAGCTTGAGCTAATCCTATAAAAATAGCATCTTTGCAAGTAATTTCTGAAATATTCTTGTTACCCCCTGAGAATTTTTTATTACCGAACCAAAGTAAGGCTCCGGTTATAGTTAGCATAAAGGAAGCTATTATTGGTTTACTAAAAAGTATTTCAAAATAAGAACTAAAAGTATATCCAATAATTGCTGCCGGTATGGTGCTGATTGCTAAAAACCAGGCGAGTTTTGATGATAAATTATTTTTAAAAATATTTAATATATTTTCTCCATGAGATAGTTTATATATGCTGTCAAAAAAAGAAATTACTAATTCTTTAATATCTTTTCTAAAAAGTACTATTACAGCCACAACTGTCCCAAAATGTAAAAATGCTTCAAATGCCGCACCCGGTAAATTTAGTTTTAAGAAATACTTTGCTATTACTAAATGCCCGGAACTGCTTACCGGGAAGAATTCAGTTAATCCTTGTATTATCCCTAATAATATTAATGACATATATTCCTCTAACTTTTGGACAGTTCGTCAATTACCATCAAACTAATATTATTAGCATGGTCTCCAACTCTTTCTAAGTTACTTAGTAAATCTAAAAAAATAACACCAGATTCAGGATAACAAATGCCCTGGTTTAGCCTATTTATATGATTAGCACGAAGTTCTTTTTCTATTTTATCAATTTCATCTTCTTTCAGAGCCACCTCTCGTGCTAACTCTATATCTCTATTCTTTAATGCCGAGATTGATTTATTAAAAGAAATTTGAACTTTAGAAAACATAAATTTTAGTTCACTTAAAGCTTTTTCACTAAAAGGCAATTTTTCATTTATTTTTTCTTCGGTAAGCTCAGCTAAATTTTCAGCATGGTCACCTACTCTTTCTATATCATTTACTATATTCATTAAATCTGTTAGTATTTTTGATTGTTTAGGGCTAAGAGACCGTTGAGATATCAATACTAAGTATTTAGTAATCTCCTTTTCTAAAGTATTTACCACCTTTTCTTTTAAATATACACTTTTTAGGATATTTAGATCATTTTGAATAAAAGACATCATTACATCATTTAACATGCTTTCAACCATTTCGCCCATCCTAACCAATTCTTTAGTTGCCTGACCCAAAGCAAGGGATGGTGTATTTAACATATCTTTATTTAGGTAGATAGGACCTTTCTTAATGACAATTTCCTCACCGGGTAAAATTTTAACAATAAGTTTAACAAAAACATTAAGAAAAGGAAGTAATATCATAGTATCAATTATGTTAAACATGGTATGAGCATTAGCAATCTGTCTTGGAATAGCAATTGAAGTTAAGGATGCTAGATATGTAAATTTGGTTATAAACAATGAAAATAACAATACCCCTAATGTTTTAAAAACAAATTGAGAAAGTGCCACCCTCTTTCCCGTTACAGAACTTCCTATACTGGCAATTAAAACTGTAACGCAAGTCCCGATATTGCTGCCTAAAATTAATGGTATTGCTGTATCTAAGTGAATCATGCCTTGTATAGACATAGCAATTATAATGGCTATACTTGCACTACTGCTTTGAATTATCGCAGTAAAAATTGTAGCAACTAATATACCTAAAAAAAAGTTGTTAGAGATGCTTGCTAATAAATTAATAAAAGGAGCATAACTTCTTAATGGGCTTACTGCATGAGACATAGTGTATAAGCCTAAGAATAATATACCAAAACCAAGTAATATTTGGCCAAAATATTTATAGCTTCTTTTTTTGGCTAAAAAATTAATGATAAAACCAATTCCAATTGCCGGAAGAGCATATTTTTCTAAGCGAAAAGAAACAATTTGAGCAGTTATAGTAGTACCAATACTGGCTCCGGCAATCACGCTTATGGCTTGTTTCAAATTTAACAAACCTGCATTTACAAGACCAACAGTTATAACGCCAGTAGCGCTGCTGCTTTGTATAATGGAGGTTAACAAAGTTCCTGTTGCAACGCCCATTACTGGTTTATTGGTTAATAGTTCCATAATTTTTTGTATTCTATCACCAGTAATTTTTTGTAAGCCATCACTGAGCAGCTGCATTCCGTATAAAAATAATCCCAGACCTCCCATCATGCCAAAGATTAGTTCAGTGGTCATTGAATACCTCCGCCTAAGTAAAGTATCGAGTATCGTGTATCGAGTATTGAGTTAAGAAATAAGCAATGGTGTATAGTAAGAAAAATAGAATTCAGAAGCCAAATTAGTATCTCGTGAATCGTATCTCGTTAAGATAGTTAGCCGGTTATCCAGTAGTTCGTTTTCTAAATATCTTTACATTTTATTCTGTCATTGCGAGGAGTGAAACGACGAAGCAATCTCTTAATTTGTAAGGACTTGAGATTGCTTCGCTATCTTGCACCGTGCATCTATTAATTAAAATCTGATTTTCTTCACTCGATACTCGATACTCGATACTATATTTCTCTACGCTAAACGCTATACGCTAGTTCCTATGCCGCTATGTCCGAAGCCACCTTCTCCTCTTTTGGTTTTATCCAAGGTCTTTACAATTTTAAAATTAGGGAAAAATATTTTTTGGATTACTAATTGAGCTATTCTATCTCCTCTTTGTATGTTAAAATCTTCTTCTCCTAAATTAATTAATATTACCTTTACAATACCCCTATAATCTGAATCAATAGTGCCTGGAGTATTTAAAACAGTAATTCCATACTTGAGGGCTAAGCCGCTTCGAGGTCTTATTTGCCCTTCATAGCCTTTAGGTATCATAATTTTAATTCCGGTGGAAATCAATTTTATCTTACCCGGTTTTAATACGGTATCCGAAGCTTCTGCGGATAACAAATCAACTCCAGAGGATAATTCGCTTGTGGAAACAGGTAAAGATAAATCCTCGCATCCTCTCACTTTTTCTATTTTTATTTCAATTTTATTATTCTCCACAACCAAATCCATTTTTTATTTTATTTATTTCATATTTTTTCAAAAAATATCAGTCATATTTTTCATTTTTTTTATCAATGTCATTGTTTTCGATATTGTTTTCATCACTATCCATTTTTCTTAGGTCAACTCTGCCTTGATTATCAATTCCAATGACTTTAACTAATATATTATCATTAACTTTAACTACATCTTCAACTTTTCCTATACGTTTATGCGATAATTTAGAAATATGGACTAATCCTTCTTTACCAGGAAATATTTCTACAAAAGCTCCAAAATTAGTTGTCCTGGTTACTTTACCTTTATATGTATCCCCCACTTTAGCTTCTCTCACTAAATCTTCAATCATTTTTTTTGCTTGCTTCAAAGTTTTTTCATCAGTTGCAGCTATGAATATTTCTCCATCATCTTTAATATCTATAGAGGCACCAGTTACTTCAATAATTCTTTTAATGTTTTTTCCGCTGGGACCGATTACCATGCCAATTTTAGTGGGGTCAACATTTATAACTGATATTTTTGGTGCATAGACAGATAAATTTTCTCTTGATTTTGATATTATCTTATTCATTTTATCAAGAATGTATAATCTTGCTTCTTTTGATCTCTTTAAGATATCGCTCAATGTATTTTTTGAAATACCAGCAATTTTCAAATCCATTTGGATGGCAGTAATACCTTCACTACTTCCGGCAGCTTTAAAGTCCATATCACCATAATGATCTTCTATACCTAAAATATCGGTTAATATTTCTACGTTTTCATCTTCTTTCACTAATCCCATAGCAATTCCGGCTATAGGTCTTTTTAGAGGAACTCCGGCATCAAATAAGGACAGACTCCCCCCGCAAACAGTAGCCATAGAAGAAGAACCATTTGATTCTAAAATTTCAGAAACAATCCGAATAGTATAAGGAAATTCTTCTTCTGAAGGAATTAGAGCTTTTAAGGCCATTTCTGCCAATGAACCATGGCCAATTTCTCTTCTTGATTGCCCTCTTCTTGGTCTTACTTCGCCAACACTAAAAGGTGGAAAATTGTAATGCAGATAAAATCTCTCTGTAGATTCTTCTTCCAGAGTATCTATAAATTGCCTATCTTTTACCGTTCCTAAAGTAGTAACAACTAAAGCTTGCGTTTGCCCTCTGGTAAATAATGCACTACCATGAACTCGGGGCAGCACTCCAGTTTCACAACTAATAGAGCGTATCTCGTCTAATTTTCTCCCGTCCACTCTTATTTTTTCTTTAATTATTAAATCACGAACAGCTTCTTTACAAATCTCATCATAGATATTTTTCAAAAGGGGTAAATTGTCTTCCTCGGTAGATAATTTTTCAATAATCTGATTAAAAATATCTTTTAATGAATCTTCTCTTTCCTTTTTTTCATTTATACAGATAGATTTTTTAATTTCTCCCTCATATAGATTTTTAATTTCTTTACGATAATTATCTGCTAATTCTGCTGTTTCTGAATGTTGTTTTTCTTCTTTTAGGTTAGATTTTCCCAAAATATCTGCCAGTTTTTCTTGGCCTTCTATTATTGTTTTAATTGCTTCCTGAGCAATATTAATTGCTTTTAATATAATTTCTTCAGATACTTCTTTTGCTTCGCCTTCCATCATTATAATTGAATCTTTTGTACCAGCTATAATTAAGTTTAATTCGGTATTTTCTAATTCCTGAGGACCGGGATTAACTATAAATTCGTTTTCTACCAATCCTATTCTTACAGCACCTATGGGACCCTGGAAGGGAATATCCGATATCCATAAAGCTGTAGAAGCTCCTATAATAGCGAGAACATCCGGTAAATTCTTTTGATCATATGACAAAACGGTAGCAATAACCTGAACATCGTTTTTATATTCCTTGGGAAACAAAGGTCGCAATGGGCGATCAATAAGTCGTGAAGTTAATATCGCATTCTTACTTGGCCTACCCTCTCTCTTAAAAAAACCGCCTGGTATTTTACCAGCAGCGTAGAATTTTTCTTCATAATCTACCATTAAAGGGAAAAAGTCTATCCCTTCCCTCGGTTCATTAGAGGAAGTCACGGTTACTAATACAACGGTTTCCTCACAACTAACTACTACCGAACCAGCTGCCTGCTTGGCAATTTTGCCGGTTTCTATATTTATTATTTTACCATTTAAGGTAATTTTAATTTCTTTACATTCTGACATTAGATAATTTTTATCCTCCTCATTATCTGAAAAACCCGTTTTATTTTAAACATTTTATCTTGATTCTAATTGTGCATTTTGTATTTGAAACTAACGACTATTCACTATTCACTAACGACTAATTTATTATTTTCGTAAATTTAGTGAATCAATAACTTTTCGATATTTATTAACATCATTATCTTTAAGATAATTTAGTAATCTTCTTCTTTTACCTACCATCTTTAATAAACCTTGCTTTGAATGAAAATCTTTCGTATTTTTATTTAGATGTCCGGTAAGATCGTTTATTCTTTCAGTTAATAAAGCAATTTGAACTTCCGGTGATCCAGTATCATTAGTATGATACTGATATTTTGTTATAATTTTTTCTTTATCGACTTTTTTAAGAATCATATTGTTATCTCCTTTTATTTTTTTATAATTTATTATAATATCTTAAATATTTTATCATAAACAGGTATACCCTTCAACCAAAGAACAGTATCGAGTATCAAGTATCGAGTATATAGTAAGAACAGTAAGAACAGTATCGAGTATCAAGTATCGAGTAAAGACAGTATCAAGAAAAATCAGTATCGAGTATCAAGTATCAAGTATCGAGTAAAGACAGTATCAAGAAAAATCAGTATCGAGTATCGAGTATCGAGTAAAGACAGTATCAAGAAAAATTAGTATCGAGTATCAAGTATCGAGTCAAGAAAGAAAAAGAAAAGAAAAACTCAAGATAGTATCGAGAAAATAATTAAGACAAAGAATATTTTATATAAATTTTGATTATAATTTATTTATTAATTTTACTGTCATTCGACAAATATATTTTATCATCTCAATAAGTTCTGTTTTATTAGTTTCATTAATATAATCTAATTCATTTGCGATTATTATTTGCGTTTCTAATTCGGCACAACTTCCCAATGCTATATAATATAAAAACTGTTTATATTCTTTATTATGACATCTTCTAAATCCTTCTGCAATATTTGACGGTATCGAAATTGCTGAACGTCTCATTTGAGAAGTTAACCCATATAACTCTTCCTTTGGGAATTTTTTAGTCAATATATAGATATCTTTAACAACTTCTATTCCTATTTGCCAGATTCTCAGACCTTGAAAGTTTTTTATTTTTTCAGTCATTTTACTCTTTGCTCTTCTCTCTTTACTATATACTCGATACTGATTTTACTCGATACTGGATACTGGATACTCGATACTGTTTAAATAATCTCGTATACTTTTTCTAATGCCTGGTCTAATTTATCTACTTTTGGACCTCCGGCTTGAGCCATGGTTTTCTTGCCCCCGCCTTTTCCGCC
>JABUBP010000618.1_pt1 | contig 10269 bp, 12 predicted proteins | sample 7240331 | NCBI WGS metagenome assembly JABUBP01 (sample SAMN07256347, study PRJNA390944) | subsurface metagenome | isolation source: Methane hydrate marine sediment | place: Pacific Ocean: Eastern North Pacific, ODP site 1244 | collected 2002 | reverse complement strand
GCCGGCTATCGACTCCCTGCTAAATCCAAGCCAGATCAAGAAGCTGGCCACCTCCACGCCGTGGGCCCCCTTACTGGACGTATTCGGTATGTGGACGCACCTTTTAGGGATTGCCTTCTATCTGCGCGGCTTCAGGGAGGAGACCTTTAACTACCGATCTTCGGCTGGCTGGCAGATGGCCGGCTACGATCAAATGGGTACCAAGCGCCCTCTAATGGCCGCCGGAACCGGGTACTTCGGCCCGGGTGCCTGCGGGGTCTGCGACGGGGTCGATTGTGGAGGGTGGCTGGCTACACCGGAGGTCGATATGGGAAGCGCAGAGGTCTGGGAGCTCTTCGTGCCCCATATGGAGATGTCGCGCCGAATCGACCCCTATTCAGTAGGCTACGGAAGGTTCCGCTCCGGCCTGGCAATTCCACAGGTGGTGATGATTCATAGAAGTCAACAGTTAGTAGGCAGCGGGATCATTGGTACCGCTTCGGACGGTATCATCCCCAACCTTGGCCAGTTCGGCGGATACCCCGGCGGCAGGCGGAACACTATGTTATTGCGCTATGACAATCTCCCCGAGTTGATGGAGAAAAGGCAGCCGCTGCTCTACGAGGTGGGCCATCCGGCAGATTTGAAGGACCGCTTCCCCGGTCAGGTCTTTGATATGGGCCTCCTAGCGGTGCCGACGGAAATCTACGAGGGGGACCTGCTCGTTTCCATCTCAGCTGCCGCCGGAGGGCTTGGTGATCCCATTGAAAGGGACCCGGCACTAATAACCGATGACATGGACAACGGACTGACCACCGAGTGGCAGGCCAGCAGCATCTACTGTGTTAAAACAAGCTACGATGAGGAAGCGAAGCAGTGGAAGGTGGATGAGGCTGCCACCAAGGAACTTCGCCAGGCGAAGCGCAAAGAGAGACTGGCCAGGGGCGCGCCGGCAAAGGACTGGTGGCAGAAGTCCCGTCAGCGGCTTATGGACCGTAATCTCGATGGCAAGATTCTGGAGATGTACCAGAGCAGTATGAGGCTTAGCGAGGCCTTCACCCGGGAGTTCAAAGACTTCTGGGCGCTGCCTGATGACTTTAATCTGTGAGGTGAAGAGATGTCATACAGCAAAGAGGATTTGAGAGACCTTTACGATGGCAGGCTACCCTGGCACAAGACATTCGAAATTATGAGCAAGCCCAAGGACGACGATCGATTCGACAAGTATGTCGAGATCCTCCAGGAGCGCGTCTCCTATTCGGAGAGGATATTGCTGCCCCTGGGCGACCACCTCAACGTGGTGCAAAAGGGCGGGGAGCGGATCGTGAAGTGCGACTGCGGGCACGAGTTCGGGGACTGGAGGAAGAACTGGAAGCTGAACGCTCTGATCTTCGCCAGAGACGATACTGAGAAGCTGGAGGAGGTTTATCCTGGACTCAAGTGCCCCGACCCCAACCTGTGCGAAGTGCGAGAGTTCTACTGCCCGGGGTGCGGAAGTCTGCTCATGGTGGAGGCTGTACCCGTAGGCTATTCGCTCATCTTCGATGCCCTGCCCGACATAGATAGTTTCTACAGGGAGTGGCTGGGCAGGCCGCTTCCTGATGAGAAGGAGTTCCGGGATATGACTTACCAGGTCACCAGGGAGTGGGGACGGGAGCTCGAATGAGGCGTCACGATAGCCGGGCTAGTTTCAGGCATCACCGCTTGTTGTTGAAGGACATCTCACTTTGTCAGTACAAAGGAGGTAATTTCTCGAGGGGATAACAATAGGGATGTCGAACGAAAAAGAGAGAACTATTCGGGTGGCGGCGGTGCAGATGGAGTCGAAGAACGGCCTTATTGATGATAACCTCAAACACGCTACGCCATTAATTGACCGAGCTGCGCAAGAGGGAGCCAAGCTCATCGTACTTCCTGAGTTCATGCCCACCGGCTATATATTCACCACGGACATATGGGACGGAGCAGAACCAAGAGAAGGATCGACCGTCAAGTGGCTAAGGGAGAACTCCACAAGGCTCGGCGTCTGGTTGGGAACCAGCTTTCTCGAAGCCGACGGAGAAGATTTCTTCAATACGTTCGTTCTAGCGACCCCTGACGGAGAGGAAGCTGGTCGGGTGAGGAAACAAACGCCGGCGGCATATGAGGCGTGCTTTTTCAAGGGAGGCACCGGCCCGCACGTGATGGATGCTGAACTGGGCAAGATAGGAGTGGGTATCTGCTACGAAAACTACCTTTCCTACATCCCGCAGATAATGTACCAGCAAGCGGTAGACCTGCTGCTCATGCCCCTATCAGCTCCAACCCCAATGCAGAGCTTCTTTTTCCGTCACAGGCAGATAGAATACTACAATAATATAATAAGGGAGGTGGCTCGTCGCATGGCACGCCTTCTCGGGGTGCCTGTGGTAATGGCAAACAAATGCGGCCGATGGTGGACTCCAATGCCGTGGCTACCGTTCTGGAAGCAGGATTCAAGCTTTCCTGGCCTATCGGCTATAATCGATTCGGATGGGACAGTCAAGGCGCAACTGAGGGATGAGGAAGCAATCATAGTCGGGGACGTTACGCTTGACTCGTCCCGCAAAATCCACGAGCCACCGCAATGCTGCGGCCGGTGGGCTTGGGAAGGCCATTGGTTAAGGAATTCATTGCGGTTAATAGAAGCCTATGGAAAGCTATCGTATTCCCTCAGCTCTGAGCGAAAGAAAAGGGCGCGGAGAATTTCATCTGCCGTTGACAGCATAGAGGAAAATGAGGGATAGGACACAACCTGATATTGTTCACTTCATAGCTATGCCCCACCCAATCCCCTTGGTTTAATTGCCCCCTTTTTGCTCCCCTTTGTCCTTGAGAAATCGCTCTATCTCCTTAAGAAGCTCCTCAGTCTTGAATTCCGGCCCAAGCTCCTCCTCGCTGGTCTGCTCGGCTAACCGCGCAAAATAATCGATGAGCTCTTTGGCCTCTTCCCCGAAGGACTCCTTAAGCTGATAGATCTTTTCCTCTATTTCCTCGCCGGTTTCCTTAACCCAGCGATCGATATCGGCCAGGTCGATTTCCAAATTCGACATTTGAGCGAGTACCTGGAGCACCGCTTTGGCGGACCTGGGATTTGCGATGTGGGTGGTGTAAATCGGTATCTCGCCCAATAGGCAAATGCCAGGGATGTTTCTCTGTTTGGCTGCACCCAAAAGGAGCCCGTTCAGGCCACTGATGCTCCCCTGCTTAAGCGGGGTTACATCATATCTCTCCAACCCTCGGAGCAATTTGGGCATTGTGGCCACTGCTAACACCCTCGGTTTTTTAGTGTGGTAGATATGTGTGGGTGCAGCAGCAAAGGTATAAAGCCTTTTAACCCCAAATTTTTGGGCGACGTCTAAAACCAGGTTCGCCAGCCTGTACCCATTCATGAGGGGCTGAGCCTCGCCTATAAATATTATCCAGTCCCTTCTCCCGCGACTCCTTGAGAGATAGAATTTGTTCTCCGGGAATTCTAAATCTCTTACTGTATTATCCTCGATAAGCACGCCGCTCAGGTCGAAGAAGCCTTCGGGCGCGATGCTGCCGAATTCCTTCGCACCCCATTTCTCCGTCAAATACCGTGCAGCGATGATCGCCACGCCCCCCATACCGGGCCATGCCGCCAGCATGAAGGGATTCCTGAGCTTTGGCTCACTATCAAGTCTGATCGCTTCCATTTTTGGTTGCGCAACCGTTGCCCAATTATAGCATGGGGAAGTAACTTAATCTAACGGAGGCGAAGTTCTGCTTTACATTATCTCGGCCTTTGATCATTGTGCCGAATTGGGTGCAGTGACCGGGGAGCAGGTACTCGATATCCAGTTCCGATAGCCTCTCGATGCTCCGCTTGAGCAGCTTGCTATCCCCGCCGGGCAGGTCTGTCCTTCCTATCCCGCCATAAAATAGGACATCTCCGGTGATCAGCACCCGGTTATCGGGCCAGTAAAGGCTTATGGAGCCTGGGGAGTGACCTGGGGTATGGAGAATCTTGAGGTTTAGCTTGTTCTCCTTGCCCAGACTTAGGTCGCCCTCTTTAAGGAAAAAATTCGGCTCGAATCCCACCTGCTGTCCCAGCATCTTAGCCATGATCTCCGCCATCTCCCGCCGATACCCATCTTCATCCTGGTGGAGGGCGACGAGAGCCTGGCTTGGCTTACCTGGCCTTGCCCTGCTCCTGGCCACCAGGGCCTCATTTGCCTCGCAGTGGTCGGGGTGGGAATGGGTATTGATGATCAGACCTACATCCTCGGGTTTCAGGCCGTCTCTCCCCATAACGCTGAGCAATTGGTCCAGACAGCGCTCGTTAAGCTCATTGACCACATGTCCCGGATCGATGAGGACATGGGGTCTGTCGCCGCGCAGCACATGGGCAAAAAGGTAGCTATTACAGTTATTGCCCTTTCCTGTCCAAATGTAGCAGTATAGATTTTCCAGTAGTCTCATTTTAGCGACTTCAGGCGGAATATAGATGAATTGTCTTATGGATTTTTAAGTACCTTATCGTGATTAACGATATTGCGCAGGATTAAAGTGTCATCTCTTAGTTCAAATGATAAACGGATCGATCTAGTAGCCCTGGCCTCCCATATGCCTCGTGTACCTTCTATTTTCCTGGCCTGAAGGCCCGGGTGTCCTAAATTGTTGACCAAAAGAGAAAGGGCCTTATCGGCCGCTTTCCTCTCTTTGTCAGTCAATTTCTTATACGCCTTCTTGAATCTATCTGTTCGGGCTACCTTCATCCTGAGTTTCTATGACTTAAGTTCCGCAATCAGCTCATCCACCGAGTCAAAAGTCTTCAGCCGCCCAGCTCGTATATCCTCGTCTGCCTCACGCTCACCCTCCTGCCACTCCCTCGTCCAAAAGTAGGTCTGGCTTTTGTCTATAAGTTTCTTCACAATTAAGTTTATGGTTGTACCATCAATAATAAATTGGATGTAGTCTCCCTCCTCGATTTGTGCAGCGTTGCGCAAAGATGCTGGCAATGTCACCTGACCGCGGCGTGTCACCTTAACAGTTTCGACTATCATTAGAGATTCTCCTCGGTTTTTGCGGGATTACGCGGAAAAACTGATATTATGATTTTCCGTTTTTCCAATGTTTATCATATATTACCGTATAATCTGCATTTTGTCAATATACATCCTGACAAACTATACTTTCGCGCATATTCAATCGAGTCGGGGTCTTTATATTGGCAGGCTTAGGCTCTATAATATAGGCTACTTGCAGGAGGCTAGAATACTTACGGGACGAGGACTATTGTGAGTGAGATGAAAAGCGCCTTTGAGAAGGCGCTGGAAAAGGCAGAGAGGCTGGGGAAGCTTTCCCCTGAGGAGATGAGGGAGCGTAATGAGGCGGAATACGCCCCCATCGGGCGGGCACTCGCGGAGCGATACCTGGGACATGGCGATAGGCGGATCCTTAAAGAGGAGGTAAGGAGATACAGTATCGATGAACAGGCCACTGTGATAGGGGCTGCGCTATCGAGACTGGTGGCGGCGATCGATTTGGCAAGTTACGAAATAACCGGAAAAGCCCTGAATGGGTTACTCACCTTAAAGGGGAAGGGGCGAATCGGGGAGATAAATGAAAGGATAAGGAGCCTCCTGGGGGAGTTTCAGGATGTGCAGGAACAAGAATACGAAGGGGAAAAAGAACGAATCGAGAAGGGGGAGAGGGAGCTACTTCATCAATTAAGGATCTCGGGAAGCGCTGTGGGGGCGATTAACCTGAAGGCTAGCGAAACCTGGGAAACGATTTCCCAGGAGCTTCACTCTCAGTTCAACGAAAGGCTGGGGGCACTCAAGCGGGAACTGTTAAGTCTATTGGAGGAGAAATGATAGAGCAGCTTCAACAGGTAGCATCCATTATCGCCAGTGCCAGGAACCTGGTGGCTTTCACCGGGTCGGGCATCTCCGCCGAGAGCGGGATTCCCACCTTTAGAGACCCCGGTGGGCTGTGGGACCGCTACGACCCGGATAAATTGGGCAGCGATGGGGTCGCCACGCTGGGCAAGATAACCGAGGAGGGTCGAGCGTTTTTTCGGGAGATGGTCGACACGTTAGAGAGGGCCAGACCCAATCCAGGCCACCTCGCCCTGGCGGAGCTGGAGCGGATGGGTATCCTCAGCTCAGTGATCACCCAGAACATTGACAATCTTCACTGGGAGGTGGGAAACACGACAGTCATCGAGGTCCATGGAAATCTCTACCGGCTGCGATGCCTGACCTGCGGTCGGACCTTCAAGCTGAAGAAGGGGGAGGATCTCCCCGCAATGGTTCAGCGGCTGGCTGAGATGAACGAGCAGGATAGCTTAGAGCTTGCCCAGCTAATGCCGAAGTGCCGGTGTGGCGGGATGACCCGATTCGACGTGGTGCATTTCGGAGAGCCGGTCCAGGATTTCCCACAGGCGGAGCATGCCGCTCAGTCCTGCGATGTGATGCTGGCGGTGGGCACGTCGGGGGTGGTTACCCCAGCCGCTTTGCTTCCCGGTTATGCCAAGGGGGCCGGTGCTAAGGTGATCGAGATCAACGCCACCGGGAGCTACTTCCCTCAAATCGCCGATTTTTCCATCGTGGAAAAGGCGGGGGAGGCCCTGCCCCGCATCGTGGCGGCGGTACGGGAGATATTGGGTTAGCCTCGCTTGAAATCCGCCTCACTTCTGTTCTTAGGATTATGGGCGAAATAAGGAGGGATGAATATGACAATGGCGCTGGAAGGGATCAAGATCATCGACCTCACCCGGCTGGGGCCGGGGCCCTACTGCACCATGCTCCTGGCCGATATGGGGGCCGATGTGATCAAGATCGAGGCCGGCGGCGGGCGCGCCGCCCAGACAATCGAAGCGATGGACGCCGAGGTGGAGGAAAGGCGGCGGGCCTATAATGCCGAGGGGCGGAATAAGCGAAGCATCGTGTTGAACCTGAAGATGGATGATGCGCGCGAGGTATTTTATAAGCTTATTAAGGAGGCCGATGTCGTTATTGAGGAGTTCCGCCCCGGGGTATTGAAACGTCTGGGCGTGGATTACGATACTATCAGTAAGATAAATCCAAGGATAATCCTTTGTTCCATTACTGGCTATGGTCAGGATGGCCCCTATGCGCAGCTTCCCGGGCATGACATCAACTACCTATCGACGGCTGGCGCCCAGAGTATGATCGGCCCCCGCGGCGGCCCCCCCGTAATGACGTTCAATCTGATCGGCGATTATTCGGGGGGGGGGCATGCAGGCCGCCCTGGGGATAGCGCTGGCCCTTATAGCCCGTGAGCGCACAGGAAGGGGACAGCATGTGGACATCGCAATGACTGACGGCATAGTTTCGCTGATGCACGGCGAGGCTGCTGGCTACTTCGACACCGGGCGGGTGCCCACGCGGGGCGACCTCCTCATCATTGGTGGCTCACCCTTCTATGGAATCTATGAAACAAAAGATGGTAAGTATGTGAGCATCGCTGCCCTGGAGCCCTGGTTCTATGCCAATCTATGTGAATTGCTCGGTCGCGAGGACCTCCTTCTTTACGAGTGGGATACGACCAAGTGGGATGAGCTTAGCGCCGAGTTCCGTGAGATCTTCCGCACCAAGACCAGGGATGAGTGGGTCGAGCTCCTGCGGCAAAAGGACGTCTGCGTGGCCCCGGTGTATGCTGTGGACGAGGTCTTCGAGGACCCTCAGGTGGTTCACCGCAAGATGGTGGTGGAGATCGACCACCCCACGCTGGGCAAGGTTAAGCAGGTGGGCATCGGCATAAAGCTCTCGGAGACCCCCGGTTCGGTGACGAGCATCGCCCCCAAGCCTGGCCAGCATACCGATGAGATTATGATGAGCCTGGGCTACACCAGGGACGGTATTGCGGAATTGCGCGAATCAGGGGCCATAGCCTAGCTCAGCTAGATTTTAACACTAGGGCCGCTGCGCCTAGGGCCTCGGCATCGGCCCCTAGTCGGGCTAGTTCTATACGAACAGCTCTGGCTGGTAGCTCATAGGCGCGCTCCCTTACCACTTTAGTGGCCGGTTCGAGAAGCAGCTGGCCCATTCTAGATAGGCCACCCCCGATGAGGATGAGCTGGGGGTTGAAGATATTGACGATATTAACCAGCCCTACCCCCAGATAATGGGCGGTCTGCGATATCAATTCATTCGCCAGACGGTCGCCCTCCCGTGTCGCAAGAAAAACGCGATGCGCGCTAACTTTTTGGAGCTGTCCATCGGCGAAATTCAATATGCTGGTCTGGGTGCCGGCCTCAATTCGCTTCACCGCCTCCCTGGCCAGGGCTGTCCCGGAGGCCAGGGTCTCCCAGCAGCCGGTGTTGCCACAGGGGCAGCGGGGGCCGTTGATATCGATGGTCATGTGCCCGATCTCGCCGGCGCTGCCCGATGCGCCGTGGTAAAGCTGACCACCTATAAGTATGCCACCACCGATCCCGGTGCCCACGCATATATAGATGAGATTGTCAATGCCCACCCCTCCACCAAAACAGTGCTCACCTAATGCAGCGGCAGTGGCATCATTTTCCAGGTAGACTGGAAGGTCGAACTCCCGCTGGATGATGTCTTTTAAGGGGATGTTATACCACCCTGGCAGGTTTGGGGAGAGTGTGATCACGCCGGTTGCGACATCGCAGGCACCGGCAGCACCAATTCCGATGCCCGCAATGTCCGCCCGAGTAGCAACTTGCTTGATGGACTCGATGATCCGCTTGATCACCGCATCAGGCCCCTCATGAGACAGGGTATCTCTCAGGTCTCGCGCCTCAATGTTGCCGCTGGAGTCTGATAGGATCGCATTTATCTTGCTGCCCCCTAAATCGACACCGACAATCATTTTTTCGAGCTTTTTGGTCATGGCATCACTAGGATATAGTATAAGAGGGTAGCAGGTCAATCAGGTGTACTCGTCCAGTAAATTCAAGATGGTAACACAATAGATAACCCATAGCCAGGTGGGCGGTGCCTATGGCTCTGCCTGGGGTTTCATGAAGTAGTTACACTGTTAGAAAGGTAAGTTGTGCTACCAAGAGGAAGCGTTTTCGTAAATTCACGCCTGCATATCACATTCTTTAGGGCAAAGTCTTATTTCAGCTTTTAAGCTTATCAGCGAGCTTGTTCAACAGTGATTTAAGCCTGGCCGCGCATTGCCTGTATACTTCAATACCGCGGCTATATGGGTCATGGACCTCACCGCTGTCTCCAACATACTCCGATAGCAGATGGACCTTCTCTTTTACCCAGGGAAATAAGGCCACAACGTCTCGCTTATGCGCAACTTCCATTACCAGCAATAAGTCGGCCCAATCGGCCAGACCTCTGTTAATAGTCACCGGTCGGTGGCCATTCAGGTTGAGACCGTGCTCGGCCATGACCGCGATGGCCTCCGGGGTTGCGGCATCCAGCATCGCATCCGTGCCGGCACTCTTCACTTCGACTCCGGCGGATCGGAGCTGCTGGTCTTTGCTAATCCTGGCTTCAAACAGAAGCTCTGCCATAGGGCTTCGGCAGGCATTGCCATAGCAGACGAATAGAACCCTTTTAATCATAATCTCATTCCAACTTGAGATTTCTCTTACTTGTAGATTGTTTTGAAAAAATTCTCTAGACTACTCTCTCTATACGCTTATCAGATTCAAGAAGTTCGGGTTTCGCTTGGAAAATATGTCCATTCTGATGAGCCGACCATTTGGCATTGTTTTTTACAAACTCGAATGGTATCCTCCACATCTCCGCTATTTCAAACTGTTCATTGAAAATTACGGCCACTAGGTAATCAAATAGCTTCATGTCAAGATTACGTATGACGCCCAGTTGGCGAGACTTGTTATGTCTCGTAATTCGCCTACCTTTTATCTGATGCTTCCTACCTTTATTATCCTTGGCATCATAACCACGCTCCTCTTTAGAGGCTCTGTGTAGGTTCAACTCCTCAACAGCTACTTTTTCAGCATAGTCTCCTACCGGGTTATTGCTAGTTCTTATCAGCTCTCTAGCACGAAGCTCCTCCAGCAATTCCGCATATAATCTTAATAGTTCTGCTGGCTTCATAGACTTCAAATTATACAATTCCAACATTGATTACCTCCGAGTCACCTCTATTTTGTCTCTCTATCTCACCTATTATCGCGACTAAATCATTTTTATATGCACAACCTGATTATGCTAGAAAAGGTCACAGCACCGTGTGACTTAAATCCGTACTTCTTCAATCAGTCACTGGAGACATGGGTGTTGTGACAAGTATTGATATAAGGCACCCACTCCCTTGTTGTCAGCT
>JABUBP010000617.1_pt1 | contig 10275 bp, 11 predicted proteins | sample 7240331 | NCBI WGS metagenome assembly JABUBP01 (sample SAMN07256347, study PRJNA390944) | subsurface metagenome | isolation source: Methane hydrate marine sediment | place: Pacific Ocean: Eastern North Pacific, ODP site 1244 | collected 2002 | reverse complement strand
TAAAAGAGAATATTAAAATAACCGAATTTTGGAAAACACATTTTCCCCTAGAATTAATTAAATTAGACGAGGAAATACAAGCTTTAAATAAAATAAAAATAGCACATAGAAAAGAGCAAATAATAATTAATCAAGAAAAGGAAATATTACCAAATAATAAATCAAAAAAGTTAAAAAATCGAATATGGGAGAAGATAAAATCCATTCTAACTTTCCTAAAATTAATTTTTCAAAGAAAAACTGAAAAGATGGATGATAATAAAAGAAAAAAGAATATTATAAATGATAAAATGGAAGATAATAACCTTCCTTTTACAAGTCAAAATACCGAAAACTTTCACAGGCTTAAAAAACTTCAGTCCGAATATGATAAACTACATAAATCTTGGAAAAATTCAATTCATTCATTTATTGACTCTGAATTCTTGAATAAACCATTCGAAAACTTAGAAAATAAAGAATATAGCTTAGAAGATTTGTTAGGTTTAGCTGAAATTGATGAGTATGATTTATTCGAGGAGATTGAAGAGAGTAATAAAGAAGAACTGCTTAGAAAATATTATATCTTGCCCGATCCAGTTAAATTTCTTAAAAATTTGAGAATTTTGGATAAAAACCTTAATATAAGAGAAGATTTTCAAGTTTATATTACAAACCATTTAAATAACGATTCTAACATGATAAAAAATAATTTATTTCTTTTTTTGGATTTGGACAATGTAGAAGAAATAGAAAATAGCTATATTAAGAACTATTCGTATGTTAAAACACAATTAATTAATTTTTACCATTCATTTTGCAAATCAACTAATAATAACATCGGAATTATTTTTTACTAGATTAAAAGTGTAAAGGGTTTGTGATTTACATTAAAAAAATAACTCAAAATATTTTAGGTTGGTATCAAGAAAAATGGAATCAAGGTTTAAATAAATATCCTTGGAGAATTGGAAAAAAGAATCCTTATCAAATTCTTATAGCTGAATTGCTTCTTCAACATACAACTGCCAAGGCAGTTTCTGATAATAATTCTTATCAAATTTTTTTAAAAAAATATCCTGATATTTTTTTTCTTAACAGAGCAAAAATCCAAGATCTAATAAGAATTTTTAACCCATTAGGACTTTATAATCAAAAATCGGAAAGGATAAAAAAGCTAACTAATTATATTCTTGAAAAATTTAAAGGACAAATCCCGAAAGAAAAAAACAACTTATTAAAAGTCCCTGGGATTGGAGAATATATCGCTAATGCTATTCTAACTTTTGCCTATGATCAAAATGAAGTTCCCCTTGACAATAATCTAAAGAGAATTGCTTTAAATGTTTGGAACATAAAGAAAAAAGAGGATTTAATCAACTTTTATGAAAAATTGGCGGAACCGAATCCTAAAATAATATATTGGGCTCTTTTTGATGTAGGAAGATTTCATTGTAGAAAACCTATGCCAAATTGTAAGGGATGTCCAATGAATCTGTATTGTGAGAATATAAAAGAAAAAAAAATATCCAAGACTTAGATTTTTTATACTTTAAGAGTTTGTTTAAAATTAATTTAGCACCTCTATTATATAATTGCTTTACCCAAAAAAATATGTTGGTTTCAAATACATGTCTTCCACTCCCGTTTCATGTGCCACGATCATTAAGAAGAAATTTAATTTTTTTTTTCGATGGATTGCGTTTGCTTTTTTCGGTGTTACGAAGTTCGAAAAAATAAACCAGTAAATCCCATGGATCATCATCTATATTTTGAGTGAAAAAATTAAATGTCTGTTCAATTTTACGAAGGATTGGTGGATAATTATTAATACAGTTGATAAAATGGTCAATTACCTGCTGTTTTGTTAGAATAGGGGGTTCTTTTGGAAATTCTTCAATAATTTTCTGAAATACGATGTGTATCTCTCTAATTTTCGTTTTAAATATACCTTTAGCTTTTTCCATTCGAATTTTTAATAGCTGTTGCTCAATCGAAGACCAAATCTGTTCTGCCTGTAATCCTTCAAAGATAAAATCCTCGTTTAATAATTCTTCAGTTAGTTTATCACATACCGTTCTAATTAATTTTTGATATACCTCATCTTGGATTACTATCGTATTACTTTCATGATTCATGAAAATAAAAACCATATGTTCAAAGCAATTCCATATATAACCGAGCCTTAGCTTAGGATCTTTAGTTATACAAGCATCAAAATATTCTACGATTAAATGCGAGTAAAACGGATACTTTTGGATAGAATTATAAAACTCATTAAAATTTTTTTCAATACCCATGACCAAATTTGGCTCGATTGAGTCGGAATCTCGTTCAAAAAGTAATGGATCTTCTGCTAAAAGTAATTCTTGGGGAGGATAGAGATTTATTCTATAAGGTGTATGACCATAATCTTGTGGTTTGAACAGTATTACCCTATCTATATAGAATTCTCCCATAAATAAAAATTGGTTCGTAATATTCTTGAGATGTCCCTATTATTCTTGGTTTATAGCTCTCATAAAAATATTCCCTCGAATATAGATAAGCATGATTCTGTGCGTCAATTTGGTCTAATGAAGGCGTAAGACATATTGAAATGTTATCACGATTAGCATATTTAGTAATATCAAACAATAAATAATCGTGGTTGCCGTCAGTAATATATTCTGTGTCAAAATTCCTAATAAAATCTGATTTGTTAGGTCGTGTTAGCCATCTCATGTGTATTTGATTCCATTGCTCTTCGATTAAATAAATATTTATGTTAAAATTATACGGGTTTAAAACATTGAAACATTAGGAAGTGGTCCTTCCATCTATACATAAAAAAATTAAATCTATTACGATAGGAACACTAAATACAATAATAATAAAATGTGTTTTTATTTAATTATATAACTCCGACAGTAAATAAATTGGTTAAAAATTGAATGATTCTTCCATTTTGAAGAAAAATAAAATTAATAGAATAACTACGGGAACTAGAGAATGGTCTGATTACTCCGTTAATTGTATTACTGGATGTAGTAATAATTGCAGATATTGTTATGCTAAGAAAATTGCTATTAGGTTTAAACGTAAAACAAACAGTAATTGGAAAAAAATGGAAATTAGATTTAATGATTTAAATAAGACTTATAATAAAAGAAAAGGTAGATTTATGTTTCCTACGTCCCATGATATCACAGATAATAAAAAAGTTTTGTCGGCATGTACTAAAGTCCTTGAAAATATATTGCTTTCTGGTAATGAAGTTTTAATTACGACAAAACCAAGAATTAATGTTATTAAGTTTATTTGTGAAAAATTTAATGGATTTCAAGGAACAGATTCAATTTCGTTTTACTATTACTTCTGACATTAATGAATTAATTAAATTTTGGGAACCAGGTGCACCATTATTTGAAGAAAGATTGAATGCAATCAAATTTGCTTTTGAAAATTATTTTAAAACAAGTGTATCAGTTGAGCCATTTTTATCAGATCCAATTCTTATAATTATAAAATTAATCCCTTTTGCAAGTGAAAGCATTTGGATTGGTTCTATGAATTATATTAGAAGAAATAATCTTAAAGATTATGAAATTCCCTATTATGAAAAAATTAGAAATTTGTATACTCCCGAAAAACTTTTTAGATATTATAAATTATTAAAAAAAAATCATTTAATTCGCTTCAAGGATAGTTATCTTATTAGATTGAGAAATAGTGGCTGGCTCTAAAATAAATCCCATTTTTTCTTATCAAATAAAGAAATTTACCATTTGTAATCTATCCAACAGTTTAAAATGTATATCAACTTGAAATAATTCTGAATGCAGGCATATCTGTTTCATAAGGCTTTATTTCTCCATCTTCAATTTTTAGGACACTTTTTATGGGAACCCTTTCTAGTTTTTCATTAGGAGGTTTATCTATAATATCTTCTATATGAGAAAATCGAAACACAACATTTAGAAAATAGTTATTAGAAGTTTCAGTTTGCCATAAATATATTCCTAATGGCTCAGGTTCAAATCTCATTTTATAGGATTCTCGAATTATAAAATATGGTAAAGCAACGATTAATTTATCCCTTATTTTTCCTTCATTATCTAACCAATCAAAAATTTCAATAGCATTATTTGTTGATTTTATTGACCATCCTTTTGCATCCATTACAATGTTATCAATTTCGATTTTTTCTTCGATCTTGCATCTTTGTGTGTTTACAGAGTAGAATAAAAGAAAATCTTTCTTACTTGGATTTTTTTTTTTCAAGTATTCTCTATTGTGCATATCCAGTAAGCTTTTAAATGCTTTTTTATGTTTTTTTGAAAAAAAACTAGTATAACCTAAACTAACAACATCAAATGGAAATATTAGGTCAATACATAACTCTTTACTAATTTTTGAAATATCTAAATTAAAATCTATAAGTAGATCATTTATATCATAAAAATATGGACCAAAAAAACATTCAATTGGTATTTCACCAAAAATAGCTCTTTCGTTTGAATTATTTTGACTTTCCTTAATGGAAAAATTTATGGATTCATGCATTAGATTAAGTTGTTTTTCATCATATTCAACAGCAATAATTTGTTCTCCTAAATAATGATACCAGATTTCAAAATCTATAATATCTCCAGAAGGTAATCCAAAATATCTTAATTTTCTTCCTTTTCCGAAAATCGTCTTCAATAAATTTGTTTTGATTTTTAAACAGAATCTTCTTGTTTTCCGAAATCCAAGCCATAAATTCATTCCTCGTTTGATTTTTATTCAGAATCGGAATATTTTTCTAGACTCATCAATAAGTCATTTATTTCAGATTCAGGTATACTTCCCAAATCTAATATTAATAATCTAACTCTTCTTTTGAGTTCTGACATCTTATCATCATCATATTCATTTGGAGTAAGCATCATAATAATTGACTCTATATCTATCTCATCTTCTTCTTCATCATCAATTAATGATTCCAAATGTTCTACCGTTTCTGGAGTAACTTTTGTTGCTGATGTTAAAGGTTGCTTTATCGTTGGAGAAGGTGTTGTTGTTGGAGAAGGTGTTGCTTCAATTGATTCCGAAGCAGTAAGATCCTCAATTACAAACATTGACTTTATTTTTCTTTCAATTTCAGTTAATAATGGTAGATAGTAGTTTTTTGATTTTCCGTGGTGGTGATATATACTTATCTTCCCTAAAACCTCATCTCCTACTATTGCTTCAGATAATTTTTCATTAAATTCTTCCATTTTCTTACCACGTAGTTTTGTTCTTGACATCTCAGGGTATATATCTTGATCTAAAACAAAAATTTCACCCCAACATTGTTCCCATTGTCTTGACCGTTTCGATTTTAAGATATTACTCCAGATATCTGAAGGTTTATAAATCAAAACATTCTTAAGTCTTAAAAAAATACCACCAATTTTTTTAGCAGATTCAGCCCTTTTAATTGTATCTTTAATTGATGAATAGTTAAGGTTTAATTTTTCACCATTGAAATCAATAGAGAAATCTTCAACAATATCAAGATCTTTATATTTTTCAATTTCAGGTTTTCCCTTTTCAAGGTAATCTAACCATAGTTTAAGATATTCATAATTATCTAGAAAAGATTCATCTCGATTCATAGTCCACCATAAACTTGCTACAGTTTTAGAACCAAGTTTAATATTAACAGTTTCAATATCATAAAATCTTAAATCTGCATTTTTTGATCTTGGAATCCATTTAAAGATTTGCGCTCCATTCAAGTATACTTGAATTTTAAATTGATTTCTAGGTCCTAGTAATTTGTTTTCGGTATAAAATTTAGATATTTGGGTATATAAATCTAAATTTTTTTTTTTAAAGTTGGGTGGGAAATCAATTGGCCAAGATTTTGACGATTTTTCCAGAAAATTTTTATAAGATTTCTTCTTATCTTGAAATGTCTTTTTAATAGAATCTTTTAAATTCGATAAAATTACCATAGTAAAACTAGTGGGAGTTTTATCAGTGACATCCTCTGTGTCTAGATAATAGTATAAACCTTCTTGGATGGTTTCAACATATTCGCTTTCAAGTAGTTCATCCCCTTCGTCTTTAAGCCAATCACTTACGGGTAATTTAACAACTCGAACTGTTGAATCTTCAGCAATTTTTGTCTTAACAGTGATCGATTCACATATTAAAGCTCCCGAATATATCCCTAAACCATGCATTCCAATTGTGTTTGGATCATCTTTCTTTACACTTATGGCAAAATTATCTAGCATATAATCCCAAGTTTTATGGTCGATACCCTCACCGTTATCATCAATTGTCATAATTTTGTAGGGGGGTCTGCAAGTTATATCAACCTTTGTTCCCTTTCCATCAACTGAATTACAGATATATTCTCTTAATACTTGATATAAATCATCATATAATTCTTCAGTTAGAGCTTTTATTAATCTTTTACTATGTTTGGTATAATATTTTCTACCATCTTTTGGATTTTCAACTGACATATATTTTCACTTATATTATTTATATATTATAAAAATTATTTATAGTTTTTAATATCGGATTTTTAATTTTAGCATAATAATCGACAAAAATCATCATAAAAAAGAGGTCTTTGGACCAAAGTTTTTTATACTATAATGATTTAAATGCAACATAAAGAATATTTATTGAAATTCTAGATTGATATTAAAAAAGCTTGTGTCTTAAACCTAATGAGGAACAAATATATATGAATACAAAAAACCTAAAAGTATTAGATTTATTTTGCGGCTCAGGAGGATTTTCCAAAGGATTTGAACAAGCTGGTTTTAAAATTTCTACTGGTATCGATGTTGATCCAAATATTATTAAAACATATTCAGAAAATCATAGAAAATCAAAATTTGTTCAGCATGATATTTCAAAAAGAATTTTGGATTTTGATATTGATGTGATTATTGGCAGTCCCCCATGTCAAAGTTATAGTTCTGCCAGAGGAAATTGGAATTATTCCAAAAGTCAGAAAGCACAAATAATGTTGCCCGTTTCTTTTTGTAAATGGGTCATCAAGACCTTACCTCAAGTGGCATTGATGGAAAATGTTGCTGGTTTCAAATCCCATTATTCAAATACTGCGGAAAAGGTTAAAAAGCTCCTTTCTGAAGAATTTTTCTTAACCGAAGTTTTGTTACAAAGTTCTAATTTTGGGGTTCCTCAAAGTAGAATTCGATATTTCCTTTTAGCATTTAGAAAAGATCTTGATATAAAACCATCCATACCCGATAAAAATCAACATTCAAACAAATTTATAATAAATGATGCTTTTCATGGATTAGATTCTCCTGATATAGTATTCAACGGAATAACAAATGGTATGGGTAATAAAATCTTAAAAAATCATTGTAATACCTTTAGAAAAATAATAAATAGTTCAAAAATTCAAAGAACAACTAATCATATTGCAAAATTACCTACTAAGGATTCAAAAAATATAGTCGATCTTATACCTCAAGGAAAAGCTTATCGAAGCGATCGACTCGGTGAAAAATATATTGGTATTTGGGAAATAGCTGAATTATTTAAAAAAAAATATAATAGAGAATTATTATCAATACAAGAACAAAAAATAATGAAAAAAATTGCACATCTGAGAATTAAACCCAAAGTAAAAACTCGAAAAGGTGAAAACCAAGAAGGATATGTACCTATCTTATATTTGAAAGAGTTTTCAAGGGATCTAATCCAAAAACTAGTGGATAAAGATTGGCTCAAACATGATAAAACAAGAAGTGCAGTTGACTTTACTGCTAAAGCAGGTCATTGGAGAAGGTATTATCGTTTAGATTCATCAATGATAGCACCAACCTTATTAACTGCATTTGCAAATGCAAGGATGTTTATACATCCTTTCGAAAATAGGGGATTATCATTAAGAGAAGGTGCAAGATTGCAAACTTTTCCAGATGATTTCACTTTCTATGGGAGTTTTACCTCTATATCACATCAAATTGGAAATGCAGTCAATATCTTAGAATAAATTAATTATAAAAGGTTAAAAACCATAGATTTTAATAAAATCTTTAAAAACTTAAGATTTGTACTTTTTATCTTTGGAGGGTATTTTTCTATTAATTTAGAAGTTTCAAATGCTTTACGAATAATTAAACTCTTTCTTTCTATCTCTAATAATCTTTGATCCATATTTTATATAACTCTAATTATAGCTTATAGTATCCAAGTTCAGTTTCATAATTCTTTAAAAACTAGCTATTAATGTCGAAAATTGTTCCTATTACTCTTTAGAATATTATAAATTTCTGTTTATAGATAGTTTTCAGGAACGATGAAATTGAAATCCTTGTAGAGAGATATTCTAAATAATTTTTAAACTAAAATTTCAAATCTTGCTTAGGTCAAAAGATTGAATTCTTTCTAAATCATTCAAATCCAGAGAGGGTCAGTTTAATTATGTCCGACCTTTTTCGTAGAGAAATGTAGAAATACTAAGAGTTAAATACGAACCAAATAATTAATAATTTGGCTTATAGTGCCTAAATTGTTAAAAATATTAAATGAGGTGTAATTTAACGTCGGAAGATGAAATTAAAAACCAAATTAATTCAAAAAAGGAAGAAATAAGTAAAATTGAAGAAGAATTTAAAGAGAGGAGCTCTTCTATTAAAAGCGAAGTTGAGCTGGAGTTCGACCCTAAACTCAACGAGATTAAGTCTAAACTAAATGCCGAACAAGAAGAGTTAAATGAAGCAGTAGAAAAAGCTGATGAATGGAGTTTTAAAAAGAAGGAATTAAATGCTTCTCTAAAAGGATTAAAAAAAGAATCGGTAAAATTAATTAATGAAAAAGAGAAAACGTTAAACCTAAAATTGAAGGAACTAGATAGCGAAAAAAAGAAAAGAATTAAAGATGGAAACGCGGAAATAAAGGCGTTACAAAAAACGTTAACTGATTTGAAAAAGGCTTCCTCTACGTAAAAAATTGAAAGTAATCCCCATCAAACGCTTGGTCTTCGTCTAAATTCCGTCAAGAAATTAGTTAGGTTTTACTTGATTACATCAATAATGTTCTAAAGTAGATATTTAAATAATTCGTTTAAAAACAAACGGTTTTCTTGTGAGTTATAAATAGCAAACAAATTAGCAAAAGGATTAAAGCTTAATTTTAAATAAATAAACTTTGACTATTAACACAAGATAATAAAAGAATTTTTAGAAAGTCTTTTTAGTGGTTGATTCAAAATTAATAAATTAATTTGTTTCAAATGTAAAAAATTTGTTCCTATCTATCCAGAAGAAAGTAAAAATATGGAACTATTAACCCTTTTTAAAAGTTTACACGAAGAGCATCCTATACAAATAGTCGAAGAATCTGAAATCCCAGAAGATTTTCAAGAAATATCTCTTGAAAGCCTTAAAAAAATGCAAAAAGAATTGGGAGAATAAGAACGTATATAGATACAACTTAGGTAAAGCTTTCAAGAACTTTAGAATTATCCAAGTCTAAAAATTTTTTAAAGTTTGCTCTTAATATTGAAATAGTAAAAGATTTACCCGCAAAATTAAATAGATTGATTAAGTATCTTATATAATATCATATCTATAAATATGAACGTATAACTTTAGTTACGAACATGTTGAATAATGTCTAAATCTTTTATAATTGTATCAACAGGGAAAACGAATGATGATTGTCCGGAGTATAATAGAAAGAAAAGAAGGAAATATCAAATAACCTTCCTGATTATATCAATAAAATTATATAGAATTAAATTAATTAATTTTCTTCCAATCTATCGAAAAAAATCTTATTATATCTTTCCTTAAGAAGACTTTATTCAGATGGTTTGAGAATTATTAGTTCATTTTTTTTCATTTATTTCCTAATTATAATTGATTAATTCATAATCTTCATTCTCAATCAATTCTGTAATTTTCCCCTCCGGAAGTACTCTCCATACTTTTCGAGCTCTTTGAACCAATACATTTTTATTATTAGATTTAGCCCAGTTAAGTGATCCTTTTTTCCAATATTTTGAATTATAATAAAAAATTTCGTTATATGCGTTTTTAATTGAACTTTTTCCCTCTCCTTCAAACCATATTATCCACTTAGACGGAGGGTGGGGAGATTTTATTTTTAGAATATATCATCACTTCTATAAGATTTAGCTTTATCTTTTAAATTAAAATATTATAACTTATTTATTTTAAATTCTTCGTAAGTACTAACTTTTTTGATCAGTTAATTTGTTAAAAAAGATTAATGATACTAAATTGTGATTGATTTCCATCCTGATTAGTTTAATTCCAAATATTA
>JABUBP010000616.1_pt1 | contig 10277 bp, 9 predicted proteins | sample 7240331 | NCBI WGS metagenome assembly JABUBP01 (sample SAMN07256347, study PRJNA390944) | subsurface metagenome | isolation source: Methane hydrate marine sediment | place: Pacific Ocean: Eastern North Pacific, ODP site 1244 | collected 2002 | reverse complement strand
GCTCTGTTGCCATGTTGGGAACGGTCGGCACCGCCAACGCGCAAGACTGGACGAAATCGAAATGGGGGCCCGAAGACGAGATCGGCGCCGCCAACTACATGAAGCCTGAGCTTGTGGTCAAAGCCGCCCAGCTCGTGAAGACCGGCAAGACCTACGCGCTGGGCATTCCCGTCGACTCGAAAACGCCTGCCTATCCGCCGCGCGGCTTCAAGGTCACCATCGTGCAGCCCGGCCAGGCCGGCAGCCCCGGCCTCGGACCGAGCAAGACTACCTACAATGACGACATCATCGAGGGTTGGGTCGGCGTCGGCAGCCAGCTCGACGGCCTCGGCCATATCGGCGTCGAGCATGTCTATTACAACGGCAACAAGCTGCTCGACTTCGCCGATCCCACCGGCCTGAAGAAGCTCGGCGTCGAGAAAGTCCCGCCGATGGTGACCCGCGGCGTGCTGCTCGACATGGCCGCCTACTACAAGACCGACGTCGTCAAGGAAGGCACCGCCTTCAACGTCAAGGAGATCGAGGAAGTCGCCAAGGCCCAGGGCGTTGAAATCCGTCAGGGCGACGTCGTGCTCTTCCACACCGGCTGGCTCAGCCTGATCGGCAAGGATGACAAGCGCTTTGGTAGCGTTGAGCCCGGGCTTGGCGTCGAAGGTGCAAAATACCTGACCGGCAAGGGCGTCGTAGCCGTCGGCGCCGACACCTGGGCGGTCGAGGTGATCCCGTTCGAGAGCAAGAACATTTTCGAAGTGCACCAGATACTGCTGCCGATGAACGGGACCTACATCCTCGAAAATATGGACACGGCCGCGCTCGCCGCGGACAAGGCCTATGAGTTCCTGTTCGTGCTCGGCCAGCCCCGCTTCAAGGGCGGCGTGCAGAGCATGATCAACCCGGTAGCGATCCGCTAACAGCAAACCTTACGAAGTGGCATGGCGTCCGAAGGGATGCCATGCCGCGCCCTCCCTTTCTGCCCCGCAGCGCGCGTGTTATGCGCTTGCCATGCCCGCCCCCATCCTTCCCCTGATCGAAGCCGCCGGTCTCTGGCCCCTGCGCGGTGCGCTTGTCGGCCTCGATCTCGGCACCAAGACCATTGGCGTGGCCGTGTCCGATCCCGACCGCAAGCTGGCGACCGGCGTCGAGACCATCCAGCGCAAGGCATTCAAGGCCGACGCGGCGCGATTGCTGGCGCTCGCGACCGAGCGCAGCGCCACTGGCTTCGTGCTGGGATTGCCGATCAACATGGATGGCAGCGAGGGCCCGCGCGCGCAATCGACCCGCGCCTTTGCCCGCAACCTTGCCGGCCTCACTGAACTTGCAATCGGCCTCTGGGACGAGCGGCTGTCGACTGCGGCGGTGGAGCGCGAACTGATCGGCATGGATGTCAGCCGCGCCAAGCGCGCCGAAGTGATCGACGAGCATGCCGCGATCTTTATCCTGCAGGGCGCGCTCGACCGGCTGAAGACGCTGCGCGAAGGCCGCTGAGCATGGCGGTGGTGATTTCGGCGCTGCTGCCGGTGTTTCTGCTGATCGTGCTCGGCTTCGTGCTCAGGCGCAGCCTGATGCGCCTCGATACGCAATGGCACGGGCTGGAGCGGCTGACCTATTACGTGCTCTTTCCGACCTTGCTGATCCAGACGCTGGTGAAGGCCGACCTTTCCAGCGTGCCGGTGGCCGGCGTCGGCGGCGCGCTGTTGCTGTCCGCGCTGGCCATGTCGATCCTGTGCTTCGCGCTGCGGCCTGTCTTCTCGCGGCTGGCCATCGACGGCCCCGCCTTCACCTCGATCTTCCAGGGCGCGACGCGCTGGCAGACCTATGTGGCGCTTGCGGTGTCGAGCAATCTCTTTGGCAACACCGGCCTTGCGCTGGCCTCCGTCGCCATGGTCGCCATCATCCCCTTGGTCAACGTGCTCAGCGTCTGGGTGCTCGCGCAATATGCCTCGCCGGAAAAGCAATCGGCGCGCGCCATCGTGATGACGATCGTGAAGAACCCGCTGATCTGGGCCTGCGCCATCGGACTTGCGGCCAACGTCACGCATGTGCCGCTGCCAAAAGTCTGGGACGACGTCGCCGAAGCGCTCGGCCGCTCGTCGCTGGGCATCGGCCTGCTCGTGACAGGCGCGGGCCTGCATCTCGAAGGCCTGCTTCGCCCGAGCCTCGCGGCATCGATAGCTGTGTTCCTCAAGTTGGTGGTGATGCCGGTATTCGCCGTCGCGCTGGCGCTGTGGTTCGGCATCACGGGTTCGAGCCTCGTGATCGTCGCCGTCTGCGCGGCGGTGCCGACCTCCTCTTCAGCCTATGTGATGGCGCGGCAGATGGGCGGCGACGCGCCGCTGCTTGCCCACATCATCACGCTGCAGACGATCCTGGCGGCGATCACCATGCCGATCGCGATCGCGCTGGTCGCTCCAGCGACCTAGCTGTACTTTCCCATCGTGAAGAAAGCCAGAATGTTCATTGCGGAGTGAACGATCAGCGCCAACAAAGTGGAATTGCTGCGCCAGCGAAAATAACCGAGAATAAGGCCTGTCGCGAAGATAAACCCCTTCTCCAACCAATCATATTGTGTGTGGGTGATCGCCCAGATAGCCGAGATGATCAAGATCGATCCGATCGGACCTATGAAGGATTGCGACCACCCTCGAAACAAGAATCCGCGAAAAACGAACTCCTCCATCATCGGTCCGAGAATGCAGCCGCTGACCAGCAAAATAAACAGCGCTCCAGCGCTCTTTACCACTAGTGTCGGATCAGACGCAGCGGAATCTGGCAGCAGCATCATCTCGGCAGCCAGTACGATGCCCGTGAAAACCAGGGCCATCACCAAGTCTTTTGGGCTCGGCCAATTCAACGCAAGATACTCAGAAAATTCCCTACCTGCCTTTCGGATCGCAATCCAGAGCACAGCAATTGCAGCCAAGCTTCCGGTTGCTACGGAAATGCCCTGCCAACGCCCCTGTTGGGCTAATGCGTTAAGTTCGGCCTGTGAATTGCCAAGTCCCTGCGCTGAAAAAATGAGGGTGAGGGAAAGCCCACCTATGATCAGATACGCGCCGTGCGCGAGCAATGCGGCAAACGTGGTCTCCATGAAATCCCACGTCCGGGGAGTTCGCACCACTGCCTCGGGCGGATTGTTATTATGGAGATTCGACATATCGATGCTGAAAACAATCTCTGCGTGAATTCACGCAGCATACACAGCATTCAGCCCGTCAGTAAAATGGTTTGCAAGGTCGCCGCCAGATTGTTCAACCCATGCAGCAGGATGGTCAACCACAAGGAGCCCGTGCGATAGCGCAGGTAGCCGAACAGCACGCCGATGGAAAAGACCTCGCCGAGGAAGAACAAATCGTACTGGATATGCAGTACCGTCCACGCAAGCGACGACAGCAGGATGGCGCCGGCCGGCTTCAGGAACGATTCAGACCAGCCGCGATAGAGGAAGCCGCGCGCGAACAGTTCTTCCGAGATCGGGGCGGCAACGCAAAACGCGAGCACCAGCAGCCATAGCGCGCCGTCGGCCCGCGCGGATTTCAGCACCTCGCCCATGAAGCCCGATGTGATCTCGCGCCCCAGCGCGCGCGACAGCAGGTCCCAGCAGCCGATCAGCACGACCAGCGACACGACGCCGATCGCGACGTTCTTCCAGGACGTCCAGCGCAGCCCCAGATAATCGGCGAACGGCGTGCGCGACGGCCTGATGGCGATCCAGCACGCAATCAGCACCGCCGGCAGGCCCATGATGACAGACAGCGAGATCGTCAGCCCGGCGCCGATGGCGTTGATGGCGGAGGCGATGTCGCCGCCCTGCCGCAGCACGAACCAGGCGATGACCGCGAGTTGCCCCGCAAACATCGCGGCAAAGATGAAGAGGCCCCACAGCAAAGTGCCCCAGAACTTCCAGATCTTTGGCGGGCGCGCTGCCGTCAGGGGCGGCGGTTGTTCGGATGCGAGGGTGTCCATTAATGATCCCGTTTTCTGCAACCGTCATGCCCGGGCATAAGCGCGAAGCGCGTCTTCGCGCAAGATGACCCGGGCATCCACGCCTTTGTGTCCGCATGGTTAGAAAGTCGTGGACGGCCGGGACGGGCCCGGCCATGACGGCCTTTGTTACGGCAGCGCCCGCTCCAGCAGCCGCCGGATATCGTCATTGGGAAGCTCGGTCGCCCCGTACATGCCGCCGCGGTTCCCGGCAAGACGCGTATCGGCAAACAGTTCCGCATTGCGCGGCGCCACGGCGTTCAACGCGGCGGTCGCCGCCAGAAGCGCGAGCTTCTCGACCGCGTCCCGCGCCACACGCTCGCCATCGGGGCGGCGGAACGCCCTGCCGATGAAGGCTGCTGCTTCCGCCGCACCGGGCAGGCCCCTGCTCTCACCGGCCAATTGCTGCAGCACGGCAGCCGCCGCATCCGGTTCGCGCGAAAGCGCGCGCAGCACGTCGAGACACATGACGTTGCCGGAGCCTTCCCAGATCGCATTGACCGGGCTCTCCCGGTAATGCCGCGCCAAAATGCCTTCCTCGACATAGCCATTGCCGCCGAGACACTCCATCGCCTCATAGAGAAAGCCCGGCGCGCTCTTGCAGACCCAGTATTTGATGGCCGGCGTCAGCAGGCGCATGTAAGCGGCCTCGGCCGCATCATCGGGTGCGCGGTCGAAGGCGCGGCAGAGCCGCATGACCAACGCAACCGAAGCCTCGACATGCAGCGCCATGTCCGACAGCACCGCCTGCATCAGCGGCTGGTCGGCGAGATGCTTCTGGAACACGCTGCGGTGCCGCGCATGGTTCAGCGCATGCGCCAGCCCCGAGCGCATCAGCCCCGCGGAAGCAATCGCGCAATCCTGCCGTGTCAACTGCACCATCTGGATGATGGTGCGGATGCCCTTGCCCTCCTCGCCGACGCGCTCGGCATACGCACCGTGAAATTCGACCTCGCTCGACGCATTGGAACGATTGCCGAGCTTGTCCTTCAGGCGCTGGAAATGGATGGCGTTGATCGAACCGTCGGGCGCAAAGCGCGGCATCAGGAAGCAGCTCAGGCCTTCGTCCGCCTGCGCCAGCACCAGGAAGGCATCGCACATCGGCGCGGACATGAACCATTTGTGGCCGGTGATGCGGTAGCCGTCGGCGCTGCGTTCGGCGCGCGTCATGTTGGAGCGCACGTCGGTGCCGCCCTGCTTTTCGGTCATACCCATGCCGAGCGTCATGCCGCGCTTGGTCCACCACGGCGCAAAACTCGGATCGTAGGAACGCGTCGACAACACCGGCATCACCCTGGCCAGCAGATCCGGCTGCACGGCGAGCGCCGCCACGGACGCGCGCGTCATGGTGATCGGGCAGAGATGGCCGGTCTCGACCTGCGAGGCCATGTAGAATTTTGCCGCGCGCACCACTTCCGAGGCCCCGCCCGCGGGCTTGCCGTCAGCAGTCCATGTCGAATTGTGCACGCCGCCATGGGCGCTGTGCGCCATCAACTCGTGATAGGCCGGATGAAACTCGACCTCGTCGCGGCGGTTGCCGCGGGAGTCGAAGGTCCGCAGTTTGGGCGTATTCTCATTGGCAATGCGCCCGCGCTCGGCCATCGCGGCCGAACCCCAGTGCTTGCCGAACTCGGACAATTCCTTCGCGGCGGAGGCGCCGCCATTGCCCGTGACCGCATCGACCAGCGGGCGATCGACATTGAAGAGATCGACATCCCAGAACGGCGGCGACTGGTTGAAGACCTCATGGGTATGGAAGGATGCCTTGGTCATGGCCGGTCCTGCGATGAATTGAATCACGGGCGACGCGGAACAATGGGAAAATCATAGGCCTCGCCGCCCGCGCCCGGCAGCGAAAAGTGCCACCACTCCCTGAAATAGTTCATAAAGCCCTGCTTGCGCATCGCATCCACCAGCGTGGTGCGCCATTTGCGCTGTTCCGCCGTGATCAGCGAAGACCTCGTGTTCGCCTTCAGGTCGGAACAATCATAGCCGGTGCCCATGTCGATGCTGCCTTCAGGCGCGCGCGCCTCCACTGGAGCGGTGCAGTCCGCATAGGTCTTAGCGGGATCGAATTTGGCGGAATTGTCCGCGGTCAGATCCACCAGCGTCAGGTCCAGCGCCGAACCGGTCGAATGCCCGGAATAGGTGGCGATATAGCCGAGCCGGAACAGGTCCGCCTTGCGGAAGGCCGGATTGTAGCGCCGTTCGGACGGCAACTCCCTGCCGTTGCGCGACCATTTCACCATGTCTGCCACCGCCCGCGTCGGGCGGTAGCAGTCGAACATTTTCAGCGACAGCTTTTGCTTGGCGAGCTCCTGCTGGATGGCTTTCAGCCGCAGGCCGACCTCGCGCTTCACCACGCATTCGCCGGCCTGGTAGCCCGCGAGCGGCTTGCCGACGAAATTGTTCGCCGTGGCGTAGCGCATGTCCTGGATGATGCTGGGGTCGATATCCCCTAGATAGACGAAGCCGCCGGGCAGGCTCTGCGCAAAGGCAGCCACCGGCGCGAGCCCCGCGAGCGCGGCGGCGAAAATCAGCTTCCAGTTCAGCATCCAGCACTCCCGGCCGCAGCATTCGCGGTAAATTGCGGAACCCCTTTTACCCTGTCTGTTTACCCCGTCCGCGACAGACCGGGGGATAACTCGGCCATGCCGGATTCGCCCTTGCCCCACCCCCGATCCGCGCCTATAGCTCTGGCTTTAATGACCCCTGCATCGAAATCGACCTTCGTCCTCGGTCACCGGCATCTGCTGGGAATCGAGGGACTTTCCGCTGCCGACATCACCGGCCTGCTCGACCTTTCCGAGGAATATGTCGAGCTCAACCGCCAGGTGGACAAGAAGCGCACCTCGCTTCGCGGCCGGACCCAGGTCAATTTGTTCTTCGAAGCCTCCACCCGCACGCAATCCTCGTTCGAGATCGCTGGAAAACGCCTCGGCGCCGACGTCATGAACATGTCGGTTTCCTCGTCCTCGATGCGCAAGGGCGAGACGCTGATCGATACCGCCGTCACGCTCAACGCCATGCACCCCGACATCCTGGTCGTCCGCCACCACGCGTCGGGCGCGGTGGAGCTGCTGGCGCGCAAGGTTGACGGCTCCGTGATCAATGCCGGCGACGGTTCCCACGAACATCCGACGCAGGCGCTGTTGGATGCGCTGACCATCCGCCGCAACAAGGGCCGGATCGAGGGGCTCTTGGTCGCGATCTGCGGCGACGTCATGCATTCGCGCGTCGCCCGCTCCAACATCCTGCTGCTCAACACCATGGGCGCCCGCGTGCGCGTCGTGGCGCCGTCCACACTGCTGCCGCGCGGCATCGAGCGGATGGGCGTTGAAGTGGCGCGCGACATGCGCGAAGGGCTCGACGGCGCCGACATCGTCATGATGCTGCGGCTGCAGCGCGAGCGGATGAACGGCTCGTTCGTCCCCTCCACCGGCGAGTATTTTCACTATTACGGCCTCGATCAGAAGAAGCTGGCCTACGCAAAACCCGACGCGCTGGTGATGCATCCCGGACCGATGAACCGCGGCGTCGAGATCGACTCGGCGGTTGCCGACGGCGCGCAGTCGCTGATCCGGGAACAGGTCGAAATGGGAGTGGCGGTGCGGATGGCGGTGCTGGAAGCGCTTGCCCGCAACCTGCCCAACGCGTGACACGATGCTGACCGACCGCCGCCCGATCCTGCTCGCGAACGCCCGCGTCGTCGATCCGTCCCGGGATTTCGACGGTCCCGGCGACGTGCTGATTGCCGACGGCATGATCCGCGACGCCAGGCGCGGCATTGGCGCGGCCGGCGTGCCCGAAGGCACCGATATCATCAACTGCGCGGGCAAGGTTGTCGCCCCCGGCCTGATCGACATGCGCGCCTTTGTCGGCGAGCCCGGCGCCAGCCATCGCGAGACGTTTGCTTCGGCGAGCCAGGCTGCTGCGGCCGGCGGTATCACCACCATCATCTGTCAGCCCGACACCTCGCCCGTCATCGACAATTCCGCGACCGTCGACTTCATCCTGCGCCGCGCCCGCGATACCGCGATCGTCAACATCCATCCGATGGCGGCGCTGACCAAGGGCATGCGCGGCGAGGAAATGACCGAGATCGGCCTGCTGAAGGCCGCCGGTGCCGTCGCCTTCACCGACGGTGACAAAAGCGTGACCAATGCGCAGGTGATGCGCCGCGCGCTGACCTACGCCCGCGACTTCGATGCGCTGATCGTGCACCACACCGAAGACCCCGACCTCGTCGGCGAAGGCGTCATGAACGAAGGCGAATTCGCGACGCGGCTCGGCCTCGTCGGTATCCCCTATGCCGCTGAATCCGTCATGCTGGAGCGCGACATGCGCCTCGCCGCGCTCACCGGCGGGCGCTACCACGCAGCGTCGCTAAGCTCGAACGAGTGCCTCGAAATCCTCAAGCGCGCCCGCGATTCCGGTGCCGACGTCAGCGCCTCCGTGTCGATCAACCATGTGACGCTGAACGAAAACGACATCGGTCCCTACCGGACGTTCCTGAAACTGTCGCCGCCGCTGCGCACCGAACAGGATCGCCAGGCGCTGGTCGCTGCGCTGTCCTCCGGCCTTGTCGACGTCATCATGTCCGACCACAATCCGCAGGACGTCGAAGTAAAACGCCTGCCGTTTGCGGAAGCCGCTGCCGGCGCGGTCGGCCTGCAGACCATGCTGCCGGCGGCCTTGCGGCTGATCCACAATGGCGATCTCGATTTCAAGACGCTGATCCGCGCGATGTCGACCCGCCCGGCGGAGCTGCTCGGCCTGCCCGGCGGCTCCTTACGCGCGGGATCGCCGGCTGACGTGATCGTGATCGATCCGGACACGCCGTGGGTGCTCGATCCCGCCGATCTCAAATCGCAGTGCAAGAACACGCCGTTTGACGAAGCCCGCTTCTCCGGCCGCGTCGTGCGTACTATTGTCGGCGGACGGACGGTCTATGAGCATGTCGCCTAGAGCGTTCCCGGGTTCGCGTCGAGAAAACGCGTCCAGAAGAGAAGCGCATGCGCGGAAGGTACGAGGGAGCGCCGCCGATGGGACCTGAAGCCTTTCTGCCTGTCGCCTTCGTCATCGGCTACCTGCTGGGCTCGATCCCGTTCGGCCTGATCCTCACAAAGCTCGCGGGCACGCAGGATCTGCGCTCGATCGGCTCAGGCAATATCGGCGCCACCAATGTGCTGCGCACCGGCAACAAGGGTCTTGCTGCAGCGACTCTGCTGGGCGACATGCTGAAGGGCACCGCGGCGGTCCTGATCGCCCGCTACCTCTGGGGACCGAACGCGGCGATGATCGCGGGGCTCGGCGCCTTCCTCGGTCACCTCTACCCGATTTGGCTCAAATTCAAAGGCGGCAAGGGCGTCGCCACCTATATTGGCGTGCTGCTCGGCCTGTTCTGGCAGGCTGCCGCCCTGTTCGGCCTGATCTGGCTCTCCACCGCCTTCACCACCCGCTACTCGTCCCTGTCGGCGCTGGTGGCCGCCTTCGTCACCCCAATTTTCCTCTGGCTGTTCGGTCACTACAATCTCGCCGCGCTGTTCGCCGTGCTGACCCTGCTCCTTCTCTGGACCCACCGCGAGAACATCAAGCGGTTGCAGGCCGGCACCGAAGGCAAGATCGGACAGAAGTGACGCGACCGTAAGGCGGATTAGCGCAAGCGCAATCCGCCGGCCCATGGCGGGTTACGCCTAACCCGCCCTACGCTCCAACGCCTGCTCGACGAAACGCGCTGCGGCCAGCGCCTTGCCGTCGCTGCCATCAGGCGCGATCACCTGCACCCCCACGGGCAGATTGCCTTCGGCCATCAGCGTCGGGACGTTGACGCAAGGCGTGCCCAGCAAGGTCCAGAGCCGGTTGAGGCGCGGATCGCCGGTGGAGTCGAGGCCCTTCGGCGGTGCCCCGGGCGCGGAATACGTCAGCAAGACGTCGACTTCCCTAAAGATCGGGCCGAGTGCGGCACGGGCGGCGGCGGCAATCGCCTGCGCTTCATCATATTCAGCCGGCGTGATGTTTTTGGTCTCGTCGAGCCGGCCCCGCAGCAGCGGCGCCATCTCGTCGTAGCGCTGGCCATACTCCCAGGCGAAGGCCTGATGCGCCTCGAATTGCTGCACCGTGGTGTGGATGCGCCAGGCATCGGCAAAGACCGGAGGAAGTGCGAGTGCGCGCACGCCGGCGCCGGCAAGCTCGGCCCTGCGCGCGGCCACCTGCAACGCCTCGACGCTGTCAGGCTCGATCTCGCCGGCAAAATCCTGCGTCAGCACGCCGATGCGTGGTGCTACGATCGAAGC
>JABUBP010000615.1_pt1 | contig 10288 bp, 10 predicted proteins | sample 7240331 | NCBI WGS metagenome assembly JABUBP01 (sample SAMN07256347, study PRJNA390944) | subsurface metagenome | isolation source: Methane hydrate marine sediment | place: Pacific Ocean: Eastern North Pacific, ODP site 1244 | collected 2002 | reverse complement strand
TCTGAGATGCATAATCAATCAATTGCCTGGCTGAATATCTGACTTTATCTTTAGGGTCCTCGCTAGTATGTAGGTGTAGATCAGCTTTTAATCTTCTATGAGTCATCATTCCCTGTTTCCACTTTGACTGTGGAGATCCCTTTAAATCTCATGGTCTTTCTCCTTTATGTTTATGCTAGGCTAGCTTCATATTTTACTTGTCTCTTTTGAATACGATAAAGTCATTTGGACTTTCTGAGTAGCCGGCTTCAAACTAATGGAGTCTGTTTTTTCTCTAAATTTCTTTCCCATCGAGGTGAACCTAACGAGTTCTGTCCCCAGTCTTTTAGGAATTGGGAGTTCCAAAGTTTACCAGATTTTTAAGAGGGGTCAACCACGCCCGCACCCCTCTTGACAATTTATTTTTTTGTGCTATTATTTAACTAAGTTAAATAATTTTGGAAGAAAAGATGGAACGTTATCTGTTAGAGTTAGAAAGACTGATGGATCTTTTCAGCCGATTAATTAATATGACTACCTTGGAGACATTGAGATGTTCAAGGGAGTATCATCTCACTGTATCTCAGCTAAGGGGTTTGAGATTTCTTAAACAACATGAGGATTGTCTGGTAGGAGATTTAGCCAATGGCCTGGCGGTAAGTTACCCGGCGGCCAGTAAACTCATAAACAGGCTTATCGATAGAGGGATGACTCAGCGAAGAGACGATGAAGCTGACCGAAGAAACACTCGACTAAGAGTTACCCTTAAAGGAGGAGAGGTGCTGGAAACTATAGAAGAGAAAAGACGAACAGAGATAGCTCAGATCTTCTTGAGACTAGAGGGGGAGGAGCAAAGATTTCTAACTCAGGGATTAAAAAGGTTCCTTGAGGCTGCTCTATCAGACGAAGCAATCATTGACAAGATATGTTTACATTGCGGAACCGAACACTTTGATGATTGTTTAATCAATAGATTAAAAGCTGATCTACACCTACATACTAGCGAGGACCCTAAAGATAAAGTCAGATATTCAGCCAGGCAATTGATTGATTATGCATCTCAGAAGGGCTTTGATGTACTTGCTATTACCAACCACGATTTTTACACCTATAATGATTATTTGAGAGACTACGCTGCCAGTAAAGGGATTCTTTTGATTCCCGGGATTGAGCTTTCTGTACAAGAAAAACACATTGTACTGCTGAATATCACTGACAATCTTCCCCAAAAGATTCAAAGCCTACAAGACCTAAGGCGTTATAAAAACGAGGGTAGTTTAGTGGTAGCTCCCCATCCTTACTTTCCCATGTATCAGGCGCTAAAGTCAAAGTTGGAAGAGTATATCGATATTTTTGATGCTATAGAATACACTCATTTCTATTTCCGCAGAATTAACTATAACAAAAAAGCTGAAAGAAAAGCAAGCGAGTTTAACCTTCCTCTGATAGGGGTTTCCGACGCCCATCTTCTTCATCAAGTAGGCTTGACCTACTCTCTTATTGATGCAGAAAAGACCCCCGAGGCTGTCATTGGCGCCATTAGAAAAAAAAGAATCCAGATAGTCACCCACCCCTTGAGACCTACCTTTTTTAATGTCTTTTTGAGTTTAAAGCATTTCCTCACTCAGGGGGTAAATCATTGCGGCGGACTTATCTTGGGACCACGGAATTCAAAAGGTTCCGAGACTTTAAAAGACAAAAAATTCTCCGGTGAACATTGAGATTCCACTACCGTAAGATAAGATTGACTTATTTGGTTGTTGACTACTGGTAGGAGAGCCAATAAGATAGCTCTAATTTTTGCCTTGCAGCTCTTTTATTTCATCCCGGAGTCGGGCCGCGTCTTCAAAATTTTCTCTTCTGACAGCCTCTTCTAACTCTATGTTCAATTCCTCCAAGTACGTAAGCGGTTTCTTCTTTCTGATTTTTTGTGCTAGTTCCCTCAGTGATTCTATTTCCTCACTTTCTTTGGATAATTCTGACTGATCCAAACTTTGGAAAAAGTCATCAATTCTTTCCATTCCCAGCTTTGTTTGCTTTAAGGCTTTCTCGTAATCTTTTTTTTCTAAACTGATCAATGCTTTTGCCTTGGTATTCATCATTATTATATAGGGTATGTAGTGGCTAAAAGCTGTTTTATGTCGCTCATCGGCGGCGTATCTTAAAACCAAATTGTGTGCTCTGAGGTTGCGGTCAGTATCCCTTATGACTCCTGGATAATCTTTTAACGAAAATAGGCTGAGGTAGCGGTGATAATATTGGACAGCTTCCTCGTACAGCTTTTCACAATCGCTCTTATTCAACTCAAATCCCCGGGTGGTGCCATGGCTGGTTTTATATTGTTCTAATCGTGATAGATGATAATCTAGTAAAGACTCTTTACTATAAGGCCTTTTTCCATCGGGTCTACCCTCTGCTTCCATTTGCAGAAGACCGAGTTCTATCCTCATCTGAATTTTGTCCTTTCCGTTCCTTCCCTGTATCTTTCTTGCCGTGACCTTATCTGGCCGGTATTCCCATCCTTCCATAGCCGGACTAATATCCTCACTCATGTCTTTCTCCTCTAGAGTCGGTTCCCATCACTCTGATTTGTAGGCGCTACTCTGGAAAACAAGGATTTTGAAACTTCAGCTTCTTTTTTGGTTAGGTGAGCATTGTATATAGCTAGTTTACTGGCATCTTTAAATATTAAGATCGTCTCCTGAGAATCATCTCTAATCCATTGGTCAATGATTTTCTGTGGATTTTTTGTAGGATTTAAATGAGCTGCCCGAACTGTTCTTTCATCAAGCTTGGAATGTAGCCAGACTCTATTTACCCGCCCAATGATTCTTGCCATTTTATAAGCCTTCTGCTTGAACAATCTGTAGTTCTTCTTGATTTCAGGGGCAAGCGCATCTTTCGATTTATCCAGAGTTAGGGAATCATAAAAAAATTTTTTGGCCTTTTCACTAGGAGCCAGACCTTGGTATCCACCGTCACAAGCGGCTAACCAGATAATCTCTCCTTTATCAAGAATGGCATTATTTACTAGATCAAGTCCCCTCTGAGAAGCGTAGAGAGTTTCATCGTCAGGATAACCACCCGGGGAGACGATAGAATATTTGCTGGGTTTTAGATAGAAACTAGTTGTTTGGTCTACCACTCTGATGCCTTCCCTGGTTACAGTTTCAACGTCACCCGCTGCAGCCCAGATGAGTCTTTTGCTACCAATGGTAGCCATGGTGTACACTCTCCTACCTTGGCTGATAAGGTCCATGGCCTCTAACATATCCTCAGCAACCGGATTGGAACGTCGTTCAGGATCATAATGCCAGGGATGCCTGCCAAAAGATGCCTCCCTTTCTAAGGCAAGTCTGTGATTAGCTTCTATTGTTTCAAAGGAACAACACCCGGGAAGAAAGTTTTTAATAGCATTACAATAGCCCGCAAAATAGTGATTCTTCATGTTAGAGGTAACAAAAAAGACTTCCGCCTTTAAGAGCTCCGGGTCAACTTCAACTTTTGTCCCTCGGGTGGTTGTACCTACCGTTACAGTGGGTCTTTCACAATCATGAATCAAAATGGTATGGTTAAGACGGTATCTTTTTGCAATCTCTTTGATAATTCCCACAACCTCAAGATTTCCCTTAGTTTCTGGATCGTGAGAACCGGTCGTAATTATGTATTGAATATGCTTTGCTCCTTTTAGCCGTTTTGCACTGGCTTCGATTTGGTGCCAATGAGGCTCGTTTCTGGTACTATCCTCGACCAGAGCACACACTTTTTGGTTCCTCACCATGTCCTTCAATTTTGAACCAGCCAAAGGTTTTTCTAATGCATTTTCCAGAGTTTCCGAGGTGGTTGAGGTTTCTTCCAATTCTTTTGGTTCTATAATCTGTACCTGGTCATCTGGTAGATCCAAAATCAAACTTTCTTTTCCATAGGGGAGTTTTACTTTCATTTTGAGTAACTACACTTCTCACCAATGTCCATGTTTGTTGAGATAATCCACAAGTCTTTCTATGTCATGAGGGGCTGACCTGATGGCTAAAGTTCCGACGTAGATCAAGACCGAAAATTGCCAGCTATGTTCCGGACCAGTAATCAGTCCGGAATGGACATCCTCTTTTCTCTCTAACTGTCTGGAAAAGTGACCGATCGCTTTTCCCAATGGACCTTCAAATAGATTGACAGTATAGGTTTGATTACTGTATTTTAACATAGGAAAGGAAACTCCACGCATGAGCAGGAATCTTCCAATTTCATCTTCATCTACCTCGTCAAAGTCCCTTTCGAACTCAAAACCTTCAAATTGAGGAAGGTCCCGGGGCAGAACTATCATTGGTTTATGAACTACCACCTTACCTTTTCGCACCACGGTATCTCCCACATTAACTACTGATTTGGTTAAACATGTATAAGGTAATTCGGTATTTTCAAAAGCTAGAAGACTCCGTAAGCGAGGTCTCAAAATCTTTGTTTCCCGGATAGCTCTTTCCCATTTTTCCTGTAGGCTCATTCTCTTATATCCTCTTTTTGGTTTCTCCTTTTTCCAGAGGAGGATTCTGTTCACGCATTAACACAATATTTATCCGCCCTTAGCCTAATGCAAAGTCAAAGACTTGTCAAGAGATTGATTTGGCAAGTTCCAAAACAGAGTCGATCACTAAATCGGCATTTTGTGAGGATAGTTGATTAGGGGTACGCAAGAGAATTGTGGTGACCCCTGCCCTCCTTCCTGCCAGCATGTCAAATTCATAATCTCCTATCAATATTACTTCTTCTGGCTGGACTCCCATTTTTTCACAGGCCAGGAGAACTGGCTCTTTGGCTGGTTTGGGTGGAGCTTCTTTTCTGGTAACTATGGCGTCGAAATCCAGTTTGAATCTGTCAAGAATAATCCTAACCGACTTCCTACTATTGCGAGTAACGATAGCACGTTTTATTTCTTTTTGGGAAAGTAATCTGAGCAGCGCCATAATACCAGGATTAAGCTCTGATGTGAGGGCGGCTTTCATTTCGTGATTTTCTAGGATCCTTATAGCCCTTTTTTTCTCCTCTGGTTCCTTGAGCTGCTCGATCTGCTCAAGTACCGGCTCATCTAACTCTGAGCCGAAAATCTCCTTCTTTATCAGCTTGAAGTCAAGCTCGGATTTCACTATTACCCCATCCAGATCAAATATAATGGCTTTAAGATCATTCATTTTCTTCATCGATGACGGATGCCCTTAGAATTTTCTTTCGGGCAAGAGAATAACACTTTTCCTTGGAAGTGTCAATCTCACTCAAGAATTTTTTGTGGTGAGTGACCCCTTGACATTTTTTTTTTTTAGTTTATAATGGGTGTTGGTGGTAAAAAGTGGAGTGAAGTGGAGAAAATAGCGGGAGAGTTAAATGTTCATGGGGGAATACCATCATACCATAGACAAAAAGAACCGACTCATCATTCCTTCTCCTCTGCGTCAACTTACCAAGCAGGGTGAGGATAGGTTTATCATTACCCGGGGATTGGATAGGAGTCTATTTCTCTACCCTCTATCGGAATGGGAAAATCTCGGAGATCGATTGACCTACTTATCTACCACTAAATCCAATGCCCGGGCCTTTCTAAGACTTCTCTTCTCTGGAGCTCATCCAGTTCAGCCAGATGGTCAGGGAAGAATCACCTTGCCACAAACTTTGAAGGATTGTGCCCAAATCAAGGAGAAGGTTGCTGTAATTGGTGCTTTCAATAAGATAGAGATATGGAGCGAGGAAAACTGGAATAAGTACTACCGGGAGCAGAAATCCATCTTCGAGGAGTTATCGGAGAAGATTATGGATGTGGAGATTTGAAATTCCCTCATCAGCCGGTAATGGTCACAGAGGTTTTGCACTGGCTCGCTCCAAAAGAGGGAGATGTTTATGTTGACTGCACTATAGGTACAGGTGGCCACAGTGAGGCCATCCTGGAAAAAACAAGGGGTAGAATTAGCTTAATAGGGATAGATCGAGACGAAGAAACTCTCAAAGTAGCTAAGGAAGCGCTAAAGAAGTATCAATCACACATTAGATTGGTTAAGGCAAACTTTAAACATCTCCCTCAAATTCTAAAAGAGAAAAAGATAAGAGAGGTAGACAGTATACTTTACGACCTAGGGCTATCTTCTTTTCAGTTAAAAAGTCGAGAGAGAGGCTTTAGTTTTCGGGGTTCTGCTCCTTTAGATATGAGAGTGGACAGATCACAGAAAATAACAGCCGCTTATCTGGTGGACAACCTCTCGGCAGCCGAACTAGAGGATATCTTTTTGAGGTTGGGGGAGGAGAGATGGGCCCGGCGGGTAGCAGAGTTTGTAGTTCAAGAGAGGCAAAAAAGTTCCCTCAAGACCACCTGGGATCTGGTAGAAGTGGTAAGAAAAGCTATTCCGGCTGAGGTTCGGAAAAAAAGAAAGATACATTTTGCTACCAAGATTTTTCAAGCTTTACGAATCAAAGTAAATCAAGAGCTTGAAAATATAAAGATAGCTCTTCCCCTCAGTTTTGAGTGGCTGCGACTTGGAGGAAGAGTCTGTGTGATTAGCTATCATTCTCTGGAAGACAGAATAGTTAAAAGGGAATTCAGCGAAGGAAAAAAGAATAGGCTGAAGATCCTGACCAAAAAGGTAGTCAAGCCATCATCAAATGAGATTCTAGCCAACCCGAGTGCTCGTTCGGCTCGGCTAAGGGCAGCGGAAAGGCTATAAAATTGAGGTGGTTTTTACTAATCCTCATTTTTATTTTGGGATTGGCAGGGATGGAGGTTTACAAGCACATGGAATTGATCAGGAATAGCTACACCGTGCAACGACTTCAAAGTAAGATAAAAAATGTGGAGAAAGAGAATGCGGTCTTAAAAAGAAAAATTTCGACCTCCTTATCTTTGAGAAGACTGGAGGTTTATGCTCGAGAGAGGCTAAAGTTAGGGGAACCCGAGGAAGTGAGATTTATTAGGAAAGATTCGCCCCGGGATTAAAAAGTCCTCGAAGGAGACCTTCGTGGCTAGAAAAAGAGATTACAGAGCTCGCATCTATTTACCCTTTTTTCTTCTCTTTATGGCTCTAATTATTCTGGAAGGCCGTTTATATGACCTGCAGATTCTAAACCACCAGAAGTTTTTCCGGCAAGCGAGCAAGGGACAGACAAAATCAATAAAGATTTCTCCAAAAAGGGGATCAATCTATGACCGAAATCTGGGAAAGCTAGCCGTTAATATCCCTTCCTATTCTCTTTATGCTCGCCCGGGAAAGATTTCCCATTTTAAGAAAGTAGCCCGGAAACTTTCTCCCATCATAAGGATGAAGGTTTCCAGCTTAACAAAGAAATTGAGACAGAAGAAGGTCTTTGTTTGGCTAAAAAGAAAGCTCTCCCTAGCCCAGAAAAAAAGAATTGAAGCACTGGGTCTCAAAGGGATGGGATTTGTGGAGGAAAGTAAGAGATTTTACCCTCAGGGGGAACTGGCCTCTTCTCTTTTAGGATTTGCTGGAGTGGACAATCAGGGATTGGCCGGGGTAGAGCTTTCTTATAACAGTGAACTACAAGGAGAGGCGGGTCATTTCTGGATAAGAGAAGATGCTTTGGGTTACGAAATTCCCTTTGCTAAAGATACTCTTCAGGCTCTGGTTCCTGGTAAGAACTTGGTCTTGACCTTAGACAATGTCATCCAGTCCATGGTAGAACAAGAATTATCTCTTACTCTCAAGAAAACCAAAGCCAAGTCCGTGGAGGCCTTGTTTATGGATCCTCAAACGGGTGAGATTCTCGCTCTAGCCAATAAACCTGATTATGATCCTAATTATTATTCCAATTATTCACCCTTCACTAGAAAGAATAGGGTAGTTCAATCCCTTTATGAGCCTGGTTCATCTTTTAAATCCTTTACTGCGAGTGCTTTATTGCAAGAGGGACTGACAGATCTAAATGAGAAGATTTATTGTGGGGAATCAGTCAGGGTTGCTAATCACCTATTTCATGACTGGAAGAATTTCGATCGAGACCTAAGTGTTACCGAGATTTTTGAAAATTCCTCAAACGTTGGAGTAATCGAGTTAACAAGCAGGATTGAAAAGGAGAAATTCTATGAGTACATTCGTCTTTTCGGCTTCGGAAGCCGGAGCGGAGTAGATCTTCCCGGAGAAGGTAAAGGAATTGTAAGATCTCCTTCGGATTGGTCACTTACCGATCTACCCGCTATCTCTATCGGTCAGGGAATTGCAGTCACTCCTGTTCAGATGGTTACCGCTTTGAGTGCTCTCATAAATGGAGGAAAACTTCTAAGACCTTACGTGGTTAAATACGTGTCTAACTCGGATGGTAAAATAATTAAGGAGAACCGACCTTTGGTAATAAGAAGAGTGAGCTCTGAGTCCTTATCTCAGACAATAAAATCACTTTTGGAAGGGGCAGTAGAAGAGGGAACGGGAAAAAGGGCAAAGGTCACCGGATATTCTCTCGGAGGAAAGACAGGGACGGCACAGATCCCTGCATCTAATAAAAGGGGATACCTTCCCAACAAGTACATTGCCTCCTTTATGGGTTTTGCCCCCGTAGACTCACCTAGAATCGCTGGAATTGTGATAATTAAGGAGCCTACGGGGGCATATTATGGAGGAGAGGTGGCGGCACCTCTTTTTAGAAGAATAATGAAAAGAGTCCTACCTTACTTAAATATCTTACCTCAAAAGGAAGAGTTGATCCAGGCAAAAGAGAAGTTACCCTCTCCTAAAAAGAACCTGAAGAGGGATCTAACCTCGCTTTTTTCCTCAGCAGCGGCTAATCTAAATAGGTCATGGTTGAGTTTCTTGACAAAATATTGACCAAAATTACCATATGGGGCAAAGAGAAATCCGTGAATTTAAGAGAACTTATCACCGAGATAGATGTAGAGAAAATAGCTGGCAATCCCGATTTGGAAATAGAGGGAGTAGCCTACGATTCGAGAAAGATCCAGCCGGACTTCTTGTTTGTCGCTATTTCTGGCTTCAAGGAGGATGGCCACGACTTTATTCTTGAGGCTATAGAAAAAGGAGCTAAGGCAGTAATAGTAGAAAAAGAAATCCAAATCCCCTTCCCAAAAATCGTTTCAGTCAGAGTTCCTTCCTCAAGGTTGGCATTAGCTCAGATCTCTAATCGTTTTTATGAGTTTCCTTCGGGACAGATACGCGTGATTGGAATTACTGGGACCAATGGTAAAACTACTACCGCTTACCTCATCGAGTCTATTCTCAAACGATGTGGCTATAGGGTTGGGAAGATATCAACCATCGATTACACCCTGGGAAGGGGATTTTCTTCTTTCTCTTCCATCACTACCCCCGAGTCAGAGGATGCCCAGCGAATGATCAGGGCAATGGTGGATGACCATCTTGACTATGTCGTGATGGAAGTTTCCTCCCATGCCCTCGTTCTTCACAGAGTTGAGGGAGTAGAATTTGATTGGGCTGTATTCACCAATTTTTCTCCGGAGCACCTCGATTTTCATAAAAACCTTGATGAGTATTTGGAAGCCAAAGTCTCCTTGTTTAAATCACTGGGCAATCTTCCCCCAAAAAAGCCACCTAAAGGAGCCGTAGTTAATGTGGATGATCCTGTGGCAAGTTATATCATGGCTGAGACTCCTTGCCAGATAATTACCTATGGGATTACCAAAGAGGCTGATGTCCGGGGAAAGATTTTAGAAGTCAGCTCTAACGGTGTCCATTTTATCTTGGAAGCTGACAGCATTGATAAGATAAATCTACCTCTTCTAGGTATTCATAACGTTTACAATGCTCTGGCCGCTGCCTCAGTGGCGAGGGGAGAAGAAATTCCTTTTGCTCTGATCAAAGAGGGGCTTGAGTCTTTAAGGAGGGTTCCCGGCAGACTTGAACCTATTGAAAATTCGCAGGGCTTCAGGGTTTTTGTGGATTACGCTCATACCGCAGATGGTCTGGAGAAAGCATTACAAGCTCTACGGGGAGTCGTTAAGGGGAGGTTGTTGGTGGTATTTGGCTGTGGCGGCGATAGAGATAGGCAAAAACGTCCCCTTATGGGCAAAGTAGCCCTTAAATTGGCCGACTATTCAATTGTTACTTCCGATAACCCCAGGAGCGAGGACCCCGAAGAGATTATTGTCCAGATTGAAAAGGGAGTAAAGGAGGCTGGAGGAAAAAGAGAAAGAGATTATTTGGTTATAGTCGACCGCAGAGAAGCCATACAGGAAGCTCTAGAAAGAATGAGAACGTAATCAACCCATCCTGCCTCTTTGAATTTCTTTATACATATCTTACCCCCCAACAGGCTCAAAGCAAAGGAAAGTAAAGCTGTGGCTGCG
>JABUBP010000614.1_pt1 | contig 10292 bp, 7 predicted proteins | sample 7240331 | NCBI WGS metagenome assembly JABUBP01 (sample SAMN07256347, study PRJNA390944) | subsurface metagenome | isolation source: Methane hydrate marine sediment | place: Pacific Ocean: Eastern North Pacific, ODP site 1244 | collected 2002 | reverse complement strand
ATGAGCGGCTGTGGCGTGAGGTAAAATCCCAAGCTGCCTTAGACGGAGTGAGCATGGCGAGTTGGGTCGAGAAGGTTATGGCTGAAAAACTCGGGAGAGAGGACCTGCTAACAGAGAGAAGTGACAAGCGGCGCAGGATAACCACATTAGAAAATAATAAAGGAAGGGGGTCGTAAAGGATGCAATTAGGTGACCAGGTCAAAATCAAGGAATGCCACAAGATACCTCAATTAGTAGACGAACAGGCCGAAATCGTAGCGATGGCCAGTCACGAATTGGCGGAATACCCCGTAACCGTCAAACTGATGACTGGCGAACACACTGGAAAGTTCTGTGGCTTTCGAGAAGAGGAGCTGGAACCACTAAGCCCTGACCATGGGATACCCGATGTATTCAAGCAGTGAGGCTCTCCCAGTTGGCGGTCTGGGTTATCAAAACCGACCAAAATATAAGGCGATACGGGACCGATGAAAGTCCTAAAGGAGGCTGAAAATGAAGGCAGACATATATTGCAGGGTAAGCACAGATAATCAAGAATCTGAAGGCACTAGTCTCCAGACACAGCTTGAGGCTTGCCTTAACTACTGCCAGAGCAAGGGCTATGAAGTGGCCTACTGCTTCTCTGAGGCATATTCTGGGCTAACTCTCGACAGGCCAAAGCTAAACGAATTACGGGAATTGGTAAGGAATGAGCAAATTGACGTCCTGGTGGTATATTGCCTTGACAGGCTGTCACGTGACCCTACGCATGGCGTTATACTTACGCAAGAGCTAGAAAAACACAATGTAATACTTGAGGCTGTAACTGAGACGATAGATAGTTCGGAACTGGGCAAGCTGATAAGCTACATCCGCGGCTTTGCCTCAAAACTGGAAGCGGAGAAGATAAGAGAACGAACTATGCGCGGTAAGAGAGCTAGGGCAAGGGAAGGACGAATTCCTGGCGGTGGTGTTGCCAAGCTATATGGCTATAACTATATCAAGGTGTCCCAGGAGAATGGTGGCAGACGTGTCATCAATGAGACTGAGACTGAATGGGTAAGGAAGATATATGAATGGTTAGTGAATGATGGATTGTCTACATCTGCTATTACTTACCGACTGCGAGACTTAGGTGCACCAACTAAATGTGGTGGGCTTTGGTGCAGGTCTGCAGTTCTAAACATACTCAAGAATCCAGCCTATACCGGGAAGACCTATGCTTTCACAACCGTAAATGGCAAGCCATTTACCAGAGCGCCAGAAGAATGGATAGAGATACCTGGTGTGACACCGGCTATTATTCCTCAAGAATTGTTCGAGGCTGCGCACAAGCAACTACAGGTAAATCGCACCAAAGCAACTCGTAATGTTAAGCATAAATACCTACTACGTGGACATATATACTGTGCTCAATGCGGAAGGGCTTTCTACGGTTGCACTACTAACGACCGAGTAGCTGGACAGCACAGTCTAGTTCGTCGTTACCAATGTTCAGGTAAGCTTAGAATGGTAGTGCCAGTATACCGATGCAAAAACAAAAGTTGGCAAGGTAACAAACTTGAGGCTTTGGTTTGGGAACAGATAGAGCATGTCCTTGATAACCCAGAGTTTATTATTACTGAGATGGAAAAACAGAGCCAGGGTGCCAATGAGCTAGGTGTATTAGAGATAGAATTGCAACAAATTGAGCGTCGCCTAAAGACACTTAACCGAGAGCAAAAAGAATTATTGGAAAATGCACTTAGAGGCTTCCCAGAGAGCCTTATTATTTCCGAGAACAAGAAGATAAACAGTAAAAAGACTGGATTAGAGGCACAAAAAGCCGAGTTGGAGACCCAGATTAAGGCTAGCCAAGATGCTACTATCAGTTTACCTAAGTTAGAGCACTTTGTTGAACTACTGCGTCAAAAGCTAACTATGTTGGACTTTGAGACGAAACGCCTGGCTCTTGACATGCTAAATATAAGAGTGTTGCTGGACGGCCACAACGTAGAAATCACCGGCACTATACCTATAATGGATGATGTTATTGTGACTACGCAACCTTGAATACCTCTTTCTTGAGGTCACGCATTGAGTAGTAGAGATAATCAAAAATCTCCCTAGAGGAACTATGAACGGGCCTATCAATAATCTTCTGTTTGAGGACCTCGGCAGGTAATTCACGTAGAAGCTTAATACCGCAAATACAATGGGGCGTAAGTCCAACCCGCTTTAGTTCTTCAGACGAAGCTGCCAGTAATCCCCTAAGATTTTTGAATTGCTTAAAGCACTCCTTCGCTACTTTTTTAGACTTCCGGGGGGAAAAGACTAGGCATAAGAACAATTCAATGCTTTCTTGGTCATTAAAGCCCTCGAAACCTGACCTGATAAACCTTTCCTGTAGTAGCGTTAGAGGTTTTTCTTTCGCTAACATGCCTGGAGACATTTCATTCCCTCCCCCACGCTCACCCTCTAATATTATATTTTATCACTTTGTATTGTTAATATCAGCTGTCCATCTTCTATTGCAACTGTCAGGGAGAATACATATTATAGCACACCTGTCAACATTATAGCAAAATTAGTGTCAATTGGGGATAACAGGTTTGGTGCTTGCGGCTATGAGTGCCAGGCAGGCTAGGGAGTAAATAATTTAGCCCGGTATAGCCTTCGTTTAGCCTCAGATACCCCCTTTATTTTCAGGTTCAAGAAATTCAGTTCGTATTCCTCTATCAGCCCTTCGCCAGCGAAGCTAAAGAATCTATTATTGCCTATTATGATATGGTCTAACACCCTAATCTGCATAATGCTTCCAGCATAGACTAGGTCTCTGGTTAGCTCCTTATCACTTCGGCTGGGCTCGGGATTGCCTGAAGGGTGGTTATGGGCAAAAATCAGGGAGGCAGCACTATGTTTAATGGCACCCTCTATAACCTCACGAGGGGAGATAGAACTACTACTTATTGTTCCCTCAAAGAGGTCAGCAGTATCAATAATCTGGTTCTGGCTATTCAGGTAGATAATCTTAAATACCTCTTTCTTGAGGTCTCGCATTGAATGATAGAGATAATCAAAAATCTCCTGTGAGGATTTGTAAACGGGCTCATCAATAATCTTCTCTTTGAGAAATTCTCTGGCTACCTCCTGCACCAGTTTGATACCAAAGGCACTATGGGGACCAATGCCATCTATTTGCTGTAGCTCTTCAGGAAAAGCTTCCAAGACTCCTCTCAGGGTTTTGAATCTTTTGATAGCCTCTTTTGCCGGTTGCTTACAGTCCTTACGGGGTGAGCCCAAAGTCAGGAGCAACTCAATGATTTCATAGTCGTGGAAGCCGGCCAGCCCCGACTTAATGAACTTTCCCCGCAGTCTCTTTCGGTGACCTTGCGATATATCCTTTGAAGGCATTTTGTCATCCTTCCGTCTTACATATTCTAGCACTAGGAGGTAAGAGTCTCTACCCTTATCCCGTCTTCGCCCACCAGCTCTACCAGCCGCTGATGAAGTTCAGGACAGTAGCCAGTGCGCATATTGGACAGCTTGAGGCTAATAATCTTTTCCTCATTGGTAACACGGAGGCTGACCTCATCCTGCCCAGGGAATTCTTTCAGGGTGTCAATCAATTTATGCAGATAGGCTATATCGGTATCCTTATCACTGGTCTGACTGATGCTGATTAACAGTCGGCGACTTTCGGCAGGTGCCGTGTAGGCGGCAGCTTCCTCGGCTACTATTGGAGGCTTAGTAGGTTGAGAGGTAACTACCTCTTCACCCGGAGCCGCCTCTGGCTGGTAGCGGCGCACATGGTCACAGTTTAGCTGCACCCGGTCATCCCTCAGCCTTACCTTACCCTCAACCAGTAGTATATTCCCTTCCTGCCATAGGTCTCTGGTATCGGAATAGAGCTTGGGCCAAACCATAGCCTCAATTCTGCCATCAAGGTCTTCCAGAATAGCGCTGACAAAAGGGCGCCTGTCTCTGGTGAACAGGTAACGAACCGAGGCTACCATCCCAGCGACAACAACAGTTTGACCTACCAGCTCGGCATCAATTTGTCCGCACAGGGTAGTATTCCCCGAAGCTACCTTAGCGGCAACAGCGCTCAATGGGTGCTCGGAGAGGTATACTCCCATCAGCTCCCTCTCCCAGGCTAGCTTCTCATCGGTAGAGATGTCAGCGGCTTCAAGGTCAAGGCTGGGCGTGGGAACCGGCATTGTCTCCCCCCACAGGTCAAACATGGTAGATTGCCCTGTTTCCCGGAGGTGTTGCTCCCGTTGAGCTAGGGATAGGATACGATTAGAGTTGTGAAGTAGAGTCCCACGGCTGCCCAGGCAATCCAGGGCGCCAACCTTAATCAGGCTTTCCAGCACCCGCTTGTTTACACCACGCAGGTCACAACGGCGGCACAGGTCTTCAATAGATTTGAATTCGCCTCCCTTATCGCGCTCAGCAATGATAGGCTCTATTGCCCCCAGCCCCACATTCTTAATAGCGGTTAATCCGAAGCGGATAGCCGCATCATCTTTACTATCCTTTTCTATAGAAAAGTTGGCTTGACTATGGTTTATGTCAGGCGGTAACACGGTAATGTCCAGGCGGCGGCATTCAGCAATGGCACTAGCTACCTTCTCCGATTGTCCAGCATTGGTAATCAGAAAAGCGGTGATATACTCTGCCGGGTAATTTGCCTTGAGATAGGCAGTATGATAAGCAATAAGGGCATAGCTGACACTGTGAGCTTTATTGAAAGCATAGCCAGCGAAGGGCTCAATAAGAGCAAAAACCTCACTGGCTACCTCGGCTGAGAATCCGTTACGCTTGGCTCCAGTCATAAAGTTACGTTTCTCTTTCCGCATAACCTCAGGAATCTTCTTGCCCATTGCCTTGCGAAAGATGTCAGCCTGCCCCAGACTATAACCAGCAAAAGCTTGGGCAATAAATAGCACCTGCTCTTGATACACAATCACCCCATAGGTTTCCTCAAGGATGCTGGCTAGGGCGGGGTGGGGGTAGTGGATGGGCTCAATGCCGTGCTTGGCTTTGATGAAGGTAGGGATTTGCTCCATAGGTCCGGGGCGATACAGTGCCACCATAGCTGAAATATCGCTGAAGGTGGTTGGTTTAAGCTCCTTGATGTAGCGGCGCATACCAGCTCCCTCCAACTGAAATACGCCAGCCGTTTCTCCTGAGGACAACAGGTCAAAGGTCTTGGCATCATCCATCGGGATATGATGCAGGTCAATATCAACGCCCCGGTTTTGATAAATAGTCTCTCTTGCTTTACCCAAAATAGTGAGGTTGGCCAGTCCTAGGAAGTCCATCTTGAGTAGCCCAATCCGGGCAATATCTTCCATAGCAAACTGGGTCATAGTTATAGTTTCACCGTTATCCTTACTTGTCCGTTGTAAGGGGACATATCTGGTGAGAGGCTCTTTAGATATAACCACACCAGCGGCATGAGTGCTGGCATGGCGAGCAACTCCCTCTACCCCCCTGGCTGAATCAATCAGGTTGTGGATTATGGTATCCTCATGGTAGATACCCCTGAGTTCACTATTTTCATCCAGGGCTCTGGCTAGGGTCATACCGGGGGCAAAGGGAACCAGCCTGGCGACACGGTCAACTTCACTATAGGGCATCCCTAAAGCCCGCCCCACATCCCTGAGAGCTGCCTTGGCACCTAGTGTGCCGAAGGTAATAATCTGGGCTACGTGGTCTTGTCCGTATTTCTGTGATACATAGGAGATGACCTCGTCACGGCGGTTATCTTCAAAATCTAAGTCTATATCTGGCATCTCCCGACGTTCCAAATTGAGAAAGCGTTCAAAGACCAGCTTATTTTCAATAGGGTCAACCTCAGTGATACCCAGACAGTGAAGGACAATGCTGGCGGCAGCACTACCTCTAACCCCAAATAGGATATTCTGCTTCTTGGCAAAGGAAATAATGTCCCAGACGACCAGGAAGTAATTAGCAAATTGGGTCTGCTCTATTACCTCCAGCTCATAGCTAAGTCGCTGCTCTATCTCCGGGGTAGGCTGGGGGTAGTATTGAGGCAGACCCTCATAACAAAGGTCAGCCAAAAACTGGTCGGCAGTCTTCCCATCAGGTAGCTCTATCTCAGGGAGGTAAAGGCGCCCAAACTCAAGCTTGAGGTTACACATTCCAGCAATGCGCTCGGTATTCTCTATCGCCTGAGGAATATCCTTGAATAGCTCTACCATTTCCGAGGGGGGTTTGAAGTAGAAGAAATCGCCAGCCATCTTTATCCTCTTCTCATCATGGAAGGAAGAATTAGTCCCGATACATAGCAGCAGGTCATGGGCTGAGGCATCCTCTTGATTGACATAGTGGACATCATTAGTTGCCACTAACGGAATATCCAGCTCACTACTCATAGATATGAGTCCCTGATTTATCTGCTCCAGCTCAGGGATGGGGTGTCGCTGTATTTCCAGGTAGAAATCACCAAATGTTTGCTTATACCACAAGGCAGTCTGTTTGGCTTCCTGGAGACGTCCTCCCAGAATGAGGCGAGGAACCTCACCAGCAATACATGCGGAGAGGGCAATAAGACCCTGGTGATACTCCTGGAGAAGCTCTTTATCTACCCGCGGCTTGTAGTAAAAACTCTCAAGGTGCGCTTTGGTGGTGAGCTGGATTAGATTGCGGTATCCGGTCTGGTTTTTAGCCAGTAGAATGAGGTGGTAATTATTCCTATCGCTGGCATTACGGCTAAAGCGGCTATCTTGAGCTACATAAACCTCGCAGCCGATAATGGGCTTTATGCCTGCCTCTTTAGCTGCCAGATAGAACTCAATAGCCCCATACATAACGCCGTGGTCGGTTATCGCCAGGCTGTCCATCCCCAACTCTTTGGCTCGTGATACCAGTTGGGGGATGCGACACATGCCATCAAGCAGACTATACTCAGTATGAATATGGAGGTGAGTGAACATCGCCCTTCTACATTCAGCTTTTGGGTAATTATAGCACAGGGTTAGTTTTTGGGATATTATTTTTAGCCCTGACAGTGTAAAATCTGGATACTAACGATTGGAGATAAAATTGAAGGGTCTTGTTATTGCTGCTAAATGGCTATTTATCCTCTGTCTGCCCATCCTGCTGCTAACGGCTAGCATCGGCTGGGGAGTGAATAGCCACTGGCTCTACGAATATGGGTTTGAGAAATACAATGTCAGCCAGACCACAGGCTTAGCTCAACCAGAGCTAGAAAAGGCAGCTACTGGGTTAATTAGCTACTTCAACTCAGGTGAGGCGAATATCAGCCTAACGGTGATAAAGGATGGCAAACCATTTGAATTGTTCAATCAGCGGGAGATAGCTCACCTCAAGGATGTAAAGGGGCTGATTCGGTTGGACTATTGGGTTCTACTAGGGACATTGATTTATACCCTGAGCTACACCGGGGTTAGCCTCTTCTGGCGAAGGAAAAGATACTGGCGACGGTTGGGGTGGGGAGTGGTTAGTGGAAGTGGTATTACTCTAGCTTTGATGCTGGCGATGGGGTTAGGTACACTCTTTGGTTTTGACCAGCTATTTTACCAGTTTCACCTGCTCAGCTTCAGTAATGAGTTTTGGCAACTTGACCCAACAAAGGATTACCTGATTATGCTTTTCCCCGGGGGTTTTTGGTATGATGCCGCCATATTCTGCGCTGGCTTAACCGCTGGTCTAGCTATAATTCTGGGTGGGGTAGCGGGGGGGTATCTGGTGTTGAGAAGAAGAACGGAAAGAAATTAAAATTAGGTAATTATTCCCCTCCCCACCCTCTCCAACCTACCCATCGCCTCGTTCTTTTCTCTTATACCCAGTTTAGACTTGTTTATGGCTTTCCGCAAGAACTCAAGGTTAGGCAGAAATTGTTTAATAAGCCTATCCCCTTCCCCTTAATAATAGGGGAGGTAATTTGCTTAAAGGAGCGAGGTTGATAAATAATTTCAAGCGGGGTTGACAGACTATATTTCTTGTAGTATAGTTAATCCAAAAGAAGCTGAGTAGAGAAAAGGGATATGCTAGTTCACATTGCTTCCGGCAGATTATATTATGCGTATTTTACATTTCCGGGGCGCACAGGATGCGCTTGGGAGGCTTTGGCATGAGAATGTAATTACATCTTGAGATAATAAACTTAAAGTAGAACCCTCCCAAGCGGAGGGCTTTTTATTTTAGGTTGCTAAAATGGCTATACTGCAGGAAAGGACGCTTTTAGCAAGGGTTATAAAAAATATTGGAGGGTGAAAAATGATAATAATGAAAACCGATGCCACGCAGGAACAAATAGACCAAGTAGTAAAGGAAATTGGGAAATACGGTCTACGAGCCGATGTGTCCAGAGGAGCCTACAGGACAGTGATCGGGTTAGTGGGAGACGAGAGGAAGATACCATTTGACCATTTTGCTGTTCTTCCCGGAGTAAGAGAGGCGATGATGGTTGACATTCCATATAAACTGATTAGCCGGGAGTATAGTAGATTCTTCGAAGGATTGGAACATATGGTTATTAAAGTAGGAACAGCCGAGATAGGCGGTAAAGAACCAGTATTCATCGCTGGACCTTGTGCCGTGGAGAGTAAAGCGCAGCTATTTGAGATTGCCGAAGGAATAAAGAAAGCCGGGGCTCATATCCTGAGGGGGGGCATTTTTAAGCCAAGGAGCTCGGTTCACTCTTTCCAAGGACTAGGAGCTGGAGGTCAGGAAATGGCAGAGGAGGCTTTAGCGTGGCTGCGTGAGGCTGGGGGGAAATTCGAACTACCAGTAATAACCGAGGTAAGAGGGGAAACACAAGTTGACCTGGTGGCAGAGTATGTGGATATAATTCAAATAGGAGCCAGAAATATGTATGACCAAGACCTGCTCACCAAGGTGGCAAAGAAGGGTAAGCCAGTTTTGCTTAAAAGACATTTCGGGGCTGGCATTGAAGAATTCCTGTCTTTTACTGAATATATCGCCGCTGAAGGTAATAAGGACATCATTCTATGCGAAAGGGGAATAGTGCCTGTGGGTAAAGGCAGAAGCTATACAAGGTATGTTCTTGACCTTGCCTCTGTCCCGGCTATTCAGAAAGAAACTTATTTGCCTATCATAGTTGACCCCAGCCATGCCACCGGTCGCCGGGACCTTATCTTCAATATGAGTTGCGCCGCTATAGCTGCCGGTGCCAGTGGGTTGATGATTGAGGTACACTATAACCCGGCGGAAGCGCTGGTAGATGCTCAACAGCAGATTACGCCCGATGAGCTTAAAGATGTTATTGATGCCTGTCGGAGAATTAATAAGGCGGTTGTGTCTGAGAGAAACAAAAAGCAGGTGATGGTAGATGAGAAAAGTTAGGGTGAGACTTGGTAGCAATAGCTATGAGATTCAGATAGGTTCAGGGCTACTTGCGCAGACCGGGCAGCAGTTAAAAGGAATTGGGTTTGGTGATAAATTAGTAATTGTTACCAATCCCACGGTGAAAAGCCTATACGGGGACACTCTAAAGCAGAGTCTCACCAGCGGAGGCTTCAAAGTAGCTATTTTGCAGGTTCCTGAGGGGGAAGAGCAAAAATCGCTGGAGACCGCAGGTAGGCTATACGATGAATTGAGCAACTTCTATGCTGAAAGGGCAACACCAATTTTAGCCTTAGGCGGCGGAGTTATTGGAGATGTGGCCGGATTTGTTGCCGCCACATACCTGCGGGGAGTGCCCCTCATACAAATACCAACAACCCTGCTGGCACAGGTCGACAGTAGTATTGGAGGTAAGGTAGCCGTAAACTATGGAAGATTAAAAAACAAAATCGGGGCATTCTACCAGCCAAGGCTGGTAATTTCAGACATCAATATCTTAAAAACCCTTACCCCGGGGGAACTTAGTGATGGATTGGCAGAAGCCATAAAATATGGGGTTATTTGGGATAAAGATTTCTTTGCTTATTTTGAGAGAAATATCGACCGGATAAAATCTCTTGATGGCAGAGCGCTTGAGACAGTTGTTTTCAGGTCGGCTAAAATTAAAGCCGAAGTAGTCGAAAAGGATGAGAGGGATTTAGGTTTAAGAAATATTTTGAACTATGGACATACAATAGGGCATGCCATTGAATCAGTCTCAGATTTCAAGGTGCAGCACGGTGAGGCAGTGGCTATCGGGATGCTAGCCGCAGGGAGAATCTCAAACAAGCTGGGTATTTTTGATAGGAATGAGCTGGTCAGGCTAAAGAGTGTTATCGAAAGAGCCAACTTGCCCACAGAAATCGCAGACCTTGAGGTAGAAAGGATGAATCTTAGCTTACCCTGTAAAATCTTCTTGTCATGTTTCATCGCAC
>JABUBP010000613.1_pt1 | contig 10305 bp, 12 predicted proteins | sample 7240331 | NCBI WGS metagenome assembly JABUBP01 (sample SAMN07256347, study PRJNA390944) | subsurface metagenome | isolation source: Methane hydrate marine sediment | place: Pacific Ocean: Eastern North Pacific, ODP site 1244 | collected 2002 | reverse complement strand
GCCAGGACGGGAATTTGAGCCAGGTTAAGCATATTGAGCACATTGGTGTAGGTGAGTTCATAGCCTAATGAGAAACCAATAATATCAAAGTCTTTTAGTGGGTGCTTAGATTCAAGGCTAAACAGGGGAATACCGGCTGTCCGCATTACTGCTTCCATATCTACCCAGGGGGCATAGACCCTTTCGGCAAGAACATCCGGCTGGCTATTGAGTAGCTCATAGAGGATAGGCAAAGCCATATTGGACATGCCTATTTCATATAAATCCGGGTAAGAGAGGGCAATCCTGATAAAGGTCTTGTCCCAGTCCTTGAGTATGCTGTTCCACTCGCCACCGGTATAGCGGGCGGGCTTGGTAACCTGATGCAGTATGTTATTGAGATAGGTCAATTTGCTTCTCCAGCCTACCCATTATAGTTTAAGCTGGGGAAGTAATCCAACATCGTGGGTCAGCGGTGAGCCTCCAATTAGCTGTTATCCAATTGTGACAGGTCAAACTTCATGCCGTCCCGGGCGGCGATTACCTTAGCCCCGGTGTCTTGAGACAGCCTCTGAGCTACCTCCCATGGTTTTGCTTGCCACATAGTCCTGCCAAAATGGGTTAAAATGGCTACCTTGGGCTTTAACTCCGTAATAATATGCTCGGCATCAGGCACCGATAGGTGGTCAAAGGGGTGATTAGCCTCCAGCCTGACCACATTAATAATTAACAGCTCACCGCCATAGCTATGACATAAGCCATCAAAGTAACGGCTATCAGCAATATAGGAGAAGGTATGCTCGGTAGTTCTAAAGAGCATGCCGTAGGTTTCTACTTGATGTATGTGCCGGATTGGGGTGGTAAAGGAGATATTGCCTATAGAGTAGGACTTGCCCTCTTGTAAGACTTCAACACCCTCAAGGTAATCCTTCAGGTAAGAGAAAATAACCGGCTCACTCCCCAGGGCATCAGCCGGGGCGAACAGCCAACCGTGTCGCTTGAATCCACCCTGGGTCATTGCCTCAACCATAATATTGGTATCTGCCGAATGGTCCAGGTGGCGGTGCGACAGGATGATAGCGCTGAGTTTGTCGGCTCTCAGCTTCCTTTTAGTGGATTGAACTATGGTGCCGGGACCGGGGTCAAGGAGTATTTCGGTGCCACTTAGGTTAAGCCATAAACCACCTGAGGCTAGAATCTGGTTGGCGACCATTATCCTGGCACCAGCTGTGCCTAGAAAGGTTATGGTATCGCTTGATGGGCTCCTGGCTTCCATAGCTAATGTAACTATAGAGCAGGGCAATATTTTTTACAATCGACCAGGCTTTCGAATTTTTAATCAATTATGCACGTCGTAAGTTTCATCCCATAGAAAAGACGAGAAAAAGTAGGGAAATAGGGCAATTATTGTACTGCAATCACCTTCCGCAGTTCACATTCCTTACAACAGAAGCATAACATACTTGACTAAATGTTAAGTATAGTTTACACTATGTCATGTATAGAGTACTCTAGCACCTAGAAAAATATTCATAAGAAAAGGAGGACAAAATTATGGCACCACTACAGAAACGAGCGTTATATACTCTTATCATCGGATTTATTTTTGCTATTACTCTCATCGTGGTTTTTCTACTTGAGGGCGATGTTACTGCTTTTAATCGCGATGAAACCTTCAGATGGATAGTCTATGCAGCATTGATCGGAGCACCTTTGACGTACCTGATATTAATAGATTTAACCCTTCGTAAGCCATCTCAACTTGATGAGCGGGACAAACTTATTTTAGAAAGATCCGGTAGAGTTCAGTGGGTGGCAGTTATTTTCTCGTTAGCAGCCTGGATGATTACACTCACAGAGGCCTTTCAGGAGCAGCGTCAGGTACCAGTTGTTTATCTTACCCTGATATTCATATCCACAATCATTATCAGCGTACTGGCGCAGTCGTCTGGAATACTGTTAGGTTACTGGAGAATGAACCGTAATGGGTAAAATAGAGAATCGTATTAGAAGGCTGCGCTTTGACCATAACGAGATGACCCAGGAGAAGCTGGCTATCAAGGCAGGCTGCACCCGGCAGACAATTATCGCGCTTGAGCAAGGGAAATATGTTCCTTCCATCGAGTTAGCATTTAGGATCGCCAAGGCATTTGGTGTGCCTCTGGAAGAAGTCTTTCAATATGAGGAAACTGGGTAGGTAATAGTAGCTGGTGGTCAAAGAAAAAGGGAGGCAGAGACATCCCACTCTTCTTCAAAGGAGAGGGGGATAAAGGGGGTGAGGCAGGTAAGTAATAATCGCTGCCCTTTGACGCCTGAAGGTCAGCCGGCTAAAATAGCACTAAGTAGCCAATAGGGGGAGTGATATGAAGCATATTTGGGCACCGTGGCGTATAGAATATGTCCGGATGGAGAAACCAGAAGGGTGCATTTTATGTGAAAAACCCAGACAGGATAACGACGCTCTAAACTATATCCTGTATCGGGGAGATAAAAACTTCGTCATTATGAATAGCTATCCCTATAACCCTGGTCACCTGATGATAGCCCCCTACCGGCACATAGCTAATCTGGAAGAGCTAACTGATGAAGAGCTTGGCGAGCACTTTCAAATAGTTAGCCGGGGTATTAAGCTTCTGAGGCAGGTATTCAACCCTGGCGGTTTTAATATAGGCATAAATATGGGAAAGGTAGCTGGGGCTGGCATAGATGGGCATGTCCATACTCATATTGTGCCCCGGTGGCAGGGGGATACCAACTCTATGCCGGTAATAGCTGGTGTCAGGGTAGTTCCCGAAGCCCTGGCTGAAACATATAAGACACTAAAGGGCAAATTCTGAGCTGGGGTAAATAATTGCTGCCCCCAAGCGAATTCAAATCGTTCCACTTGACAAGAGTATGCATGTAAGGGTACTATTCACGGCATATTTTTATCGTGGTGATTTGATGGAGCCTAAATACAAGCTGGGGCAGAAGGTTATAATTAAACCAGTTAAGAATCAGACATTATCCGCCAGAGACTCTGATATAGGACAATATGCCGGTCAAAGTGGCATCGTGACCGATTATTATTGGCTAAGACCAAACATGGGCGAGGTTTTCTATATTTACACTGTGAAAATCGGAGACGATGAAAAAGAAATCGTTTTGCATGAAGATGAGATGGAAGCTGATTAAGTGAGGCGGCAAGGCACTTACACCCCCAGAAGAGTGTCCTTTCACGTGTCAAGAACCTTTACCTTTTCTACTGAATAGACACATTGTCTCGGGATTCTACATAATCAAATGATAGACTCCCATTCAGGGTATTGCTGATGTTGTCTTCGTTACTTTTTACCCCTCTTCACCTAGCTCAGTAGACTCATTGCTAAGAAACTGTGGTGCTACCCCCCGAGTCGATAGAATTTCGTTTCGACCTAGCTCCACCTCTTTCAACACAGCCCGATACAATCGCCCAATCCTGTGTCCGTAGACCTCTGCCGACCCTGCTGTACTTAACTGTCCTAGCACCGATACTGTCAGGTCCTTCGCAATTCCCATGAGACTTTCTCCTGCCATTTTGCACCTCCTTCTTCTCCTAAGGGTTTTATTTCGCCAAGTGCTCCCCTAAAACTGGAATCACTAAGTAAAATGCAAAAAGTGCCAAATCCAGATACAATAGTTGGTGCCCCCAAGCGAATTCGAATCGCTGTTACCGGCTTGAAAGGCCGATGTCCTAGGCCTCTAGACGATGGGGGCACGCAAGTTAAGTATAGCAGAGGCAGAGCTAACAGACAACGCCATATAGGATTATTTATCAGGGGAGTTTAAGAGGGGCGAAGCCCCTCTTTTTAACATCCTTTCTCTCCTCCACTCCTAGCCTTGTGATGTGCTACAATGCTAATAATACAGGATGGATAAGAAAGTTAATAACGATAAGCAGGCTGGGGTGAAGGAGGGGAACTGGCTAAAAAAGAGATTTATTCCCCTATTAGCCCTCCTCTTTGTCATTGCCATTACGGTTGGCATCTTCTACTTTTACAAACAAGACCCGGATATGGTTGAGAGGTTTAAGAGCTACGGCTATCTGGGTGCCTTTCTTATTAGCTTAACCTTCAATGCCACTCTCATTTTACCGGCGGGCAATATCCTCGTGCTTTCTGTTCTGGGTGCTGTTTTGCCCTCGGCTGTTGTGGTTGGGCTGGTTGGTGGGGCGGGGGCAGCTATTGGGGAGATAACCGGTTATATGGCTGGCTATAGCGGACGTGGCCTTGCCCAGCGGAGCAAGCTGTATTACCGGGTGGAAGGCTGGATGAGGAGATGGGGAACTCTGACTATCTTTATTATGTCAGTAGTGCCCTTCATCTTTGACCTAGCCGGGATAGCGGCTGGCGTCCTACGCTTCCCCTTTTGGAAGTTTTTCCTTCTATGCTGGTTGGGCAGAACCCTACTATACATAGGTGCGGCATTGGCTGGCGCCTGGGGTTGGGAAGCGGTGCTACCTTAGCTAATCCCGTCCCTTAATTTTCATTAGCAACGCTGAGCCAACAAGAAAGTAGATAAAACAAGCCCCAAGCATGACTTGGTAGCCCAGGCCAGGGATATTGACATTAAAGAAATAAATCACCAGCCCCATAAGTCCTACCAGGGCACCACTGCCAGCCGTAGCCAGATTGGTCAGACCAAGGTATCGTGCCTCCTCACCTTTGGGTAGTAGGTCTGTAGCCAGAGCCCAGTTAGCGCTCATGAAAGCGCCGCTGGAGATTCCCAGAAGACCGCCGGCGAACATTATATACCCGTAGCTATGTGAGAAGAATAGCACTACAATCCCTAAAGCACCAAGGAGTCCTGAGGAAACTACAATCGGTCGGCGCCCTACCCTATCCGACAAACGCCCGGCAGGATAGGCCGCAGCTAGCATGCAAGCACCAACCACTATAAGCAGGTCATTCCTTACTGTCAGTGGATTGGCTATACCGATAACATCCATGAGAAAAAATAAAGCATATCTTTGCAAGGTAGCCCAGGCCGTAAGCACAAGGAGGCGAGATACCAAAAAACGAATAAAATCAGGGCTTGCCTTAACATCAATCTTGAAGCTTTTAAACAGGGTCGGCAGTAAGGGCAATTGAGAGCCACCACCCCCCGGTCGCTCCTTAACCGTCACAACAGTAGTAACCATAGCACCGAGCAGGACGATAGCTAGCATAGCCAGAAGCAGCCACAGCCAAAGACCTCCCTGCTCAGTGACATAGCGATCCATAAAGTAGAATACCAGCCATACCAAGGTAATACCACCCACAAATTCAAGTAGAGTCTTCACTCCTGAGCCAAGCCCCCTCCTCTCCCCAGGCACCAGGTCGGGAATGAAGCCCTGATACGGACCCTGTGCTATATTGCAGCTACCTTGCAGCAGGCAATAAATGATAAAAAGGGTAAGATAACTGCCACTGAAGCCTATGCCAGGCAGAAGCAGCATGGCTAGGATAGTGCCCAGCAGGATGTAGGGTCGGCGGCGCCCCCACCTGAAGCTGGAGCGGTCACTAATCGCCCCAGCTATGGGCTGGACTATCATGGCAACAACTAAGCCGGCAAGGGTAAGAAGACCGAGCCATAAAGTCTTTTCCGGCCCGGTAAAGCCAAAGTCCAGCAGCCGCATTTGGATAATAATGGTGTGCAGACTACCCCAAAGGGCAGACAAGGCAAAGCCGAAGATAGAAATCTTTATGTAATCAGCCGGGCCAAACCCTTTAGCCCCTGTGCCAGTATTGCTTGCTACCTTTCTCATCCTGTATAGTCAAGCATAGCAGAGGCAAAGCCAGCCGACAACATTTTAAGCTGGATAAAGTTGGCTTGATTTTACCCATTGGCATCAGATAAGATAACTTTAAGCCAGGTGAGACTAAAATCCAGCAGGGAGTTATCTCTTGAGTGAAAGTCAATCCCCCCATTTTGTAGATTGGGCAATAACAGCGAAATGTAATCTGAGATGCAGGCACTGTCGCGGCTTTTCTGAAGGGGAACTCTCAACCGAGAGAGCTAAGAAGCTCATAGCCGAGATAACAGCACTGGAGCCTGGTTGGGTCATCATTGAAGGAGGAGAACCGCTCCTTCGGGACGACCTATTTGAGTTATTAGGCTTGATGCGGCAGAGACAGCTTGAGGTTCACCTGATTACCAACGGTATGCGGTTAAGCTCCCAGATAATTACTGCCCTTAAGCAGCTAGGGGTGAGGGTAATGATAAGCATTGATGGTGCGACCCAGGCAACCTATGAGGCAATAAGGAATGGCGCTAGCTTTGAAAAGGTGATTCAAGCGGCTCGCCATTGTGTTAAAGAAGGACTTCTGGAGGCAATAAATTTCACCATTTTGAAGACGAACTATGCTGAAATACCAGGGGTTTTTGAGTTAGCTACGTCAATTGGAGTGCAGAGGATAACTTTCATTGGACTCAAGCCGTGTCAAGACTACAATGAGGAACTTCTCACCCCCCAGGAATATGGGGAAGCCATCAAACTTGCCTGTCAGGCGGCGCAGAAAACGGGGGTCGAGTTCTTCTTTGACGAACCGTTTTTCTGGGCTACAGTCAGGGAATGGGGGCTGCCTGCTCAGATGCCAGCGGTAAGCACCGGGATTTTAGCTCCGTCTACTTCAGCGTGTATTTTTGGTGAATACCTTTTTATTGAGACTAATGGTGATGTGAAACCTTGTAGCTTTGCCCCGATGACTTTGGGTAATGTCAATGAGAAACCCCTCGGTGAAATCTGGCGTGGGGTGCTTTCCTCACCCTTTTTCTCCCAGCTTAAAGACCCGAAAACCAGAACCGGAAGTTGTCAAAATTGCCGGTATTTAGCCGACTGTAGGGGCTGTCGCTCCAGAACCTTTGTCCTTACCGGGGACTGGTTTGCCGCTGACCCTGTTTGCCCTTTGAGCCTCAAATTAGTCGGTAAAGAGGAGGGATAAGTGAGAATCATAGGTATTGACCCTGGGACGGGAAGCTTCGATTTTTTTGGTATGGACGGGGAAAAGATTATCCTGGATACTTCGGTGCCGGTGCCTGAGGTTGCCCAAAACCCCAAGGTGCTGGTGGATACGGTTAGAAGTGTCTTCCCGCTGGATATGATAGTCGGTCCCTCCGGTTATGGTCTGCCTTTAACCCAAATCAGAGATATAACTGAGAGGGAACTGACCCTGATGGTACCTGATGACAAGAGCATTCCGTTATATGATGGCATCAGGATGGTTATCAGGCTGATGAAGGCAGAAGGCTTCCCGCTTTATTTCACCCCTGGGGTCATTCACCTCCCCACCGTGCCTGCCTATAGGAAAGCCAACAAGATGGATATGGGCACCGCTGATAAGGTATGCTGTGTCGCCCTGGCAATCAGGGACCAGGCGGAGCTTTACGGCATAGACTATAGTGAGACCTCTTTCATTCTGGCCGAGGTAGGTTATGCCTTCAATGCTGTAATCGGTGTTGACGGTGGGGAAATAGTTGATGGTTTGGGGGGGACATCAGGGGGACCCGGTTTCATCACTCTGGGCAGTATGGATTCTGAGCTGGCGGTGCGTCTGGGCAGGTTCCCCGGGATAGTGCTCTTCAGCGGTGGTGCCAAAGATGCCAGTGGCAAGGATGATTTAACCCCTGAGGAGCTGGCTAAGGAGCACCACAAATACCCACCAGCCTGGAATATGCTCCTGGAAAGCATAGTCAAAGGGGTGGCGGCCATAATGGTGGCTATAGAGAAACCTAGAGAGATTCTGCTTTCGGGTCGGCTCTCCGGAATCCCGGAGATTGCTGAGACGCTGGTGGCTAAGCTCTCCAAATTGGGGAAGGTGCGAAAGGTAGGGCGACAAGCCAGCGTAGCCAAAGAGGCTGCCGAGGGGGCATACATCATTGGGGAAGGGTTGTTGGGGGGCAAATATAAGGGTATTGTTGATTGCCTGGAGCTCAGGGGAGCCAGGGGCACAATGCATGACTATATCCTACTCAAGGGAGTTGAGGCAGAAAAGCCCTAAGGGGTCAATTTTAGATGGAATTTCAAGGGTAGATAGCCAGCGCCTCAAGTCCAGTAACCTCTGGTAAGCCGAGCATAAGGTTCATATTCTGGATAGCTTGCCCGGCGGCCCCTTTAACCAGATTATCAATGCAACTGATAATGATGAGCCTCCCTGTCCTGTGGTCAATGGTGGGGTGGATGAGACAGAGGTTACTCCCCCAGGTGTGCTTGGTGTGAGGAGGAAATTCTACTATCTTAATAAAAGGCTCATCCTTGTAGAAGTTCAGGTAGAGCTGCCTTACCTCTTCCTCTCCTTTCTTGCCAGCAGCCACCTTGCCCAGGGGTAGGGGGGCATAGCAGGAGGTTAATATTCCCCTGGTCATCGGTATCAGATGGGGGACAAAGGTCACTGATAGCGACTTCCCGGGATGAAGTAGCCCTAGCTCCTGAATAATCTCAGGCAGGTGCCGGTGTCCTTCCAGTGCATAGGCAGTGACATCCTCGTTAGCCTCTGAGTAGTGAGCTCGCAGGCTCGGGGTTCTGCCCGCCCCGGAAACACCGGACTTGCTATCAATAATAATGTCAGGTTCAATTAGGTCTTCTTTAACGGCTGGGGCTAAGGCTAGAATAGCTCCGGTGGGGTAGCAACCAGGGTTAGCTACCAGTTGGGCAGAGGCAACCTGAGACCGGTGTAGCTCGGTTAGACCATATATTGCTTGTTCAAGTAGTTGGGGGGCGGAATGGGTAAAACCATACCAGCTTTGGTATTCGGCAGCATTCTTTAACCTGAAATCGGCACTAATATCCACTACCTTAATACCATGGTTGAGCAGTGGTATGACCTCTTTAGCACTTGCTTGGTGGGGCATAGCTGAAAAGGCTAAATCAACATCCCTCAGCTTAGTTTCAATAGTCAGGTCCATATTAGCCAGGTGAGGGAAAACCTCGCCTAACCTCTGCCCGGCAGCACTCCGCCCCGTAACTGAAGTAAGCTCTACCTGCGGGTGCTGATACAGTAGCCGTGCCAGTTCAACACCGGCATACCCGGTAACATTGATAATACCCACTTTAGTTTTACTCATTGGTCTTACACCTCTCGCAAATTTCTTCCAGAGCTGCCAGTTGCTTCTTGGTGCCCAGAGTAATCAGGCGGTCTCCAGCTTCAATAGTTTCTTCTCGGGATGGGTTAACCAACAGTTTGCCACCTTTCCTACTTATTGTTAGGATAGCAGCTTTGGTACGATGGCGAGTTTCTTCTACAGTTAGACCGGCCAAAGCTGAGTCATGACTTACTGTTATATTTTCCATCTGCAAATCTCGGCCGCGGCTACGGATTACAGTATCAATAAAGTCGACCACTGCCGGACGTAGGGCTAACTCCGCCATACGGCGAGCGCCGAGGCTATATGGGGCTATAATGCGGTTAGCCCCGGCTTTCTTTAGCTTAGCCCCAGCCATGCTACTGGAGGCGCGAGCCTCAATAAACAAATCCGGGCGCAGTCCGCGAGCTGAGAGTGTTATGTAGACGCTATCGGCATCACTACCAAGTGCAACCACCAGACCACGTGCCTGCTCAATACCAGCTTCTTTTAATACCTCATCACTAGTGGCATTACCAAACACATAGAGACCCCCATTCTTCTCAATACTAGCGATACTTTCCTGATTTTTGTCGATAACGACAAAAGGTATACCCTCTTCAGTAAAGATACGGGCTATCTCTTGTCCTACCCTACCATAACCACAAAGAATAAAGTGTCCCTTCAGTTTTCTTATGGTTCTTTCCATCCGTCGCCTCCCTAACGTAGTACCCAGGTGGCCTTCTATTATGTACCCGGCTATTCCGCTTAACGCATATAATGCCCCACTAACACCCCCTACAATTAAAAAGATGCTAAAAACCCGCCCGGTAGCAGTAAGTGGATGAACCTCAGCATAGCCAACAGTAGTTACAGTTATGATGGTCATATAAAGGGCGTCAACAAATGACCAGTCCTCGATGACCACATAACCGATAACACCACCTACTATGATGATAACAAGAACGCATGCCCCCCATAATAATCTTCGTGTCGGGCTCATCTAACTACTTGTGGTTAAACTTTTACTCTTTAACCTGACTTTGATTTAGTATATCACAAGCTCACCTAGAGTTTATACTGAGTATGAATATGCTATTATAATGGTGAAGGCAGATATAAAACCCTACATCCCGGGATATGATTCAGTAACTAATGCTAAAGTGCCACCATGGATAACCAATCAATAAGCCAGGCACTACTGGGTATCTACCACCGACTTATGGCTGGCTACGGACCTCAGTATTGGTGGCCAGCACAGGAGCCATT
>JABUBP010000612.1_pt1 | contig 10306 bp, 8 predicted proteins | sample 7240331 | NCBI WGS metagenome assembly JABUBP01 (sample SAMN07256347, study PRJNA390944) | subsurface metagenome | isolation source: Methane hydrate marine sediment | place: Pacific Ocean: Eastern North Pacific, ODP site 1244 | collected 2002 | reverse complement strand
CAAGATTTCGTTTACATTAAAATAAGCCTTAAGAAATCCGGCAATTCCTGCCCATATTGCTCCACTTAGGAGCCCGACGACCAAAGCAATTATAATCAGTATCCAGCCTGGTAAATTTGGAAAGGTAAGGCAAACTATGGTTGCAGAAAGAGCCCCAGCTACAAGCTGGCCCTCCCCTCCGATGTTTAATACGCCGGCACGAAAGGCAATACAGATTCCCAGCCCTACAAAAAGTAAAGGAGTTGCCTTGACTATTGTATCTGCTATGGCATTCATGCTCCCAAAAGCACCTCTGAGCAGGGCTTGGTAAGCAACCAGGGGATTTACTCCGAGAATGGCAATCACTATTGCTCCAATTAGTAACGCTAGGAAGAATGCCCCTATGGGGATAAGATTCATTGATATTTCTAGGACATTCCTGTATTTCATTTTGCCACCTTTATATTTTTTACTTACCAATTGCGGCATGCACTAATTAAGATAGTGTAGACAGTCGAGACACTTGTCTTGCGTTTCGTTTTTTTATATTCGATAAAAGTTTGAGAAAGTCCTGCTTTTTTAAAGAAAAAGTTATTATTTTTTGGTAATTAATTTTTCAGCTTTATAATCAACATTTTAGGGTTCGCTATCAATCTGAATCTTTAATTTTTCCCTCTTACCTCTTACCCTTTTTCTTTTACAATTTCTCCTCTTCTAACAAAATGCATGGTTATAAAGGAAAGTATAAAGAAGAAAGAAGCAAAGACCATAAGAGAAGGATAACCGAATAGATCAATAGATATCCCTGAAAGGGGAGGAGCAACAATATTGGCAGCCTGAGAAAAAAAATAATAAAGCCCGGTATATCCCCCCACCTTCTTCAAGGAAGTCATATCTACTACCATGGGCAGAGAATTAACGTTGATCAAGGCCCACCCAAATCCACCTATCAGAAAGAGGATAGCAATGTAGATAAAATTTCGGAACAACATGCTGGTAATCATTATCACAGTAATAATTAAAAGTCCTGCTCTTATTGTTTTGTTCCTACCCTTTTTAGCTCCGATATATCCGGTTACAAGAGCGCTTATCATAAACGATAAAGAAAATACCCCTAACACAAGTGCACCGGTACTTTCCTTTATCCCCAAATAAAATTTAGCATAACTGGTAAAGAAGGTCTCAATACTGTTAAAACCAACAAACCAAAAGAATATAGAAAAGAGGATAAAAAGCAGGCTTCTATCCCCTGAAAAGATATCTTTAATGTTTTCATAAAAAGCAGAGAACGATTCCCGGAAAGAGACTGTTGGTTTTTTACCTTCCCTGTCTTCTTCTTCAATAAAAGGTCTATCCTCTTTAATGGTAAATACCACTATCAAACAAGCCAACAACATTAATAACCCGCCTGCAATGAAAGGATAGGTAATATTACTGTCATAAAGAGGTTTTCCCGCAAAAAAAACTAACAGTGCTCCCAAACCTCCCATAAAATTAATAATTCCATTTGCCTGGCTTCTGAAGTGTGAAGGAGTAATATCCGGCATTAAGGCAACTACCGGAGTCCTAAAAAATGCCATGGATAAATTCATTAAAATAATTGTGAACATCATCAAGGCTAAATTTTCAAACAACCGGGTGTAAGGAATTAATAAGAAAAATAACATAGCAAGGGGAGCACCAGCTAATATATAAGGTCTCCTTCTACCTAACCGTGTCCTGGTTCTATCACTTAACGCTCCCAAAAAAGGAAGAAGAAGGATAGCAAAGATATTATCAACAGTCATTACAATTCCAATAATAAAAGAAGTTAATTTAAAAGATTTCAGAAAAATGGGAACATACGCATTATACATAGCCCAGATAATAGAGACCCCAAAAAACCCAAAGCCCAAAATAAAGATCTTCTTTTTATTAAAAATAATTTTCTCTTCCATAAAACCATCCTTATTCCCTTCTCGGCAGATTCGATATTCTTATTCCATGTCTATAGGGGTCAGGTCTTCCCATTTGACATAAGTTAGTATTAAAAAAAACCAGGCGGCTTATGTCAAATGTGAAGACCTGACCCCTATAACCAGTCTATTGTAATGCTATGATATTATGTTGTCGGTAGAATCGTCCCTATGACAAAAGTCCATTCTTCCCATTTGAAATCGGTTATTTCTGCTAATTGGTAAAATTTTCATTTTAACTATTTGCTTCGAAAGGATATGTTATTTCTCGGATTTTCTTCTATCTTCACCGGTTCTTCTATCCTGGCCGCTTCTGCGTTCAGGTTCTTTGTAATTTGGGTCATTAAATTTTCTGCGGTTATCACCTGTTCTTCTTTCTTTTCCGGAACGGTGCTCTTCTTTCTTTTCCATAGGATTTTTCCTCCTTTAACTAATTAGATAATTAAATATGGTTTACAATTTGGGTTGATAATCTACTCTTAGATACTTATACTGACTCACTGCATCTACTCTTAAAAGTTAATTAATAAATGTTTTTGAAATACTAATATTAAGATACAACAAGGCCTAAGAAAAATCCTTCTTTTTTAGAAAAATAATTGTAGGTTATAAGATGCAAGTCGGAAGAGTTTATAATTGGCTGGTTGATCGATTAAATTAGTTGTTAGTAGGGAATTGGAGGGTCTGATTCATTAAACCCGTTTATCCCCGTAGGACAGGCATTCCCCATTTTCATGAGGACAGGCTCACCTGTTTAATACATCACCACACCTTAACCTTCCCTCCTCAAGAGGGCGAAGATTTGGGGAATAATGCCAATTTACCGATTAAATTCCGTAGGGGAGAATAGAAATTGTCTCCCCGATAAAAGAGAGATTTGATATTAAAACCATATTTACATTGACAGGCTTGAGGATAATATGTAAAAATAGTATGCATATCATATTTTGAAAGAAAAAAGATAAGAGTAAGCAATAAATTAAGGGATATAAAAATAATAAGTGGGTAAAAAAAAATATGAATGATAGCGAAAACAATATGAATAATATCATAGAAGTTAAAAGTTTAGGGAAAAAATTTGGCGATTTAGAAGCAGTTAAAAATATCAGCTTCGAAGTTAAAGAGAGAGAGATATTCGGCTTTTTAGGACCTAATGGAGCAGGAAAAACTACCACTATAAATATGCTTTGTACCATGCTCAAGCCAAGCCACGGTACCGCCAGCGTAAACGGATATTCTATAATCAACTCACCAAATGAAGTAAGGAAAAGTATCGGTATCATCTTTCAGGAAAATACCCTGGATGAAAAACTCACCGCCAATGAAAATCTTTTATTACACTGCCGATTTTATAAAGTCCCCAAAAAAGAGAGAGAAACCAGAATAAAAGAATCACTTAATATAGTAGAACTCAGCGATAAGAGAAATAAAATTGTAGAAACTTTTTCAGGAGGCATGAAGAGGAGATTGGAGATTGCCCGGGGTCTGCTGCATTACCCGAAAGTACTTTTTTTAGATGAACCAACTTTAGGCCTTGACCCTCAAACCAGAGCCCATGTATGGGAATTTATTTTGAAATTAAAGGAAAAAGCCGGCATTACTATGTTTTTAACCACTCATTATATGGAAGAAGCAGAAATATGTAGCCGCGTGGCTATTATCGATTACGGTAAATTGATTGCCTTAGATACCCCTGATGAGCTGAAAAGTAGAGTGGGTGGAGATATTATAGAAATATCTACCTTAGACAATAAAGCTTCCAAGAAAGAAATAGAAAACAAATATAATAAAGAGGTAACCGAAAACCAGAAAATCCTTTCTTTTAAGGTGGACAAAGGTCATAAATTTTTAGTCAGTTTTATAAAAAGTTTTAAAACTCCAATTAAAAGCATTAATTTAAGAAGGCCTACCTTGAATGATGTCTTCTTGAAATTAACCGGCAGACAGATAAGAGATGAAGAAATCTCGGCAAGAGATTTATTGAAAAAAAGAATGAAAATGCATGGATAGAATGAGATAGAAGTTAACAGTTAGGAGAAAATAAGATGGAAGTAATTTTCGCCCTCTGGCAGAGAGATATAATAAGGTTTTTTAGAGATAAAGCAAGATTTTTTGGTTCTTTTGCTATGCCCTTCCTATTTCTAATTATATTCGGAAGTGGTATGAGCGGCTCCATAAGGTCATTGCTCAAGGGTGCAGATGCTCCTTCTGCTATGGCAAGTTTTGATTATGTAAAATTTATGTTCCCCGGCATTATTGGGATGGTGATTTTTACTACCTCAATCTTTTCAGCACTTTCAGTGGTACAGGATAGAGAATTTGGATATTTAAGAGAGATACTGGTTTCACCGGTAAAAAGAAGCTCTATTGCTATTGGCAAAGTATTAGGAGGAACTACTATCGCCGTTATACAGGGATTGCTTATGTTTGTCTTTGTTCCCTTTATCGGCTTGAAAATAAATCTATCCATTATGATAAAACTAATCCCCGCTATGTTCTTGGTAGCTTTTACCCTTTCTTCCATAGGTCTTCTGCTTGCCAGTTCCTTAAAAACTTCAGCGGGATTTCAAATGGTAGTGCAAATTTTAATTTTTCCTATGCTCTTTTTATCGGGAGCATTCTTTCCGATAACCGGACTACCGGCATGGATGAATTTTCTGGTAACTATAAATCCGCTCACCTATTCTGTAGATATGTTTAAGAAAATAATATTAGAAGCAGATAAATTAGATCCCCTATTAAGGCAGGCAATGGGACTTAACCTAACTGTTCTTGGGCATCAAGTAACTATATTTAATGAAGCCCTCTTTATTTTAATATGCGGTATCATTTTTATCACTCTGGCTACTATAAAATTCAGCCGCAGTAACTAAAAAGTAGTGGTGTCTATCTTAAGGTTAACCCAGCTTGAGTTTCTGGCACTGCTGATGAGTGCGTCAATCACTTGCATATTCGCCACAGCATCTTCCAGCGAAGAACGACAAAGGGACGTTTCATTTGTCATATTTTAAGAATATATATTTACCTCATTGAATCGCTACTAGCGGTTAAAAAAATTAGTCCTTTTCAATTTATCTACACTTTAATATTAATACGACAAAGGTTTTAAAAAATCCTTCTTTTTTTAGAAAGCTCTAAGGAAGAAAAACTCTTTAGTAAAAACCAAAGAGATTTATGATTAAATCATTTTACATTACTCAAATATTTTATTTTTCATCTGAATAGTATTTTAGAATCCTTTGTCGATCTTCTTTTTCTTTATCTCCCTTAAAATATATTTCGACTAACTCTATTCGGTCATCATCTTTAAAGTAAGCATAGATAACTCTAATTCCACTAAACGAGCCCCCTCCTTTTAATGATTTACAGGCAAATTTTCTGGCTTTGTAGATTTTGGGTTCCGATATGGAAAGTCCTGGGATTTGAACAATTCCGCTATTTTCAATGTTTAATTTGTGAGATAATTTAAGCTGGGTATCTACAAATACATCTAAATCCTGCTTTAAGGTAGGATAATTTTTCTTTAACTTTTTAAAATCTTTCACAAAATCAGGAAGCATTAATACTTCATTAAATATCTTCTTCAATATAGGTCCTCACCGAATAGGGTTTTGTGCGGTAGAATACAGATTCATAATCTATTATTTCTTCGTTGTCAGTCGTTAACCATGGTACATCTTTATGGGAATAATTACTTATTTCAACGGCGTTCATATCAGATAATCTATCTAATACGCTATCAATCATTTTTATTTCATGAGCTTTTAAGAGGGTCAAATCTGATTCTCTTTTAGATAAATATTTAGTCTGAGGGTGTTTAAAATAGCTGTCTTTCACTTTAATCAGGTCTTTGCCTTCCATCTCTTTAACTATTTTTATAAATTCCTTGGGAGTAGGACCATAATGATTTTTTATATAGGTTGCTCCAATGAGTTGTTCTTCGTATTTTTCATAAAAATCAAAATCAATAAAGTAAAGCAGTTTGTACAATACCGATTCTCCTATATTTGGTTTTGACCCAATTTTATTTAGTATATAAAGCAATACTTCCTTGAATTTCTGCAGATTTTTTTGGGGAACACTTATTCGTATTTCCTTTTTCGGTTTCTGCTTAGTTGTATTTTTTTCAATGATTACTTCTATATCTTCTTTTAAATCAAGCAATACATCTGAAGAAATATTAAAATATTCAGAAAGCTTTTTTACTTCCTCTGCATATATTTTTCTTTCTCCATTTTCAATTTTTGAAATGGTCACCCGATCTACACCTAATGCTTCAGCCAAACTGGATTGTGATATATCTATTTTCTCTCTTAATTTTTTAACTTTAAAACCTAGATTCTTATATAATGTAGGCATTTTATTACACCTCGTTTCTTTAAAATCATATAACCATATATACTATAACATATGTTTTTTATTATTACAAGTTTATGTAATATATTATTACTTTGATAAATATTTCAGGAAAATAAGGCAAAAGAGATAAAATAGATAGAAACAGATTTCCGCTTTCATGGAATGACATATGGGAGGGAATGATAAGAGGAATTAAAATTAACAATATTTACTTACAAATGGGGAAAATGTGTAAAACCTGTGGGGAAATACCTTCTTGAAAGCCTTATAAAATAAGGCTTTCCGCCTACATCTAAAATAAGCCATTTTAAGCTACTTTAAACGTCTATTTCAAAAATATGAACAATCACCTTAACCCACCCCAAGAAACGCTGTTATAACCATATTTCGCTAAACCCCTTATTTCGCAAGGCTTTCAGACTACTAAAAATAAGATTTTTCGCCCTTTTTGCCTCATTTTCTCCATATTTTAGAACCACTATCAATATCCAATATTACAAAAAAACGCAGAAACCCTTATATTTTCTACGTTTTAGAGCCTTGCTATTTTTCCTATAAAAACTGATAATCATCTAATTCTATATATACTTATCTGCCTTATTTAACCGAAAATCGGTTTTCCTGTTCCTCCATTTTTCACCTTTTTAGGGGAATATTGGGGTAGAATTAGCTGCGGTATTGGGTAAGTGGAATCCAAACTTGTAGTATTAGCATGCAGAATGTCGGCCCCTCAAATAATCCCTAACACACTATCCTACTAAAGTGAATTAAATACTTTTTTAGCAAATTTCTTTGCAGCTTTTACTGCGGATTTATTTTGGAAATATTCCTTCCCATCAATATCTCGGACAGCTAACTTCCCAATATATTGTAAGTTAGAATGCTTTGAATATCTCCTTAGTCCTTCTTCAAAAACTCCAGCTCCCTCTTCAATTTCATAACCACAAGTTGTAATTAATGCACACTTTTTCCCTTTCCAAAGACAAGGACCTTCTGAATCTCCATAGTATTTATTCATACCGTAAACCAACCTATCCATAACTGCCTTCATAGGTGGTGTACAATACCATGAATAAATGGGGCTTGCAAATATAATGCAGTCTGATTTCAAAACAGCATCATATATTAAATTCATATCATCATTCTTCGGACAACCAGGTTCTTCAAAAATGTTTTGACACGTCCAACATGCTGTGCAAGGCTCTATATGTTTATCTTTAAGTGTTATGTAATCAACATCTGCTCCAAATCGTTTCAATTCACTAATAAAAGGTTGTAATAGCAATGCAGTATTACTGTTATTTCTTAAACTCCCAAACAAAATACATATCCGCATAATTTCTCCTCATTTCTTTTATCTGATTTAGTGCCTCTAAGTTGAACATTAAATTACCAAACAAATGGGAGCAGTCTATGGGTTACCTTCTTCTTATAATCTTCGTAACCTTCCAATTCATTGACCAGCATTTTCTCTTCACCAATGATCCTGCCCGTTAAAACAAAAACGGCAATCAACGCAATGATTAAGCCGTATATTGAACCCAGCAGCAGAGGCGCCCCGGAGAGCATTAATAATGTGTCAGGGGACTGTCAGGGGACGGTCCTTTGACACATTTTAAGAATATATATTCACCTTATTGAATCGCCACCAGCGGTTAAAAGAATTAGTCTTTTTCAATTTTTCTGCATTTTTAAACTAATACGACAAAGGTTTTAAAAAATCCTTCTTTTTAAAAGAAAAAATATCTGGTTTTTGGATGGAAGGGGAAAGATAGATTCCCATTTTCATGGGAATGACATATGGAGCAATGAGATTCCCGCGCTTTCTTCGAAAACTAGCAATGACAGAGGGATTAAAACTAACAATATTTACTTATAAATGGGGGAAATGTGTAAAACCCGTAGGAACAGAGAACGCCTCCTGTTCCCCGTATTTCAAGACCCCGTATTTATGTAACGTTCCTAGAGTACAAGAAGTTACCCGACCAACAGAAGGGCAATTTGGGTGTAGCGAAGTGGAACCTTGTACTCTCTGTTGTATACTGAATGGATACATTTTTTATTTTTTTCAATCATTTTTATTCATTTATCATACAAAATTACTACTATTTCTTTTTTAAATTATTCATTTTATTAGCCGCTCGAACAAAAAATAAAAACGGTATAAGACAAATTACAGCCATAACAATAAGAATGACAATGGCAAGTAAGTCTATAGATGTATTTTTTAAGTGAGATTGAATGGCAAGAAAGGGGATTAGCCCAAATGATAGAATTCCATAAGTAATGAACAGTCCGGCACCAACAACGTACCCAAGTGGTTTCTTTTTCCACAAAAAGAATCCGCCAATAAACATTGCCGGACTTGCAATAGAAAAGTCATCAATCCAGAGTGCAAGCTCTTGTGGATCGATTAACGTTTTGTTTATAAGAGCATTGACAATTAGACCTGTTTGCCTTAAAACAATAAGGACTGATAGTCCAACGAGAATGCCTCCAAAGATTTTGGCTGGTATAATGTCTGATACATAATTACTGACAGCATTACCGTCAATACTTACTATGATCCCAATTAATGTGTAAATACTCAACGAGAATAGAACAAGGTATGGTAAAAAAAGAATATTAAATGGAACACAAATGATGTAAGGGAAATAAACGTATAACATATAAAAAATTGCTCCAGGCCAGCAAAGCAAACCAATAAGCTTACCTCGCCAAGTGAGCCATATCGAAATAAGCAGTAATGGTAATCCGACAACTAGGTTCACAATGTCGTTGGGAACGAAAGAGTGTAATAGGTTTTCCGTTGGATATATGCTTTTTTGATACAAAACTCCGATAACACTGACAATTACGACCATAAGCGCAATGATAAGAGATGATGCATACAATATCCTTATATCAAATCTCACCGGTAGAATTTCAGGGTCAATTACGGTTTTTTTCATAAAAATATTACCTCCTTTTAATAAACTACAATCTTATTTATTTAAAAAGACAAGGGGACGGTTCTTTTGACACTTTTCAAGAGTCAATATTTACCTTATTGAATCGCCACTAGCGTTCAAAAGAATTAGTCCTTTTCGATTTTTCTACATCTTAACACTAATACAACAAAGGTTTTAAAAAATCCTTCTTTTTTTAAAAAATATTTGCGAGATACATTGGTTATCGTTATTGAGACAAATGCGGACAGACACTCATATATAAAATTATTGTTTGTAGAATTAATAAAATTAGTTTATGATAAGCTAAAAACCTATAAAGATATACCACAAGGAAAATTAGTGGTTAATTTTCGAAACTTCACCTAGAGTCGTGCATAAACGAAGTAATTTGGTTATTTTAAGTTATATGAAAATTGCGCCCCCATAATTAAGGGAAGTTAAAGTACTCTTGGAGAATGAAGAATGAAGCTCAGAGAAATCATTGTTAAGAATTTTCGCTGTCTGGTAGATGTAGTCATTCCTATATCAGATACCACCGTCTTGGCCGGCGAAAATAACTCTGGCAAGACAGCTCTACTTGAAGCGTTGGGGATTGCATTGCTGCCTCGGAGCGCAGTGGGCAGAAGAACACCCTTTAACGAATATGACTACCATATGGTCAAAACTAGTGACTCGCCTCAGACGAGTGAAGGCATTGTCATAGAACTATGGTTTCGAGAGGATACACCCGATGAATGGCCTAATTCTTTAATTCAAGCTCTTAATAATATTATCCAAACTGATCCTGTGATGGATTTGGATTCTATTGGGTTACGACTGTCGAGCAAATATGATGGGACAGCCAGAGAGATTGTCACCAAATGGGAATTCCTTGCATTGGATGGCCAGCCCTTAGGAGGAAAAGGTGCTAGCCCTGGTAACCTAACAAAATTTCTCTCTTATATCCGTTTTTTTTACTTGTCTGCTCTCCGTAATTCAGATGATGAATTTTCCCCGCGTTCTCAGTTCTGGGGCCGAATACTCCGTGACCTCAAAATTAGCGAAGAACTAAACAAGACCCTC
>JABUBP010000611.1_pt1 | contig 10308 bp, 13 predicted proteins | sample 7240331 | NCBI WGS metagenome assembly JABUBP01 (sample SAMN07256347, study PRJNA390944) | subsurface metagenome | isolation source: Methane hydrate marine sediment | place: Pacific Ocean: Eastern North Pacific, ODP site 1244 | collected 2002 | reverse complement strand
ATTGGAATAAACCGGACCGCCAACTTATTCTTTTACGATACCAAAAGAATTATCGCAAATATGCTCATTAATAATAAAAATACCATTCTCCCCCGCTTTTTATTAATTTCATAATTCCCAGTTCCGTTTCCTCATTTACTAAATACTGTCCTTGATACAACACTTGCATATTAAAACTGACTATTGCTGTTGCCTCATTTCCTGTTATATCTATTGAGTATATAGCAGGATAGATCCAAACTGTTACATCGCTCATTTGAATAGATGAGGGTATCATACTTTCAAACTGTTCTATCATTAAATAAGCTGATGAACCGGGATAACAATAGCTTTTTGCCAAATCAAAATTTTTATCAGATAATGCTACACAAAACTGCCCTATTCTGTTCGTTATTTGTGCTTCATCTGACATTGCAGGAGTAGTAACTCCACAACCTGATAAAAATATAGCTAATACCAAAAATAAAACTACCAAAAAATATTTCCTTTTCATTTCTAAAATTCCTCCTTAAATTTTTAAAATAAAATTCCCAAATCTCCTGTCTTTAAATTATATATTTTCCCCCCTTTTTAAATCTCCCTGCTACCCGAAAAAGCACCGACTCTAAAACGGATAGCAGGGGATCGATGATCCGGAAAACCCTAGCCAGAAAGTCCGAATCACCGAGTTATTTAACTCTCGCTTTGAATTACTTTCCGGTAATGTTTTCTGTCCTGATAGTCTCTCCACTCTAACCAATTATTTATATGATAGACAAGACTGGTAACTTCTTCTCTCCTCTGAAATGGTAAATTTTTATCCTCTAACTCTGATTCTAATCTTTCTCTAATATCCTCAATTTCTTTAGTAGATACTTTTTCAAACATCTTAAACCCCTTTTTAAATCTCCCTGCCCCCCAATAATGCCACAAATTAGAGGGCAGGATCGGCAATCCAGTTAATAGGAGAAACCGAATCACCGAGTTATTTTAAAACCTTTTCTTTTCAATATCTTCTTTTAATTCTTTGCCCGATATATAAGATACCAGTCCTATTGCGAGAAAATTAATTATTGGAATCGAAATCAGCCACCACATAATTTTAATTACCCCCTTTCCTTTTCTTCTTTTCTTCTTTGATCGAGAAATAAGCTAGTACTGCTATCACGACTAACGTAACTAAGATTATAACAATAAAACATCGCCCCATTATTTAAATCCCCTTTAATTTATTATTATCTTTTCTTTCTATCTTCGGCTTTTTAAATATTCCAATATTGCTAGATTTAAATTTAAAAAAATCTTTAGTTTGTATCATTGTTCCGCAGGGTTCAATCGTTCTCTTTTTTTCTATCCTCTTCTTTCTCATTTCCCTTTACCCCCTTTCATTTTAAATTTTTTCTTAAATAAAAGCCTAAACCTATTACTATCACTAAGATTATGAGCAAAGTCCACATATCATTTCTCCTTAGAGATTCCCTGCTCTCCGGGGGAATGGTTACAAAAGCCGAAGAGCAGGGATCGGCAACCCGGTTCTGTTCTCAGTCTGGCCGGACCGCCTAATTATTCGAAATATTTGATTTTTTTCTTTAATTCCCCTATAATAAAAAAGATCGATTAGGAATTTCCAAATCGGTTAATATCGTTTAGGAAAGGCTCTTTTGGCCGGGAGCCTTTTTTATTTTTATGTTATTGCATTAAGCCCTACGAAGGAAGAAACCTGGCTCGCTCCGTCAGCGTATTCTACCGCTTTACTATCTGCACTTTGTCCGTCTACAAAATAGTTAAAAATATATCGATTTTTCCCCGAAGTCGCTTGCGTGTAAGGGTCAAATTTTATTGATATTTGGTCTCTTGTAAGCACCAAAAATCTGCTAAGATCTGCTAAAATTATACAATTCGCTGACCCAATATAATTAGTGTGCTGACTAAATTTTAAATCGATTCCTAAAATATTCCATTTACCCGTTTTAGAAGAATAGGCCGGACAGGGAATATACGAAGTCCCAACTGCCCAGGCTAAACGCATAAGGTCATCGATGAGGCTCACGTTAGAAATGAAGAGGGCTTTCTTCCAACCCCCCACGTGCAATTTTTTCAACATACCGGAAATATTTTCCACCTTAACAGTTCCAACGTCTTGTTCAGTTTCTCCGGCTTGCCCGAGAAAATCGTTTCCGTTAATTATAGCCAAAGGTTGACCTGACCCTGAACCTGTCAATATGAAATTCCGATCAAGTGTCCACGCTAAGGCTCTACCAAAAAGACCCGAGACGAGTTCGCTTGCATTTATAGCACTCGATAGCAGGCTCTCGTCAGTTACTTCACAAAAACCGGCAATTTTATTCAGCTTGAGAGAAACTTGTCTTAACTCCGGAGTCGTCTCCGTCATACTTGACCCTTCCGGAGTAAAAGCTAAAGAAATTCCCGAGACTTTACCCTCTGTAAAATCGTACGCCTCATAGCAGGGTACTTTTAGCGTGTCTCCCTGCCCTCGAGCCAGTTTATACTGCTTTGCTCGAGGCATAACGATACTTTCTTCACTCATAAAATCAATCATTTGAGCAACAAATTTAGACGGTATTATGAAGGATCCGGGGGCTACATTTGTCGAAATATCCTTTTCAGTTATCTCGCAATTACTTAAAGCTTTGATATCGTTATTTCTGACTGATTTTAAAAAGTCGGTAAACCCCTTATTACCCGAGAAACCGCCATCATTAGCTAACTCATAATTATCAAAATTATGCAGTTTCTTAACTGACTCTTGACCGCCACCAAGTAATTTATTTGGTAAAGGTTTATTTATTTTTTCAAAGAGCTCGTCTTGATAAGGTCCTAGAGTTTTTTTAACCTTATCCTTTATCGAATTTTCGATTAATTGTAATAACTCTGATTTTAGCAATTTAATTCACCTCTTAATTTTAAGATTGATTGTCGACTGACCGATTCATCAATCCCTAAGAAGTGTATTAAATGCTCCTCTAATTGCCCTTACGGTTTAATTATATTTTAAGAAATTATAAGAAATTATTAGAGGAAAAATTTGCAGAGATCGCAAAAATTTCCTCATTTTAAATTTATTTTTTTGGGGGGGTAGCAGTTAAACACGACGAAAACCCACTACCCCCCTGGTTTTGTTAGGTCTTGTCTATCTCCCGGCTTATGCCCTAGCCCTAATAGCTTAAGACCCCTACGGAAATGATATATAGCCAAGAGTAAAGAAAAGATTCGAAGGTCAAAGATATAAACCCCACGAATCCCGGGGGGCACTCTTAGCCTGACCTCGCCCCCCTATTTTACTTTTTCAAAGTCTTTTTTAATTTCGGTTTCTCTACGTTTTAAATCTTTCATAGCTTTTTTAGGTATAATCGCCATTAATTGTTTATCTTTTTCCTCAACCTTTTTTATGTTTACCTTAAATTTTTCTTTCTCTTTTTTTATTAAAAATTCTGTAACTATTTTTTGCATTAAAGGTATAGCTTTTTTGGTCCACTCTGAAAATTTTATTCCTACTGCTTTATTAATCATCTCTACCATTTCATCGTCGGGCATATTTCGAATCCCTTTGCAAAGCAGAAAATCGTTTAAAGATCGCTCCCGGATATACCACTTTCGGCCCACTTTTACCCCGGGAATTTTATTCTGTCTCAAATAGACTCTTGCACTAAACTCCGTTATATTTAGGATTTTCGCCAGGTCGGAAACGTTATAAAATCTTATTCCTTTCATTGTTTTTTTTGGTACTATTTTCTCAGCCATCACTTAATCCCCCTCTCTCTTTTACATAACTTAACATACTATATATGCATATGTCAAATCATATCTGATTATGAGTTAGGGATTAAAAAGCAAAACTCGAATAATAAAATTTAATTTACACCGGGAGCGTAGCGTTTTTAATCCCTAAAATCGTCTACTTTTTTTTAGCAATAATTTCTGAAAATCGATACTTTCTCCCTTCTCTAAATGGCCTATAATCCGGCCCCGGGGATCATATAAATTTATTTTAGGGTAGGTCCCTTCTTTAATGCTCTGTACTTTCCGTCTCTTTTTTCTGTCTTTATTCAAGATTTTATTCTCCAATGGCTCAATTAGAACGCCATTCTATTTTTTAAATATCCCTGCCCCCTGGTATGCATTAAGTCAGAGGGCAGGGCTCGACGACCCGGGTAATCTGGAAAAAAAACCGGGCTACCGAGATTCGATTCACTATATACGAGATACGAGATACTAAAAGAAGAGATTTTGCAGAAATCTGCAAAACCTCTTAGATACGATTCACGAGATACGAGTTCGATAAATCAAACCCCTAAAATACCCCTAAAAAACGCTCCCTGATAGCCTAGATAGCGTTTCTCTGACCCTTAATGTATAAAGTTAACCCCCCTTTTATTTACTAAGAGTCTTAAAAATAGCCTAAAGTTATGAGAAATAAAACTTTTTCGTTAATATAGCCAAAAATAAAAGCTAATATAATCGTTTTTAAGGGGGGTCAAAAAAAGACCGCTTGTCTTTATACCTTATTTTCGGCCTTTTCCGCTAAAAACTTGCCCTTTTTAAATCCCGAATCCATTAATAACTTCTTTGTTTTCGTCGTCATCGATCCCGATATACCGGAAAGTTACTTTAATATTTTGATGATTCAGTAAATTAGATATCCTCTCGATACTTATCCCCTGCATTCGCAAGTGATAGCCAAAGGTTTTTCTAAGGGTATGGCCACCAACTTTATACCGGATTCCCACTTTCCGGCACCACTCATTTATTAATTGATAGGCTCTAATCCTGGTAATAGGTTTATTTTGTTTTCTTTTCTCGTTAGTAAATAGGCACCGGTCCAGATCAAATATATCAGTCTTTTTAATATAATGATTTATAGCCTCTTTGATCTGCTTGTTAAAATGCACCTTCCGGGTCTTTCCGGTCTTTTGCTCTTTGATAGTCAAAAAATCTCTTAACCTGCCCTGGCTATCTTTAACATCTCTAAGTTTCAGAGATAGGATATCCCCTATCCTTAGGCCGGAGTTAATACCAAAGACAAACAATAAAAAATCCCTGGGGTTTTTCTGTCGGTATAGATTCCCCCTAATCTGTTTTATCCTTTCCTCTGACCTGATTGGTTCTACAATATTCATTACTTTTTTACCCCCTTATTTTACTTAATCTAACTAATCAAATAATAACATAAGATAAGTAAAAAGGCAAGTATTGTCTTAAGGTAAATTTAGATATTCAATAACCCTTTTAACCTCTCGGCAGAAACTGCATTATCGTGAAGTAGCTCTTCTGTCACATCTGTCAAAACTGTCAATTTATTCGCGGTTAAAACTATTTGGCGAATCGAAACATCGCTGTCAGTATAAGTAGCATCTTCGGGTTTCCAATATGTTACTATCCCCCCGATGTTAGAGCTATGGTCATAATCGTCAATCGCCGGAATCGTGATACTTTTGCCTTTGCCTTTGCCTAAAGTGTAGACCTTACATTTTGGTCTGCAAATCTCCTGCTCTAACATTAAATTTATTATTTGATTTGAAAATGCACTTGGCAAAAGAAATCCACCTGAGCCACCTTCAATAGTGCTCATCGTGTCCTTCTCTAAGCGGTGTAAGATATTAAAATCGTTGTTTTTTATGCCTAGTAAGATGTCGCCAAGTCGGCTAAAGCCACCATCAGATCCTTCACCAAACAAATCCTTGGCTTTTGTGGAGTAACCAGGGCTAAATTTGTCTTGCTGGTCAGTTTCGCCATACATACCCAACATTTTATTTCTGACGGGCTTATTTATCTCTTCGAACAACTGATCGGTGTAGGGTTTTATATTTGCCCGGACTTTTTCCTCTACTTCTGCACCGATAATTTCTTTTATTCTATCTAATGTAATACCCATAAAATTCACCTCTTAATTAAGATTGATTTAGCGTCGATTCGCCGACTTATCAACCTCCAAGGGTGAATTTTAACAGCCTCTGGTTGCTCTTACGGATCAATTTTCGCTATTTGATTTTCAAGTTTCGAAATTTAGGGGGTAACAGCAAACACGAAAAACTATTACCCCCCTGGTACAAAATGAAGTCTCGTTGTCGGCTCCGTAGTTGTCTGACAGATCGTAGACCGCAAAAATAACTTCTCAAGAAAGAAATTGATATAGGCAAAGGCCAAAAGAACTTACTCAAGAGGAAGAATTATGACAAAAACCTCTCTTTCAGCGGGGGCACCTTTGCCGGACAGCCCCCGATTACACTTTTGAAAAGTCTTTTTTAACCTTCTCTTTCCTATCTTCTATAATTTTATTAACCCCTTCCGGTATCCCGGCAATCCGGTTAATTTCTGCTATATTTTCTCTGAAATTTTTAGTAAGATCATCGATGATTAGTTTCTTTACTTCAAAAGCAAGCCACTTAACGTTGCTTTCAAAGGTTAATTTTATAGCTGTATTAATCGAATCCATTATTTTATCGTTGCTTTGATCCCAAAAACGCCCACCACCTAAAAATGCTTTTAGATTAGCTTCTGAAACATAGAATCTCCCACCTATTTTGATTGATTTGATTTTTTCATTTCTCAAATAGGCTCTTACTGTATACGGAGTAACATTCAATATTTTAACTATATCCTCTGTTATGTAAAACTTCATTTTAAGCATAACCTTTTCAGGTTTCACTTCCATTGATATCACCTCTCGTTATTGATTAATACAATTTAATTTTGCTATATAATAAATTAACATACTTTTTGGCTTCTGTCAAATTAGATCTGGTGGTAAGTCTCCGGGAGTATATGGCTCCGGTCAATATCATCAAAATCATCATCATCCTCTCCGGCAAACCACCTACGCTGTTGCTCTTTTCGTGCCTTTTCTTCCTCTTTTTCTGTCATATGGTCGGGTTCATCCAGCCAACGGACCCGAGCTCCTGAACCCCCTAATTTCTGACTGGTACCCCAGACCGAGCCACAAACCGCGTCTGCCTCGTCTGCGTGTCCGTATCTATCCCTGGAATGTGTTATAGTCAGTTGATTGCTTTTACCATAGACAGCGACAGAATTTCTAAATCCACTTTTTAAGTCCGATCTATCCGGCATTTGAAGTTTATCCTGTAATATCAGGCTTTTCGTGGCTACATATACATCACTCAAAGCGGGTCGTACCATGACCTCTAAACCTATTTTTCTGAATAGAGCCTCTATATATCCCTTGCTATACCTATCAATTATAGCCTTGCTAATATGGTATTCCTTAGCAATTTCTTCAATATTTTGCAGTATTTCATCAAGGTTTCGAGTATTCCAGCTTCGGACCAGGTCCACCCTTACCATGTCTTTTTTTTATATACTGACCGCCAGTCCAAAAAAATCACGACCTGATAATCCTGATTGATCCAGAGCCAGGCAATAATTGCGGTTACTCTCATATTTTACATCTCCGGCAAGGCTAAAAGGCTTCGATAACATCTCATAACTGAAAAATCCTTCCATGCGTTCAGAAAAGACACATTCGTATTCCCTCATATATGAATCTACATCACGATTTCGTTCTTTATCGAGGAATTTTTGCGGTATCATTTCATTTATAAAATTAGTTTTTCCGGTAACTGTCAACCTATCTTCTACGTTAAAACCATCATTAAAAAAATTCCAAAAAAGCCCTTGACGACTGCCTGCGGTACTGGCTAAAAACAGCTTTCCATTTATAAATTGTGCCATTCTCGGGCGTAGCGAATTAAAAATAACTTCGTCTTGTTTTGGTCCCTCAAGTCTGAAAAAGGCGCACTCATCCAAAATTAGTGTTTGTATGGCGACCCCCCTTAGACTGGTACTTGAGCAGGGAGAAGAAATAATTTTAACGCCATTTTTTAATGTTATCTCTAAATCAATTGACTTATCAATCCACTTCTGCAATACAGGAGAATTTCTTAGCATACGAAGGCAGGCATTTTGAATAACCATTCGACTTTGCAGTTCCCGGGTTGATATTATAACGATATAGATATTCTCGTCTTTAGCTATATATTTTTGTAGATTATTCTTCATATAGCCCACAATACCCTCATAAAGGGCGCAGGTACTAATTATTGTCGACTTCCCCGAACGGGCGCCAAGTGCCAGAACTGCCTCACTTACAGGGTGGCCAGGTGTATATCTGCCCTTACCTTTGGTTAATGTATTAAATATCCTCTGTTCTTCCTGATCAAGATCCATACCATAAAGGCATTTTAAAATAACTTTTTGTGGCTTGCGTTTTCGGAAAGATAGACCCAGATAATCGGGATTTTCTGCAAATTCTATAATGTCTAAATCCTGCAATTTCCTGTCTGACTTAGGCAATTCCAAGTATCTAATCGCCATCGCCCTGATCTCTTCCGGGGTTTTTATCTGATTCTGTTTTAGATTCCGGAAACGCCGGATTATTAATGCTAAATGTTCATCATATTCAGTCATAAAATTACCTCCCTCTCGTTTTTCGCCTTAACAACTCTTTACCCTTTTATCAGGTTCCTCCTTTTTTCTTTATGACCTGGTCAATTGTTCTTAAGGCCACCAAATATTTAGCTCTTTCGCTTTCCGTTAAACTTTCTTTTCTTTTTAATTTCCAAAGATAGAAATTTTTAGTTTTTTTTAAAGTCTTTAATTTTACTGGATTCATTCTGGCCATATATTTAATACCTCACTTTTGACTTCTTTTTTTGCTTCTTTTTCCGATTAATCGGGCTCGTCTGGCCCATATATTCCGCTTTCCGTTTCTTCTCTTTTTCTATCTTTTTTTCTTTTCGAAAAAAGTCGTCAATCACTTTTTGAGTTTGATAATCCCTCATTTTTATCCTTTCTTTAGAATATTTTAAAAAAAATAGCCAGACTAAAAAACTATTTCCGTTTTCCCAATCTGGCTATCTAGTAGCTCTTATTTTATTTAATTTTTAGATCTTATTTAACTTACCATAATTATTTTTGAGATATCCCCTGCCCCCCAGACGAAATTTACTAAAAGACCGGAGGGCAGGGTTGGCAACCTGGATTAAGGAATTGGATAAAAATCCAGGCTACCAGTTTTCAATTAAAATTCACTCAACTACAAAGGTGATATCTTTGGAGACTAATAGTTCAACCTGTATTGCAGGTGTACCTGGTGTAACTTCCCAAACCTCTACTAGTGTTGGATAAGTTCCGGCCACTTCGAATTTTGCTCTAAAGTCGAAAGTAATATCCTCCAAGGGGAATCCTGTACCTGGTGGTCCAAATACCCATTCTTTCCACTCTGTTGTTGGACCCTCTATATTGGGGTCTGCTGAATACCAGCCTGGTTCTGTAATCCAAGGGCCAGTTCCTACTTCATAATACTCTAATGTTGTTCCAGGTGGCAATGTAAAGTAACCTAGTACCGGTTTGTCTTTATCACTATTGGCTACTAGGCTTACTGTAAATTCCCCTACAGTTCCTCCATCTACAAATCCCTCTCCTTCATTAAATGTTAGTAAATCATCTACTATTATCTCCATCGGTATGGGTGTTACCGTAACCACTATGGTATCAGTTTTAGTTATTTCCTCTCCAGTAAAAAAATTATGTTGAGTATAACTTATGAAAATAGTAGCTGTCCCAACATCAAGTGTAATAACTTTGTCAATACCGTGAGCAACGTAGGCAATAAGATGATCACTTGACCCATAAATACATTTAAAAGTTACAATATTGGTAGTTGCATTATCATAGTGAGCGGTAACTTCAAAAGTTCCAAACTCTCCTACAATTAATTCCATTTCCTTAGGTTCAACTTCAATTTTAGTAAGTTCAGGCTCAGATTCAGGCTCACTAACTTTGACAATGAAACTCTGAGTATCACTTAAAACTCCATCAGATGCCATTACAGTAATCAAATTATCTCCAATTTGAGAAGAAGTTGGAGTCCACCAAATAAATCCGTTGGCAGAGTTAATGGTCATGCCTATGGGTTTAACACCTATTATAGAGTAAGTCAGAATATCATCATCGGGGTCAAACGCATATATGGTGTAAGTATAAGTTTCCCCCACAATCGCTGTGGTAATCGGATATGAGCTTATAACCGGTCTCTGATTAACCGGTGGAACTGATGGTTCACTCACCAAAATATTAAAACCCTGAAAATCACTTAAAACTCCATCAGATACGCTTACAATAACCACCCAATTTAATCCGGTCTGGACAGAAGTCGGAACCCAGCTGATTAACCCGCTAGCAGAGTTTATAACCATACCGGGGGGTTTAGTAGTTAGAGAATAAGCCAATACATCGTTATCGGGGTCGGTGGCATTTACATCGTAGACATAAGCTACTCCTACAGTTGCAGTA
>JABUBP010000610.1_pt1 | contig 10308 bp, 18 predicted proteins | sample 7240331 | NCBI WGS metagenome assembly JABUBP01 (sample SAMN07256347, study PRJNA390944) | subsurface metagenome | isolation source: Methane hydrate marine sediment | place: Pacific Ocean: Eastern North Pacific, ODP site 1244 | collected 2002 | reverse complement strand
AAAGGGACACTCACAAAGCAAGCACTAATTTAGTGCTGATATAAAGTTCTCAAGTGATATAATTGCCGTTCTCTGTGTGCCGGTATGTCCCCTGCTCGTATGTCAAAGAGGTTATCACAGTAAAGAGGCATATCCGGCACACAGAGAACGGCAATTATATCACTTGAGAACTTTATATCAGCACTAAATTAGTGCTTGCTTTGTGAGTGTCCCTTTGTTATAGTTTGATAATATGAGGGTAGGGGGTAGTGGGCTTTTTACGACAAGAGGTGCTTACAGGGACAAAAAAAGTCCACCCCCCAAAACCCGTAAATTGAAACTATTTGATAAGGAGTCCAACCAATGGCAAAGTTAACAGCAACAGAGTTTCAAGAAAAACACGCACGGCGTCTCAAAGCTGCCGTAGAGGACGTGCGGAAAGGTATCGACAGGGTAACAGAGAACCCCTGCGAAAAGGCAGCACTAAAGCAAGATAAAATGCTTACGAACCTAACCAACGCAGTAACCACCGGTAAATGGGCTGCGGGACTCAAGCGGGTTACCCTTGAGGACTGGAAACGCAAGGCACGGGACATAGGCGTCAACCGGATTGCTGCCGGTATTGACGGAGCAAAAGAAAAGGTTGTCTCTTTTGCAGAGGTTTTACTCCCCCATATTGATAGAGGGCAGGAGAAAATCAAGACTATGCCGGACGTAACCCTTGACGATAGTATCAACCGGATGACAACCTTTATCCGGCATATGGCTACAATGAAACGCTAACGGGTTGTTTTTGTGTTGCCTTATTAGCGTGCGTAGTGTAAAGTATTGAACAAATTGCAAAACTTATTATTGAGGAGTTTGTGCTATGTTACAGCAAACTGATTGCGTAAAGTTACTACCGCAGAACGATAGCTACGATTTGCAGGCCGACCCAAACGAAAGTTTTCTGGTGAAAGGTATTTTCGTTGCTCCTGACACGGACGATACTTTTCTAACGGTCAAGATAGACAACGTAACTGTTGGCTTTTATCGAGTTTATGGTAAAAGCGGAAATCATCTGGGGGGTATAAGAGGCGGTTACGTGGGTTTTAATCTAATGTCTTATCTTGTCGGGCTTGGCTTGCCGTTTTCGCTGCCGGTCGCAGAGGGACAAAAACTGCACTTGAGCCGTCCTGACGGTGCAGGACATATACAGATTTTATACGACCGCTATGACGCCGGTGATATTCGAGCGGATATGCCCTGTGGCTCTGCTGCGAAAGTCTATGGATTTTTGCAGTATTTGAGAGAGACGGACGTGCTGACCGATAGCGGTGATATGCTGCTCGATACTGCTATAACACCGGCGGAGTTTCCTGACTTTCCCGCTGGAAAACCCGTGCCTGCCAAAATGAGTATTAAGCTACACGGTATTGTCGGGTGTCCGTTTTCTGATTTTCTGTATGAGGATGACGCTTATCGGGGTTATTACTCCACGTTTCTAAAACTAATCCGTGAGCGTGAGGTGCTTTTCGATGAGGACAGAGACGGGATTTTGTTCGAGGGCAGGATAGACGGGACAACAGAGAGCTATTACATACACGGTAAAACTATAATCGGCTCTGCTGCGGAGTTTTACGAAACATACGTTTCGTGGCGTGGCAAACCACCGCTAATGTTCGAGACGCCTCTGGAGTTTGGCAGCGGTGAGGAGTTATTGATTTATCTATCCTGTGTAAATGACGGCGACCGTGATATGGGTGAGAACCTTGCGGACGTTGCTTTAATCCTTGAAGTTGTGCGTGAGTAACCTAATACCTTTTCGGAGTGTGTAAAATGTTAAAGTATAAAAGATATGCCTTTACGTCTATCGCTGCAACATCGGAACGATTGACTGACATACTGGCTGGTATGGCTGGCAAAAACAGACGTATCGTTTCGGTGTTCTGTAACCCCTGCACAAATCTGTTTATCAGAGTCTATCGGGACGCCGAACAGTTTGTCGATTGCAGAAGCCATCTTTGCACTGACTACGCACCACTATTGCCTATGGACTTGCCGCTTGTAGAGGGACAGTTGTGCAAAGCCGGTTTTTATAATGCGACATCTTCTGCGATTACCAGTGCGGTTATAGGAATTGCTTACACCGAAGATTAGCAATAGTTATGCCGAAATTAGCGACCCCAGTGCAATATGAGTCTGCTTTAGAGGGACTAAACGATATACGCCCTCTGCAGTTAGCAGAGGAGAGTAAAATCGTTATCCCTTATCCGGTTCTCTGTAAAAACCCACCGTCCAAAGGCAGACCGGCGGTGGGTAAACTTGCACGGTGTAGTGAACAGGGTGCATTGCTTAAAAGTAATATCTTATTGCTTGATAAATTATATACGTTTTTTGTTCATATACACGAATACAACACTTTAATTAGTGTTATGTTTCCTAATCGAGTTTATGGCGTTGCGGCTCGTTATAATCAGATAGAAAAGGCGTCCACTACTTATTGGAGTAGTGATACTGGTGTGGCTCATATTGATAGGCTCGTTGCAGATAAGTATATTTTTTTACCTTTTATAGGTAAAATTATATATTTTAAGGGTTATGGGTCGGTTGGCTGGATTGCAAGTATTGATATTCGAGGTTTATATAAGTAGGTGATTATAAATGGACGCTATTAAGTTAAACTGGAATAGTCTGTTAAATCTGACAGAGTTAGAGTTTGTGCCAGAACCGCCTAAAGTGCTGAAAGTGTCAGACGAATTAGTGCAGGCGATTTCGTGGCTGACCGCTGCGACAGGACACGATAGACGACTTTTACGCTGCACGGAAAACGGTGCGTTATTAGTCGCTGACCCGTGGAGTATTCTTGCCGAAATTGTAACGGACGAGTTATATGTAATAAACGATACAGGCGATACGTTTTCAACACTATTAGAAAATAAAGGGGTTTTAATTGCGACAAGCACAGGTATTGTTAAACTATCTATTCGGCGTATTGCCGGTGGTGCTATTGAAACTATTTACGTCCCGCCTGCGTGGTTATACTGGTATCCGCATAAAGTTTATAGTATTAAAGCGGAGAGTGTGCCTGACGATACTGGGACGGAAAGCTATGTCGGAATTACGGTGTTCGGCTAAACGAAAGGATTTATTATGTGGTTATGGATTAAAGAGAACATAAGGGGTATAGTAACGGCAATACTAACAGGTGCTCTATGTATTTTTCTTTATTCGTGTGAGTCGCAAACTAAATCGTTAGTTGACCCTACACGGCTTATAAATAGAGCAGAGTTGCAGTTAGAACTTGACCAATTTATGGCTACGGCTCAATTACGTAGGGCTGACCTTGACCGGCAAGACGCTTTTCGTGCCTTGATTATTGAGAATAGTTTACTACTTGTGCAAGGCACACCGTTTAATCCTGTATCGCTTATAATGTCTATCGCTGGTATTTATGGGTTTGCACACGCCGCCTCAAAAAGCACTAAATACGTTATCAAAACTAAAAATAAACTAAAGGAGAATAATGGATAACGATAAAAAGGAAATATGCACAATACGCATAATGTTTCCTGTGGAGTCGGACGAAAAGGCGATAGAGTATAAAAAGAAAATCGCCGAACTGCTGTCCGAAATATCTGACGTGCAGATACAGTTTGCCATTATGAACACACCAACCCGTCTGCCTATGGGGTAAAACTATGGCTTATCCCGAAACGTGTGCCGGTGCGTTAGCTGCTTTAGAGGATATGCGGGCTGTTGCTTATGCCTATGGAGTTGACGCCGCTGGCTACGCCTATGACGCTTCTGTGCATTGGCTTATGGGAAAAGACAATCTCGCAATAGAAGATTTATGCTCTGCTTGTGAGGCCAATGCACGGGGGATTAAAAACATTGCCGGACTTGTTGAACCCTTTTCTCCTTTATCACCTTTAGAGTGGTATTTGACACACGGCTGTGTTGAAGCTGCCGTTACGTGGAAAGGGATTTGTGAGGCGTGGCTAAAAGATGACTTTGAGGGTAGAGCCCCTACAATCGCAATTATCGACCGTATGAGACAAATACTTTGGGACGAGCCATTTAATATAACGTGGGCTGCTCGTCCAGAGGATAAAGAGCTATAATGGGTATTGAGGATAAATCAACCTACGGTGAGTATTACTGGGCTATGCAAGTTGAAGCCGCTGGTTTTGCTGACGAACAGATAGAGGCCGCTTTTGCCCCATTTTTTCGTGGGCTGTTCGCTGATATGCCTGATATTGCGGCGTTGCCTCGTGGTATGCAAACTTTTATGAGGGCTTTAGCCGAACCCCCCTCTGCCGGTTTTGGGGGTTTTGCTTTGGGTGTGGGTGTCGAAATGGTTGACGAAACGCTACATACCCTTATGAACCCTATTATGAAAATGATGGGACGTAGTATAAATAGACGAGCAAAGGAAACGTGGCTTACCTCTGCACAAGTCAATACATTATTTAGACGGGGTAAAATAACAGAGGGACTCTGGACGGAAACTATTGCAAGTGAGGGCTACGAGGATATTTTAGGGCGGTTTTTATACGAGTCGGAAATCCCCTATCCCTCAATACCTGATTTAGTGCTTTACTCACGTTATCACGGCGACCCTGATAATCCGTGGAGCGAAATACAGGAGTGGTTTGATATTCCTGCTCGTGACTGGCCGGTGTGGAGATGGCTGGGACTACAACGCCTTAACACCTTGCAGGTGCAAAGTTTGTTAAAACGGGGGATTTATAGCGAACACGATTTTTATGACGAAATAGCTCGTATCGGGTGGGGTGAGTATGACCGTGAGGATATAAAAGATTTGGCATATATTTTACCGAACCCTATGCTAATGGTGCAGGGCGGTTTAATGCAGGACATCAGGGACGAGGATATAATTAAACATATAAGTATGGGTGATATACACCCCGATTATGCACGAACCTATTTAGACGCTGTGCTTACAAAACCGGCAAGTCAAGATATTATCGCTTATGAACTACGTAAAGACCCAACACTGTCTTACTTGCCGGATAGATTGCGAAAAATCGGTATCCACCCTGACTATAATCCACTATACAAAGAGTTAGCATATCAAATACCCCCTGTCGCTGATATAATTACTATGGCTGTTCGTGAGGCGTTTACGCCTGATATAGCTGCAAAGTTTGGGCAATACGAGGATTACCCGCCCGACCTTGAAACGTGGGCTGCTAAAAAGGGATTAAGTAAAGAATGGAGTCAACGATATTGGGCTGCTCACTGGAACTTACCCTCGCCGTTACAGGGCTTTGAGATGTTGCACCGTGGCGTTATCGAAGTTGACGAGTTAAATATGCTGCTGCGTGCGTTAGACGTTATGCCGTTTTGGAGAGATAAACTTACGCAAATTGCGTATAGACGCCTTACTCGTGTTGATATTAGACGTATGTATAAAGCCGGTGTTTTAACAGTGGCAGACGTTTACGAAAGTTATTTAGAACACGGGTATAATCCCAAAAACGCTAAACGTATGACAGATTTTACCGTCCAATGGGCTTTACCGAAAGAGGCGTCTATTACTCGTAGCGATATTTTAACAGCTTATAAAAGTAGGATGATAACACGAGTTGAGGCGTCTGAATTATTAGCTGATATGGGTGAGGAGTATTTTCACCGTGAGTTTATGTTAAAAGCTGTTGATTATAAAAAAGAGTTAGAACTTACAGAGAATAAAATTAAGGGTATCCGTAACCTTTACAAAAGACGAGTTTACGACCAGAACAAAACCGCAGACGAGTTATCCATACTTGACTTACCGGCGGAGGAGATTACTGATTTGTTGACGCAGTGGTATTATGAGGTAAAAGCGGAAGTGCCCAGACGCTGGACGACATCACAGGTGTTATCTTTTATTAAAGAAGGCCTAATAACAAAAGAACGGGGTATCGTAGAATTAGACCTTATCGGTTACGATACTGAACATATTGATATTTATGTAAAGAGTATTTGATGAGCGATAAACAAAACTTACGAGAGGCGTTAGCTTTACTTACTAAAGCCAAAAAAGAAAAGGCGGACGAGGTTAGTAAAGCAATAGAGGCCGTCAATAGTCGTCAGCAAATACAAAGGGAACAACAACGCCGTCAGGGCTGACCGTGCCTTTTGTATATTCTCGATTTAGGTGCTTTACTGTCGAACCAACCGTATAAGTTTCCGGCTCACCACTACGTAAAAGACCACGAAAAGACGGCCATTGCTCCTGACGAAAAACGCCTTTACTTATCTGTGTGGCGTTTTTTCTTATGCCTTTGATTACGTTTTTGCTGCCGAAAGTGTAGTCCTTTAGTCCCCTTATCATACAGTTTTGGGTTTTTCCGCACTGCTTCACGTATCCCAATTTCGTAGCGTGCAACCATTGATTTAATGTCCATAAACCTGCCTCATTTACAATAAGACTATCTGTATCGCAATAAAAATAGTTTCCGTATCCGGCTTGCTGCATAAGTTGCCATAAATACATCCTTGCGTATGCGGTTACGTGGGCGGCTATGGCGGGAAACGAGTCAAAACTTTCGCCGTGGCCTGTCATTATAAAAAGTTCTCCAAGCAAATATCTTAACTTTGTAACCCGCCTGCCGCCCATATTGAACACTAATTCCTCTCTGTCCGGCTCGTTTAGACAATCACCTATCTTTGACCAGTTTTCACCCTTTTGTCCAAATTTACCGTAAAGAGAGTTAAGCATTTTCTTGCATAACTCCACGTATTCGTCCACGCCTGCGGACTTAAAATCCATTCGTAGCGTATAAAACTTATCGACATAAGACCGAAAAATGTTTTCTTGCTTATATAACACACAGGTATCTACCTCCTTTACGTGATTATGCTCAAAGGCGTATTTTAACTCCGGTGTGCAAAGTGTAGCCCAAAAACGACCGACAGGAAACATACAGCGGCCACGCCTGACAGCATAAACGGGTAAATCGGTTTCTACTAAAACTTTTGCAACCGCCGATGAACATTGAAGCCGTGCTGCCAAACTTTGCGGTGTAATGTTTCGCAAAATACGTTTATATTTGACAGGATATAAATTGTTACGCATAACAAAAGGGTATAAACTGTTAACATCCAATAAGTAATAGTTTTCATTGTTCAAGTCCCCTAAATAAAAACATTCGACCCTACCGCCTTTGTAACTTTCACGCTCTAAATCTATCGCTTGCTTATTGTTGTGTATGTAAATCTTTGTAGTATAGTGCGAGAGCAAAAAAGCTGCCATAGCTGTCGAACCTCTCGTATAACACAATCGGGCGACCTTGTTGCCCTCTAAAAATCGTATAAATAGCTTAAAGTTTTCTAATTCGATAAGAACGTGGTTTTTACACGCTGTCCTCAATTCGGATTTGCTGCACGTTTTATAATCAACGGCTATTCGTTTTATACCTATGCGGTCGCCTGTCTTTTCTAAAGACTCTACAAACCAATTCATCGAGTCGAGAAAAACTATTGCCTTACTTTTATTGCGAACACTGATTATATTGCACGTCCCCTGATTGTGAAAAAACTTGAGTTTGTATCCGGCTTTTCGCAGGTGTCGCCAGCCCTTAACTACCGTAAAATCAAACGTAAGGTTGCGTGCAATAACCCACAGCTTTTCTTTACGTGCGGTATGCGAAAATACAAACTGCCAGAAGGCGATATGAGTCTCAAAGAAAAACCATTCGATTTTTTCAATATGCCGTCCGTAAGGTCTGCGATAGTAGCACGCCCATCCCAACCGCAAACTTTGCCTGACTTTGTAATTCTCCACTTCATTTTGGTAAGTCTCCGTGTCGAAAAAGATTATATGGCGAGGCATAGCCATTGTCTTTTCAGACTTTAATATATGGGGTTTGCGGTTTATACTGCTCATATAGCTACCCTATGCACAGCTGTCCAAACCGCTATTTTTTCTATGGCTTCGGCTGTATAATCCTCCCACGCCGTCCATTTTTCAATAACAGCTTGCTCAACCATACGTGGAGTCATCAGCGTATCGGACATTATGTTTACGAACCGCTCTGTTATCGGCATATCGGGACGGAGTCGGGACTCTACTTTGACCTTATACATATACTCCTGCGATAATCGCCATTCGACCTCTGCTATATGAACCTTTGTAGGATAATAGTCTTTGCGAACAGAACGAAAGGCGTCAGACTTACGCTCCAATTCATTCACAGACCGCCAATCAGATAGCATATCCGTCCGCCGGTATGTCAAACCCTTTTCACGCATAGCACGGATAAATGAACCGGCAGACTGCCCCCTACGAAAAGCCCCACGCATACGAGCGATAACATTAGCACGCACTATCGCCATAACAAAAACCCCATCAATAGTAAAAGATTAGCCGATTATATGCGATATAAATGTTTTATAATCTGCTGTATAACTTTTGCACGGTCTTATCAATTACATCTATACCTTTTGCTAATGTATTAACGGCTTTTGTTAAAGCAGGGTTTTTGTCCGCAATTAGCTTGAGGGACGCTTGACAGTGATATAAAACCCAATCAAGATTGCGGTGTATGCCCTCGAAATGCTCTTTTAACTTGCCTCGTGTATTGCCAGCCATTTTATACCATCCTTGATAATAACGGACAGAGGGTTAGTCCGTTATACCCTCTGTCCTTACAGCGGAGGACTGTAACGTTTAGTTTGACATAACCTCTTTAACGTCCTCGATTGCCTCTTTGAGCATAGCGGGCTTATACTCTTTTTTCGCTATTGCAAATAGCTGCGTTGTCTTTTCAGGGTTATCAAATATACCTACCTCGTAGGTGGCGTGTATATCGCCCTCAATACCGTGTCGGGTTATCATAAAAGCAGAGTCCTTGAACCGGCTCTCAAACTTTGATAACTTGCGACCGACACGCTTGCCGGTTACGAACAACGAAAAGCCCTCGTCCGTAACCACCGGACAACCGATACGCTCTTGCTCGCTACCCTTATACTTACCTTTCAGTAATATAGGGTCGTCAACAACAACAAAGATAATACACTCTCCGTCAGACGACAAAAATGTAAAATCTCCAGCCCCCCACTCTTTCATCTTTTCACGCCACGTCATAAGATACACTCCTTTGGTTTAGGTTACGGTTTCGTGCGGATATTAGTCAAGGTCAAACTCAATATCCTGCACACCCTTACTTTCATACTGCTTACGTAGTTGCTGAAACGCTTTGTCTAATGCAACCAAAATAAGGGCGACATCGTCCGTTGTGTATTCGTAACCACCGGACGCACAGTTGCCGATAAGACCAATAGCTTTTATGGCCTTGCGGACTCTCGGCTCAACAATCCGCTTAAACTTGTCTCGTTTCGTTTCGTCCTTTGGAACATTCTTTTTACGCCTTGCCATAAGTTAACCCTTTCATAAAAAGCCCACCACCTACCCGCATAATTGCACACCAATAGCACAGAACCGCCATTACCATACTGCGTCTTTTTTCGCTGTATAAGGGTATTGTTCTACGCCCTTATGTAAAACATCAGATACGACATCCTCTATTAAACGCTGTGTCCTTGTGCCCTCTAAAATTATCTTGCTCATTTCGCTAAAGCTGAACACTATAAAGAACCTGTCTGTTCGCTTAACATCACGGACGATTATCATATAGCCGTCTCCTAAAGTGTTGCCAAAAAACACGCAACAGCTAACCAAATTAAACGCCTGTATTCGTAAAAAGTTACCATAGGTTTGTCCCCCATAAGTTTGGGCTATAACTTACTCGAAATATAGCCCTCGTTTGTGTCAACAATAGTGCTAATATCATCATCACTAAAACCCGCCCACGTTGTTATATTAGTGTCAACCCCTACCATTTTTAAGGCGTCGTCTTTATTTTTTGCCTTAACGATACAGACCGTCCTTTGCTCGTCCTCTGTTTGGCCTCTCACCACTATATAAATCATTTTACATCCCTCTCATAAAACCGTTATTGCCACAGCCCCGACAGAACATCCGCCAGAGATAACCTCATAGACTAAATCCTCATCGTGGATTAGCTCAATATCAACCGTCTGTAAATGCCTTGTTATTTCCCACAATGCCTCAATTTCGGCCTCTGCAAGTGTCTCCACAGGTGTTTTACACTCACCCACCAACCCATCACCGCCTATATCTATTAGCTCTATCTTGAACATTGTTTCACCTCATAAAAGGTAGGCGAAACATCGCTGCGATATAGGGCAACGCCCACACCCAAAGCTCACCCCAGTATCGGTTATGTATTCGCCTACCATTTATGAGGTGAAACAATGTTCAAGATAGAGCTAATAGATATAGGCGGTGATGGGTTGGTGGGTGAGTGTAAAACACCT
>JABUBP010000609.1_pt1 | contig 10316 bp, 5 predicted proteins | sample 7240331 | NCBI WGS metagenome assembly JABUBP01 (sample SAMN07256347, study PRJNA390944) | subsurface metagenome | isolation source: Methane hydrate marine sediment | place: Pacific Ocean: Eastern North Pacific, ODP site 1244 | collected 2002 | reverse complement strand
AGCAATGGACTCAACCTGGATTGCAGACATGTATAACTGGCACATACTAAGTGCAGGAGGTCCTCCCCTGCTCATTGCACCATTCTGGGATGACCTTGACCCCACAGCTACGGATTCAAGCGGCTATGTCTGCTATTGGTATGATGCATCTAACCACAGATTTATTATTGAATATTCGAGGGTTCAGCATATCCATGACCCAACAAATCCAACACCAGCAGAACTCCAGACCTTTGAAGTCATTTTGTATGATCCTCAGTATTATCCAACTGAAACTGGTGATGGCGAAATAATCTTTCAATATAAAGATATTACTAATGACGACATATGGCATAATTACGCTACAGTAGGCATAGAAAACAAAGAGCACACAATTGGTCTGGAATACACGTATGCTAATGTCTATCCTGATGCAGCAGCACCATTGGCAAATAACAGGGCAATAAAGTTCACTACTGACCCTCCTGATACATTTCCAGGCATTGAAGAATATAACCAAACCTCTACAAGTAATTCGATATTAGAAGTCTACCCGAATCCCTTCAGACAGATGATAAACATCAAACTCCAAATCCCAAGCACCAAATCCCAAATTGCACTAAAGATCTACGATGTAAGCGGAAGATTGGTCAGGTCCTTCCCTATTATTAATCTGTGTAATCCAAATAAATCTGTGGTTTCTGTGTGTTGGGATGGTACTGATGATCTTGGTCGCCAGGTCACTCAGGGTATTTATTTTATAAAATTGGAGAGTAGTGGTTTTAAGGCGATTGAAAAAGTAATTTTACTGAGATGAAAGGAGGTATTGTGAAATATATACTATTATTTTTAATACTAATATCCAGTGTCTTTGCTTACAATTATCATGGCTGTACACTTGCACCAGATAATTTACATGGCTGGGTTGTGTGCATTGACACAATTTCAATACGTCACACAACTGATGGTGGAGCAACCTGGCAGCCGCAACAGAACCTTCCCGACACGGTGCATAGATTTTTTGGTGTGACCTGTATTGATCAATATAGCGCCTGGACATGCGGAATTCTTGGCCAAATTCTTCATACTGCAAATGGCGGTCTTGACTGGTATATGCAGATTATAGGTTTGTCAAAATATGCGACAAGAATCGAGTTTATTGATCAGGACTATGGCTGGGCTGCCTGCGGTGATGGTACAGTTGCACTAACAACTAACGGAGGTGAATACTGGGATTATTTTGGTATCCCTCCATATAATATGGAATTCTATGGCGTCTCATTTGTGAATCAATGGGATGGATGGATTATTTCAGGATATCCTGATTCAATGCTTACCGGACAGGGTTGGATTTTCCGCTCGACTGATGGCGGTCTAAACTGGGATTCACTATATCGATCTTCTGCATATGAGGATTTTTTTGATGTCCACTTTTTTAATCAGCTCGACGGTATTATTGTAGGTGGGGATGAAAACGACTATTCACCAATAATTATAAAAACCACAGATGGCGGTTTCACCTGGAATCCAATCAGTGCTCCTGCAAATTCTTATTATCTCAGAGCTGTTGACTTTGTGGGCAATGAAGGATGGGCAGTCGGCAGGTTCGGTACTATAATTCACACAACTAACAGTGGTAATTCATGGACCTTTCAAACCAGTATTGCTACAAACACTCTCTTTGATGTTGATTTCTCAGATAATCTTCACGGCATTGCCTGTGGCCAGGGTATTATCCTGTACACAACAGATGGCGGTCAGAACTGGATTCAAACAGGAATAGAAGAACATCAAAACACCGAAGTAGAAACTACAAATCTAAGTGTCTACCCAAATCCATTTAGACAGATGACAGATATCAGATGCAAGATGCAAGAAGCAAGAAGCACGAATCAAGATATTTCTTTGAAAATCTATGATGTGAGTGGAAGATTGGTCAGGTCTTTTAATCTGGCTTCTGATTTCTTGCCTCTTGCTTCTACTATTTCCTGGGATGGCTCGGATGATTGTGGACGCAGGGTATCTGAAGGCATTTATTTTGTACGTCTTGTTGTGGATCGCTTAGGCCAAGAAAATTATCAAAAAACCGAAAAGATAATATTTTTAAAGTAAATAAAATATCTGCATGCATCTCATATGTTCCTTGACCTAAGTCTCATATCAGATATAATTAGCCAGGAGAATTTATGAAAAAAGCTTTAACAGTTTTATTGATTTTCTGTGCAGTCTGTTTTGCCCAGGAAATAGGTGCAAGATATTTAATCATCACAAATGATAATTTTTATGATGCAATCCAACCACTTGCCCAGTGGAAACATAAAAAGGGTCTGAGAACAAAGGTTGTAAAGCTGTCTGAGATTGGTTCTTCAGCATTGGAGATTAAGACCTATATTACAAATGCCTATAATAACTGGCAAATACCACCAGAATTCTTATTATTGGTTGGAGCACCAATAAATTATCTACCCTTTCCCCAGGTAAGTGGTACATACACAGACAATTATTATACTGATATTGAAGGCGATATTCACAATGACATACTATCTGGCAGATTGACCGTGCATAATACAACTGAAGCACAAACCGTTGTAAATAAGATTTTATTATACGAAAGAACCCCTTATATGGACGATTCACTGTGGTTCATAAATGCCTGTTTGATTGTCAGGGAAGATTATGATACATATGATGATTCAATATATTGGAGTGATATTCATCATGCAAAAGACCTGATGCTAAATGCTGGATATAACACAATTGATACCCTATCCAGGGCTGCTGGGAACAGTAGCAGTCATGTTATTCAAGCAGTCAATGCTGGCAGGGCATTTGTTCTGTACCGCGGCCAGGGAGTAGGTTATTGGTGGGATCCTTTTAATGTTAACCCTGATCTAACAGCAAATGGTGAAAAACTACCTATTGTGCTATCTATTACCTGTAGAACAATCGGAACTGGTTCTACTCCAGCAACTGCTGAGAAGTGGTTGTTAACCGGTACACCAACATTACCACGAGGTGGCGCAGGGTATTTTGCCACAACGACCACATTCAGTGGAGTTGCACATCTAAGAAGTGCTGTGAGTAAAGGATTCTTCAATGCATTATTTGTCGATAGTGTAAGAACGTTTGGCGAAGCATGTGAAGGTGGCAGAAGAAATGTTTATAACCTATATAGTAGTGCAAGCGAATACCGCGGTTTCACAACCCTTGGTGACCCGGAAATGAATATCTGGACAGCAACACCAAAATCTGTTGATGTCTTGCACGTTTCTTCGCTAAGTGCTGACGACGAATCATTAAGCATACTTGTTGAACTCAACAGTGCACCATTAGAATCGACTTTGGTATGCATTATGCTGGATACCGTTGTTTATCAACATGGATATACAGCTGATAATGGTAAAATCACATTCTATTTTGACAATCTTATACCTGGCGAGATGAACCTTACAGTTACTGGTAACAATGTTTTGCCATACGAAACAACAATACCTGTAATTACAACGGATATATACCTCACATATTGTGGCAATACTATTAATGATTCACTTGCCAATAATAATGGTATTCCAGAAAGTGGTGAAACAATCCTTTTACGCACCATAATTAAAAATATCGGTGCCTCCACTGCACAGAATGTTATAGCAACATTGAGCACAGATAATACTCTGATATCTATTATAGACAGTGTAGTAAGTTTCGGATATATATATTCCCAAGATTCATCTTTTGGATCCAGTCCTTTTGTTTTCAGCATCTCACCGTTCTGCCCAGGTGGACATAGTATCGATTTCAACTTATTGATGTCTGATGCTTCTACAAATACCTGGACCAGTAACTTTTCTATTATTATCAATAGTTTTAGCGGAGCAACAGGCCCAGACCAGTATGGTTATTACATATATGATGATACAGATACCTTATCAGGCAATGCACCGGAATTTGACTGGTTTGAAATAGTCCCATCTCCAGGTGATAGTGTAAGTGAAATCACAAATGAGGATGCTGATACAGTTACCCTTCCCTTACCGTTTACCTTTACATACTACGGTGAAGACTATAACACGATTGGAGTGTGTTCGAATGGCTTTACAGAATTCCCCACATCTACTTTTCGGTTTGGTGAATTCAACACGGGAATACCAGATCCTGCTGGACCAAGGGCAATGCTCGCACCATTCTGGGATGACCTTGATCCAGCTGAAGCTGGTGACATATACCAGTACTATGACGACACAGAACACCGCTGGATTTTTGAATTTTATGAAGTAGATCACTACGGTGGACCGGGTCATTTTGAAACATTTCAGGTCATCCTTTTAGACCCACAATATTATCCAACACCTACTGGTGATGGTGAAATTCTATACCTTTATTCAAATGTTGCCGATGCAACAAACAATACTGTGGGCATGGAAGATGAAACTGAACAGCGGGGTCTGCAATATCTCTACAATAATACTTATGATGCAAATGCCGCACCATTAGTCTCTAATCGAGCATTACTCATTACAACAAAACCACCGGCTGGAACATATAATACACCCTGGCTCCATATAATAGACTATACAATAAACGACTCAGCAGGAGGAAACAATAATGGCATTGTAGAACCAAATGAAACTATTGATGTTTACATCAGTATTAAAAATGATGGAGATACAAGTGCCTATAATGTTACAGGGATATTAAAATGTAATGATAATGATGCTGAGGTAATAGACAGCATTTCATCATTTGGGAATATTGCTGTGGGTGCTACTGCAAATAATACTGATGATGCCTATACTGTACATGTTAGTAATAACCCTGCAGACAGTACGATTGGTTTTTCACTCCAATTAGAGTGTAATGGCGGGACTTATAATAAAACCGACTATTTTACAATTTATATATATGGCTTACCCGGTGTTGACGAGCAGGAATTATTAGGTTATGACCAGAGTTTTGGTTTACAGATCTTCCCGAATCCATTCCGAAACAGCGTAGATATTAGATGGCAGACAGAAAATATTGAGATGCAAGATGTAAGAAGTAAGAAGCAAGATATTTCATTGAAAATCTATGATGTTTCGGGCCGAATAATCAGATCTTTTAATCTGGCTTCTTGCCTCTTGCTTCCTGCTTCTTCTGTTTCCTGGGATGCTACTGATGATAAGGGCCGCCAGGTTGCAAGTGGAATATATTTCATAAGTCTGGACATAGATGATTATAAACAAATAAAAAAGGTGGTGCTTCTGAAATGATCTTATTACTATTCATTTTTACTATAGATGCAAGATACCATACCTTTGATGAAGTTGCATATGAACTCGATTCTATTGCAAACCACTTCTCCAGCATCACACTTCTTGACACAATAGGATATTCTACGTGTGATTCTCTGCCAATCTTTGCAATGAAAATCTCTGATAATGTCAATGTAAACGAAGATGAACCAGAAGTTCTCTATATTGCCTGTCACCATGCTGAAGAAATTCTTGGTGTCGAGATTTGTATGTATATGATTAACGATTTAGTTAGTAATTACAATATTGATTCAACAATCACTCACTGGGTTGATAACCGAGAAATATGGTTTGTTCCTTTGTTGAATCCAGAAGGACACAGTATTGTAATGGAGTTGATTGACACTACCTGGCGAAAAAATAAAAGAGACAATAACAATAATGGTGTCTTTGATTTAGATTATGATGGCGTTGATCCCAATAGAAATTATGATTTCTACTGGTCAAATGGAGGAAGCTCTAACCCTCCTTCAGAATACTATCGCGGTCCTGCACCATTTTCGGAAAATGAAAATAGAGCAATACGCGATTTTTGTGTTTCGCATAATTTTGTATTCTGCAATACTTATCATTCAGCAAGGACTGGCCTTGGAGAGGTTGTCTATTACCCCTGGAGGTGTGATGGAGGAGGCTATTCGCCAGATTATCCTTTTATAAGGGAAGTCGGTGATTCCATAGCAAGGCGTATAATCAATGACCAGGGTAATGGCCATTATTTATTATTAGTTGGTTTGGGACTTGATGGAAGGGCAAGAAATTGGCTTTATGGTGTTTGTGGAACATTTACTTATTGTATAGAGGTTAGCACTGATTGTATCCAACCGGGCTGGATGGTTGATGATATTTGTCAACGAAATCTTGTCGGCGCCTACTATCTTTTAAATAGAGTTAGTAGCAGTGGTATAACAGGATGTATATATGACTCTCTTACTGGAGAACCACTAAGCGCAGAAGTCATTATTAATGGATATTATGACCCTAATTTACCACCGAGGAAAAGTGATTCGGATTTTGGCCGCTTTCTTAGAATTCTTAAATCAGGATATTATAACATAGAAATACATAAGATGGGGTATGAACCAAAATTTTACCAGAATATTGAAGTAGAACAAGGAACAATGACTGAATTGAATGTACATCTTAAAAGGATAGGTGGTACATTTATAATGGAAAACAATGATACGGGGATTTTCATAAACCCAAATCCAACCAATGGTGTAGTTGCCATACAATTAACAAATCCATTATACTTTACTTCTTTGAAAATCTATGACACTATTGGCAGATTATTGAAAAATTTTGATACCTCAACAAAGGAAATTGTCTGGCAATGTACTGATAAATGGAATAGAAAAATATCGAACGGTATTTACTGGTTAGTGGGAGAAACTAACGAACAGGTATTAATAATAATAAAAGTGGTTGTTCTTAACTAACCCAAAACTCTCGTTAATATAAAAATACAGGCTATCATCCAGAATATAAGACAAATCTGTAGAGGCAGATCAGTAAGTAATATCTTTTCAGGTATATCAGCTTCTAATTTTCTATACGTAAGATAAAGGTAGCGAAAAATTCCATAGATAACGAACGGCACAGTAAAAATCAAATTTTTGGTATGAAATTTTGATACTGTCTCTGGTGCCAGCGTGTAAAGACAATAGGATACAATACAAGCAGAAGTAACGATTGCAATCATTTGATTTAGTAGGTCGACTGAGTAATGGGAAAGAATTTTGCGATGTTTGATAGCATCCTTTCCGAGTATAATAATCTCTGTTCTCCGTTTTGATACAACTAAAAAGAGTGCTAAAAGTAAAGTACACAAGAGAAGCCAGGAAGATATTTCCACACGAATTGCTACAGCTCCGGCAATTGCCCTTAAAACATAACCTATGGCTACAAACAAAATGTCAAGAATAATAATATGTTTAACTCTCAACGAGTATAAAATCATCATACCCGAATAGATTAAACAAATATAAAAAAACGAAGTATTTATAAGGCAAGCAAGAAGAAGTGAAATAATTATCAAAAGAACCAATATTATCCAAGCAGTTTTTCTTTTTATCTTTCCCGCAGCAATTGGCCTTTTCGATTTTACAGGATGAAGTTTGTCCTCTTCATAATCAAAAATGTCATTCAGTATATAAATACCACTGCTTAGAATAGAAAATATGAAAAATGCGGAGATACTTGTTATAATACTTTCGGTATAATAAAACTGTCGGCTGAATATTAGACCGGCAAAGATGAATACATTTTTGGTCCATTGCTGAGGTCTCAGTAACCTCAAATAATCAATCAATATAACTTCCTCTCGTGGTTCATTAGAGTCATTAGTGTAGTATAATTATTCACCTGTCCCGTAGCGACAGCGTACGGGGTGTAAATTCGTGTTCACCCTGTGAAATAAGACATATCTGGCTGTAGCGGAGCTAACAAGCTGGCAACGAACAGAACCTATGTGGTATCGCCTTAGGATTAACATTATTTCACGGGGTAAATTTGCGTCCCTAAAAGTCTGTAGCGCTTGTAAACGCAAAATCTCTTATCTTAATCGATGGAACTATTATCCCTGAAGCAAATCTTCTTCCGTAGCCAGGTTCTGATGCTACCAGAATACTCTTTTTGGCAATACCATCAAGCCGATTAAAACATTCAATAATATTCTCTGTAAATCTCAAATTCTTTATTCCCTTTGTTATCCTACCGCTTTCAATGAGAAATGTTCCATCCCTTGTCATACCGGTAAATGTCAATTTACGGGGATCTATAATATTAGTATAATGAAATCTTGTAACCAGGATTCCTTTATCAGTTTCACTAATCATCTTTTTGATATCTTTACTGCCGCCCATCATTGTCAGGTGTAATGGAACTGGACCAAACGGATTTGGCGCTAATAAGGCGTGACCCGTAGATTTTTTCTTAGCCTTTGTTGCAGTTAAGGAATCATAAACAAGATTTTTGGCAATTCCTTTATCCACAAGAACAAGCCTCTTCTTTGGAAAACCCTCAAAATCAAAGGGGAAGCCAAACCCTATTTTTTTATAAGGGTCATCAACAATTGTCATCCGCTCATCAATAATCTTCGAACCGAGCTTTCCAGTCAAATAAGATCTGCCCTCTTCAAATAATTTCCCGTTAAATGCATAGGCTCCAACAAATTCTAAAAACTCACTTGCTGCAAGTGGTTCAAAAATTGTTGTGTACTGACCAGGAGCAATTCTTACAGGGTTAGCAGACATAAGGGCTTTCTCTGCTGCCGCCTCAGCAAGACTTCTGAAATCCATGTCACCAACATCCCTTATTCCTGATTGTACATAACCTGTTGAATTTTCTCCAGACATAACAATATTACAAAAAACGTCGTCGCATATTGCGTATGCAAATGTCCCCAAAGAATTACTTATGCATATCTCAGCTACACCATTTGAAACCGAACCAAAGGTAGTAAGTGAATATTTTCTTGCAATATCAACAATTTCGGCAACTGCATTTGCTCTTTCAACATTGGAAAATTGTGCCGTTTTCTTAACAAAAGTCTTTATGTCACGATATTCTTTTCTCTTTACTCTTGGAAAAGAAACGAAGTTGCTATTTTCGCGCTGAAACTTAGCAATCTTCTCTGCCCATTTTACTGTTTCCTTTATTTTTTTTGGTTCGAGTGAATTTGTCGAAGCAGAACCTATCTTCTTCCCGAATACAACCCTTACTGAAACACTGCTATTTGATTCATTAACATTCTGATGAATATAGTTATTCGCAAATCTTGTTAATGACTGATTTCCATTAAAAATAACTACTTCAATTTGATCAGCCTTGGTATTTTTTAAAGCAATATCAATAAATTTTTTTGCCTCTTTTTTGCCAATCATATTACTCCTTTTTAATTATTTTATCCAAAAATCTAATGAAGTCAACCTATCACCTATCTGCTTTTTTGAAAAATAAAATCATTGCAGGAATCAAAAGTAAAGCAATGCCTGAGTACCCGGCAATCTTGAATCCTCCGGAAAAACTGTCATAGATGTAGCCACCAACTATTGGACCAACAACTGAACCTAAATTAGTCATCATATTCAAGGTCCCAATATTTGAACCAACTTCTGTATTAATACTCGTAGCATAGGCACGGGAAATAGGTATGAATGAACTTATCGACATTCTCATGATAAAGTATAAAATAACAAATACTATAAAGAATGATACAAAAGGAAGACACAATGCGGTTACCAAACAGGGAATAATCACAATCCACAGTGATTTTTTGACTCCTACAAGATCAGTAAGGTGAGAAGAACCATACATTGCAAGCATGGTTATTATATCAAGGCAGAAGAGTAAAATTGCAATACCCAATAGCGTAATATTGTAGTGTTCATTTAAATAAATGAATGAAATCGGCGCCAATGCTAACAGCGCGCCAAAGACAAAACCCAGTAAAAATATTGAATGGCGTGGTTTGCCCTTTTTCTTTTTTGTTTCAAATTTTTTGGACTCGGGTACGAATAATACTTCAATAAAACCAATAAATAAAATTACACCCCCCACAAGGAAAACTACCCTGAATGAACTTAACTCCTCCAATCCCATATTTGCGGTAATTAAGAGAACCAAACTTAAAATAACCCGACTCAATAAAGCACCAATCCTGCCGAATATCTGATATAATGAAAGTGCCCTTGTCTTATAACCCTTTTCTGCCTCTTCAGCAACCATTATCTGTGTAGCCGGCCACATCAACCCTGAGCATACACCCTGGCAAAATCTTAAAAAAAGGAGCCCGCAATAACTGTTTACAAAAAAGTAAGTAAAGGCAATTATAAAAACGCAAAAGAACCCTATCTTGACATATATCTTCCTTTTACCACTTCGGTCTATGTTTTTACCAATAATGTATGCAGTTATTGCCCGTGCAAGCATAAAACCTGAGGTGAGAAGCCCAACTTCAAGTCCAGTTGCTCCTACACGACGGGCAAAGATAGGAAGAATGGGCCTAAAAAGACCATGCCCGAGCATCCCGGCTCCGGCAATGCCAGGGTG
>JABUBP010000607.1_pt1 | contig 10333 bp, 7 predicted proteins | sample 7240331 | NCBI WGS metagenome assembly JABUBP01 (sample SAMN07256347, study PRJNA390944) | subsurface metagenome | isolation source: Methane hydrate marine sediment | place: Pacific Ocean: Eastern North Pacific, ODP site 1244 | collected 2002 | reverse complement strand
ATCCCAAGGCGATCGGTGTCGGCCAGTATCAGCACGATCTTAGCGAATCCCGCCTGGCAAAATCGCTCGACGCCGTGGTCGAGGATTGCGTCAATGCCGTCGGCGTCGACGTCAACACTGCCTCAGCCCCGCTGCTGGCGCGAGTCTCCGGCATCGGCGCGGGGCTGGCGCAGAGCATCGTGCAGCACCGCGACGAGAAAGGCCCGTTCAAATCGCGCAAGGCGCTGAAGGACGTGCCGCGACTCGGTCCCAAGGCGTTCGAACAGTGCGCCGGCTTCCTGCGCATCAACGGTGGCACCGATCCGCTCGATGCCTCCGGCGTACATCCGGAATCCTATCCGGTGGTGCGGCGGATTCTCGAGGCGACCAAAAGCGACATCAAGGCGCTGATCGGCAATGCCGAAATCGTCCGCGGCTTGAAGCCGCAAACCTTCGTTGACGAGACCTTCGGCCTGCCCACCGTGACCGATATCCTGCGCGAGCTGGAAAAGCCCGGCCGCGATCCGCGCCCTGCCTTCAAGATGGCGACCCTGAAGGAGGGTGTCGAGACCATCAAGGATCTCAAGAAGGGCATGATCCTGGAGGGGACGGTCACCAACGTCGCCGCGTTCGGCGCCTTTGTCGATATCGGCGTCCATCAGGACGGGCTGGTGCACATCTCGGCGATGTCCAAGACCTTCATCAAGGATCCGCGCGAGGTCGTGAAGCCCGGCGATATCGTCAAGGTGAAGGTGCTGGACTTCGAGGTCGCGCGCAAGCGCATCTCGCTGACGCTGCGCCTCGACGACGAGGTCGGCGCCAAGAAGGAAGCCCCCGGCATGCAGCGCGACAATGGCGCGCGCAGCCCTTCCCGCATGACCTCGTCGGCCCCGCGCAAGCAAGAGGCTTCTTCCGGCGGCGGCGCGCTCGCCGATGCGTTGCGCCGCGCAGGCGAGAAGGCAGGTGGCGAGAAGGAGGGACGCAAGGGCCGCTAATGCGCGGTCAGCACGTCGATCCTGTTGTTGGCGACGATCAGGCGGTCAGCCAGCAGCTGCGCGAGATTTCGCATGATGCGTCCGCCGGCATGCGGGTGTTTCCTGCGGATGCGTTCGAAATTATCGAGGGACACTTCGAGCGCGCTCGCCGAAATATCGGCGAATACGTCGGCCGAGCGGGTCGGCTCGATCAGGGCCATCTCGCCGAACGCCATTCCGGCGGTCAGCGTTGCGAGGCGGACGCCGTCGGGCAGGGTGACGTGGACCGCGCCGCTGCGCAGGAAGAAGATGGAGGTCGCGGGCGAGCCGGCTGCAACGATCCTCTCGCCGCTCTTGTAATGCCTGACGGTTCCGATCGCGTCGAGGTCGGCCAACTCCTCCGGCGACAGGCCCGCGAGCAGGGGCTGCTCCGACAGCTCGGTGGTCTCGTGGAAGTCGATGGAGCCACCGTGGCGATAGACCAGCTGATCTTCGGCCCATTCGATGGCGGTATCGAGCAAGTAGAAGTCGCGCACGTTCTTCAGGCTGCCGGTCCATTCCCGGATGATGTCCCACTCCCGCGAGCCGCGCTTCACGCCGGCGAGGATCACCGTGACGTTGTGCGCGGCGAGCTCGCGAAATTCTTCCGCCACCAGCCGCGCCCCCGCCCGAGTCAGCGACGTGACGCGGTGCAGGTCGAAGATCACGAATTGCGGGCGGGTTTTGGAGGCAAGCTGGCGCGAGACGTAGTCGACGTTGGAGAACGACAGCGTGCCGACGAGCTCGATCACCCGCACCTGCTCATGGTGGGTGGCGAGGATGTCGCGTTCGTGCGGGCGGCGGCTGCGCCGCGACGGGTTCTGGCCGATAGAGTAGTCGGCGATAATGCTGGTGCGCGCATCGTCGCTGCGGTTGAGCATGTGCAGGTCGTAATGCGCCGACAGCGCCTCGCAGACCCGGATGCCGCGCACGCTGTTGCCGTGGCTGTCGAGTTTTGGCGAATAGCTGCCGAGGCCGAGCCGTGCCGGCAGCGCCGCCAGGATGCCGCCGCCGACTCCGCTCTTGGCGGGGATGCCGACGCGGTAGATCCATTCGCCGGCATAGTCGTACATGCCGGACGACGTCATCACCGACAGCGTGCGCGAGATCGCATAGGGCGTCATCACCTGCTGGCCGGTGACGGGGTTGAGGCCGCGGTTGGCGAGCGTCGCCGCCATTACGGCAATGTCGCGCGCGGTGACAAGGATCGCGCATTGGCGGAAGTAGACGTCGAGGACGGAATCGACGTGGTCCTTGAGCACGGCATTGGTACGCAGGAGATAGGCGATGGCGCGGTTGCGGTCGCCGGTGGCGCTTTCGGAGGCATAGACGGCTTCATCGACGTCGAGCGTACGCCCGGCAAAGCGGCCGAGTGCCTCGCGGATATATTCGAAGGCGTCGTCGCCCTTGGCCTCGTGGATCAGGCCGGAACAGGCGATCGCCCCGGCATTGACCATCGGGTTGAAGGGATGGTTGTCGGAATTGAGCCGGATCGAGTTGAAGGGATCGCCCGACGGCTCGACGCCGATCGCACTTTCGACCTGCGCCGCGCCGAGCGTGTCCAGCGCCAGCGCGAACACGAACGGCTTTGACATCGACTGGATGGTGAAGGGGATCTTGCTGTCGCCGACTTCGTAGACGTGCCCGTCGAGCGTGGCGAGGCTGATGCCAAAATGGGCAGGATCGGCCTTGCTGAGCTCGGGGATGTAGTCGGCGACCGTGCCGGCTTCGTCGGTGGCGAATTTTTCGTGGCAGTCGTCGAGAAACCGCAAAAGAGGCGGTTTCGAACTGGCCCAGGCACCGTTGGCGGAAGGAGCTTTCATCGCCCCCGTTTGTGCACCGCAATCACGGCGCGCGCAACTGGCTCGGCACCGGCGCCTGCCGGCGTATCAGGAACGCCGCGACCAGCGCCGTGGGCGCGAGGATCGCCAAGCCAAGCGAGGTGATCTGCATCTGCGAGAGCGGCATGATCCCGCCGCCGGGCGTCGCCACGACGAAGCCGCCGATGATGAGCAGCACACGCAGTGGCCATTCCAGCGGACCGGTGTGGCGAAGGTCGCCGACGAACACCTGATAGCCCTGGATGCCGCCGCAGATGAACAGCGTGCCGAAGGCGGCGAGCCCCATCAGGCCGAGGCCTTCGAGATAGGGGCTAGCGCCCTGTAGCACCAACGCAGGATTGAGCACGAAGAAGAACGGGATGAAATAGATGATGCTGCCGACCCACATCGATTCCCAGCCGGTCTTCATCGCCGGCGATCCGGCGATGCCCGCAGCCGCAAAGGAGGCGATCGCGACCGGCGGGGTGATCGAGGACAGCATGCCCCAATAGAAGATGAACATGTGCACGGCCATCTTGTTGAGGCCGAGCTTTTCCAGCGCCGGCGCGACGAGGATGGCGAGGAAGATATAGCAGGCGGTCGTCGTGAGCCCGAGCCCGAGCACAAGACTGGTAAAGGCGCACATCACCAGCAGCAGGAAGGCGTTGTCGCCGGCCAGCCGCAGCAGGTCGTTGGCGAGGCTCGAGACCACGCCGGTCATGGAGAAGGCGCCGATCAGGAGGCCGCAGCCGGCGAGGATGCCGACCAGCTCGACGAAGGTGCGCCCGTTCACCTCGAAGAATTTGTTGATGGTCGCAAATGTCCAGCGCGTGTCCTTGGAGAACATCTGGTTCAGCACCAGCAGCAGCGCGGTAGCATAGAACGGCGCGTGGCTCTCGCGCTTGAAGTGCAGCAGCATCACGATCAGGAGCGCGATCACGAAGACGTAGTACCAGCCTTCCTTGATGGTATCCCAGACTTTCGGCAACTCGCTGCGCGGAATGCCCTTCAGGCCGTGGCGGGCGGCGTAGGAATCCACCTGCATGAACAGGCCGATGTAATAGAGCGCGGCCGGAATGATCGCGGCGACCGCAACCTCGGCGTAGCTGACATTGAGGAATTGCGCGATCACGAAGGCGGTGGCGCCCATCACAGGCGGGGCTAGAACCGCGCCGGTGGAAGCGCAGGCTTCGATCGCGCCGGCATAGGAAGCGCGGAAACCGCTCTTCTTCATGACCGGGATGGTCATGGTGCCGGCGGTCAGCACGTTGGAGATGATCGACCCCGACATCATGCCGAGTAGGCCGGAGGCGAAGATGCACACTTTCGCCGCACCGCCGCGGAACGTGCCGCACATCGCGAAAGCGAGATTGATGAAGAATTTGCCTGCGCCCGTCATCATCAGCGCCGTGCCGAACACCAGGAAGCCGATGACGGTGTCGGCAAACGCCTGGATCGGAATGCCGAGCAGGCTTTCTCCCGAGAGTACGTGATACGAGGTTGCCTGCTCCAGCGTCGACTGCGTGCCGCGGAACGGTCCGAGCCAACTGGCATCTGCAAACAGCGGATACACCGTGAAGGGCAACACGCTGAGCAGCAGGCTCCAGCCGCCGGTGCGGCGCAGCGCCTCCATCAGCACGAACCACATGATGAGGCCGGCCACGATGACATAGGTCGGCGCTCCCCCGAATTCCCAGCCTGCTTCTGCAGCCTTGCGGACGGTCCGCATCAACACGATGGAAGCGGCGAAGGTCACGACAAAGAGCAGCAGGTCGTACCAGGGAATGCGGTTCAGCGGCGCGTTGTCCGTTCCCGGAAAGATCAGGAACGTGAAGGGCAGCATCAGCGCGATCAGCAGATAGAAATATTCGGTGTTGAGCTGGGTGTAGCCGATGAAGAAGCGCAGCGAGAATTGCTGGTTGATGCAGAGAAGGATGGTGGCGGCCGTCGCCACCACCAGCGCCCAGCGCCAGCCCCCGCGCAAGCTGCGCACGCGGGTGACTTCGGCCTCCTGCATGTTGGCGTGGGGATCGTCGAACACCACTTTGTTCGGCGTCGTCGCGGCGCTGTCGGCTACTGACATGATCGATCCCCCGTCGCGAAGCGCTGGCAGCGCCGAATTTTCTACTATTCGAAGCCGTTCGGCATGCCGGCCTTCGCCAATGCCGCCCCGCGCGCTTTCATCCAGCCGTCGAGGAAAGCTTTTTCGTCCGACGGCGGTGTGCCCTTGTTGTAATCAGCCCAGGCGGCAGCCAGCACTTCCTGCCGCTTGTACAGCGCGGTGTTATAGGTTTCCTGCTCAGCGCTCCATTGGCCGGCTTCCTTCAGCGCCTTTACGGCGCCGGGATGAACCGGGACCGCCCAATTCTTGGTCTGCCGGTTTGCCGCGAGGCCGCCGGCGCCGGGCGCGGAGTCCTTGTAGGCGTCGTAGCCGTCGATCATCGCCTTGGTGATCGAATAAACCTGGTCTGCAGGTTGCGACGCGTAGGCGACGAAGATCGGGTAGGGGAAATTGGGAAGCTCGATCGGCTTCTCGGGTGTGATGCCGGCGCCGCATGTCGCAAGGTGCGGGAAGAAATACGACGCGACATTCTTCAGGCGTTCCCAGCCGGCTGAATCGCTCTTCGGGGTCGGCGGCCAGACAAGGCCGCGAGGCGAGGTCTCGACTTCCTTGGCGGGGCCGCTGATGGTGGTGGCGAAGGCGGCATCCGTATCGTTGTTGACCATGCCCTTCCACATCGCGCCATAGCTGGCGAATTCCACGATCTTGACGTCGTCCCGCGTCAGTCCGCCGAAAGCCAGCACGGCCAGCGCGTTCTGATTCAGCGCGGGCGAGCCGACGACAAAGCCGACGCGTTTGCCTTTGAGGTCCTTAACCTGCTTGACACCGGTATCGGCGGCGACACCGAGCGTGGCGCTGTTGCAGTCGACCGAGGAAAGGAGGAGTTGCAGAGGCTGCGGCCCCCATTCCCGGGCGCCGAATTCGAACAGGCCCTCCTGGGCGAAATAGGATCCGGTTCCCGTGGCGGAGACGAGCGCCCGCTTGGCGCGCAGGGGCGCCAGCCGTGCGACATCGTTTCCGGCGGGCAGCACGCGTACGTCGCTGCCGTATTTGTCCTTCATCATCTTGCCGACGCCGACGGCGATGTTGAAGCCGGCGGTGCCGGTGTCGTAGGCCGTCATCGCCATGCTAGGCGGCAGCTTGACGTCCTCGGCACGCGCCGGTGCGGAGGCGATCAGCGAAAGCGAAGAGAAAACGGCGGACGAAAGCGCCACAATCCGACGGACCATGTTTCCTCCCACGTGGTTTCGCCAGGCGCTTCTCTTGGCGCTGGCGTACTACTCGAACCCGTTCGGCATGCTGGCCTTGGCCAGTGCCGTCGCGCGCGCCTTCATCCAGCCCTCGAGGAAGGCCTTGTCTTCCGGCGGCGGATTGCTCTTGTTGTAGTCGGCCCAAGCGGAGGCCAGCACTTCCTGACGCTTGAACAGCGCGTTGTTATGGGCTTCCTGCTCGGCGCTCCAGTAACCCGCTTCCTTCAGCGCCTTCACGGCGCCGGCATGTACGGGCACCACCCAGTTCTTGGTCTGCTGGGCCGGATTGAGTCCGGCCGCGCCGGGCGCGGAGTCCTTGTAATCGTTGTAGCCGTCGATCATCGCCTTGGTGATGGAGTAGACCTGGTCCACCGGTTGCGAGGCGTAGGCGACGAAGATCGGGTAGGGGTAGTTGCCGAGCTCGATCGGCTTCTCTTTGGAGATGCCGGCGCCGCAGGTGGCGAGCTGCGGGAAGAAGAATGCGCCGACCTTCTTCATGCGCTCCCAGCCGGCGGTGTCGCTCTTCGGCAGCGGCGGCCACATCAGGCCACGCGGTGAAGTTTCGGCTTCCTTGGCGGGCCCGGTGATGGTGGTGCCGAAGGCGGCATCGACGTCGTTGTTGACGAGGCCCTTCCACATCGCGCCGTAGCTGGCGAATTCGACGACCTTGACGTCGGCCTGCGTCAGTCCGCCGAACGCGAGCACGGCGAGCGAGTTCTGGTTCAACGCGGGCGAGCCCACGACAAAGCCGACGCGCTTGCCTTTGAGGTCCTTGACCTCCTTGACCCCGGCATCCGCCGCGACGCCAAGCGTGCCGCAATTGCAGTCGACCGACGACAGGATGAGCTGCAGCGCCTGTGGTCCCCATTCCCTAGCGCCGAACTCGAACACGCCTTCCTGCGCGAAATAGGTGCCGGATCCCATGGCAGATGAGACCGCGCGCTTGGCGCGCAGCGGTGCGAGACGGGCGACGTCGTTGCCGGCCGGAAGCACGCGGACGTCGCTGCCGTATTTGTCCTTCATCATCTTGCCGACGCCGACGGTGATGTTGAAGCCCGCGGTGCCGGTGTCGTAAGCGGTCATCGCCATCGTCGGCGGCAGCTTGACATCGTCGGCGCGCACAGGCGCGGCTGCGATCAGCGACAGCGAAGTTAGGACGAGCGGCGAAAGCGCCAGCATACGGCGGATCATATTCTCTCCCATGATGTTTCGCTGAGCGAAACTTGTTCTTGTTGGCTGGAACCTGCCGTCCCGATCTCAACGGCAATGTTCAAAGCGTTAGACGGTCAATATAGCGCGCGGAACAGACAGATTGTCGCGGACAATTAGTCTAACGGTACTCAGCCGTTCTAGAATTCGACGATCGCGATTGCCTGTCCTTCGGCAACGACCTCATCCAGCTGGACGAGTATCGACTTCAGCTTTCCCGCTGCGGTCGATGCGACGGGAATTTCCATCTTCATCGCTTCGACGAATGCGATGTCGTCGCCGTCGCTGATGCTGCCGCCCACTTCCACCGGAAGGGCACACACGCGTCCGGCAACTTCGGTGATGATCTTGATCTCTGGCATTACGGATTCCTCGCCCCTGACTGACGAACAGGCATTCGTCGTGACGGCTTTTTGTTGTGGCCGCAATTTGCCTGAGGTAGCTTGTTCTGCAAGTGGAATTTTATTCCGCATGACGGAATGGGAGCCGCGGCATGGGAAGACGCTCGGAACGCCTTAGCAAGCAGGGAATGCTCGCCAGCGATTTGTCTGGCGATGGCGACGTGATCCAGGTGGTGTCGCGCGCCTTCGACGTGCTGCGCTGCTTCGAGGGGCACGAGGCGCGCCTCGGCAATCTCGAAATCTCCAACCGCTGCGGATTGCCGCGCTCGACAGTATCGCGGCTGACGCACACGCTGACGCGGATGGGCCAGCTGGTTTACCTGCCGCGTGACCAGAAATATCGCATCGGCCCCAGCGCGGTGGCGATGAGCACCTCGATGATGAAGGGGCTGCAGCTGCGCAATTTGATCCGCTTGCGCCTGCAGGACGTGGCCGAGCATCTGCCGGGCACCGTCGGCTTCGTTATCCCCGACCGCTTCCAGCTCGTCTATCTCGAGTTTGCGCGCGCGGCGAATGCGCTCGGCCTGCACGAGAGCACCGGCAGCCGCATCAGCATGGCAAGTACCGCCGCCGGCAGTGCCTATCTTGCCGCACTCGACCCTGAAGTCGGCGATGCCCTGATCAACGAAATGGAGCGCGAAACGCCCGATGCCGCGAAGCTGGCGCGCTCTCGCGTCGAGGCCAACCGGCGTCATCTGCGCGAGCATGGCTATGTCACGGCCTTTGGTACCTGGAGCCCGCATATCAATGGCTGCGCCGTGCCGCTGTGGTCGCCGCAGTACCAGACCTTTGTGGTGGTGACGATCGGGCTGCTGTCGGCGATGTATGACGAGAAGCGGATTCACAAGGAGGCCGCGCCCCGCATGCTCGACCTCGGCGCTGCCGTAGGCGCACTGCTCGACGGTGACGGCGATATCTTTGCCAACCGGCTGGAGCGAAAATCGATCGCCGTGCCGGCGCACAACAACAATAAAATAATGACGGAGGAGACGAATGGTGTGGAAGCCGGAACTCGACGACCTCGCCCGGCGCGAAGCGTTCGCGCGCGAGATGGGAGGCGTTGACAAGGTCAAGCGACAGCGCGACCAGGGCCGGCTCACCGTTCGTGAGCGCATCGACAAGCTGACCGACAAGAACAGCTTTCACGAGATCGGCGCCGTCTCCGGCATCGGCGAATATGACGAGCAGGGTGAGTTGAAGCACCTGACACCGGCCAACTGCGTGTTCGGCCGCGCCAGGATCGACGGCCGCACGGTGGTCGTGGTCGGCGACGATTTCACGGTGCGCGGCGGCTCGGCCGATGCGTCGATATCCGCAAAACCGTTGATGGCGGAGGAAATGGCGCATGATTTCCGCCTGCCGATCATCCGTGTCATCGAAGGCTCCGGCGGCGGCGGCTCGGTGAAGACGATCGAGACGCGCGGCGCGGCGAACCTGCCCGGCGGCGTCGGCGGCACGCGCATGTACTACTTCACGACGCACAATTTGTCGCGTGTGCCCGTGGTGGGCCTCGGGCTGGGTTCGGTCGCCGGCCTCGGCGCGGCGCGTTTTGCGGCGAGCCATTACTCTGTGATGACCAGGAGTTCCGCGATGTTCGTCGCAGGCCCGCCGGTGGTGAAGGCGCTGGGGCAGGACCTCTCGAAGGAGGAACTCGGCGGCGCCGACATCCAGACCCGCGCCGGCGGCGCCGATCACGCCGTCGACACCGAGGAAGAGGCGTTCGAATGCGCACGGCGCTTCCTCTCCTATCTGCCGTCGTCGGTCTACGATTTGCCGCCGACCGTGCCCTGCACGGATGATCCGGAGCGAGCTGAAGAGTCGCTGATGAAGGCGGTGCCGCGGAGCCGTCGCCAGGTCTACAAGATGCGGCCGATCATCAATGCGGTCGTCGACAAGGACTCCTTCTTCGAGGTCAATGCGAGTTTCGGCAAGCCTGTCATCGTGGGCCTCGCGCGACTGGAGGGGCGGGCGGTGCTGCTGCTCGCCAGCGACCCCATGCACTACGGCGGCTCCTGGACCGCGGAAGCCTGCCAGAAGGTGGTGCGCTGGGTCGACTTCGCCGAAACCTTCCATCTGCCGATCGTCTATCTCATGGATTGCCCGGGCTTCATGATCGGGCTCGATGCGGAGAAGGCGGCGACCATCCGCCACGGCGTGCGTGCGATGGCCGCGGTCAACCAGACCACGGTGCCCTGGTGCACGATCATCGTGCGCAACGCCTTCGGTGTTGCCGGCGTGGTGCATCAGCCCGCGAACCGATTCTCGATGCGCTATGCCTGGCCGTCGGCCTATTGGGGCTCGCTGCCGCTGGAAGGCGGCATTGAGGCGGCCTATCGCGCCGAGATCGATGCGGCCGCCGATCCCGCGGCCAAGCTGAAGGAAATCGAGGATCGGCTGAACAAGCTGCGCTCGCCGTTCCGCTCCGCCGAGAAGTTCTGGGTGGAGGAGGTCATCGATCCCCGCAAGACGCGTTCGCTGCTGTGTGAATTTGCGCGCCTTGCCGAGCCGCTGCGGACGCCGGGGCCGCCGACGGGCATGGCGACGCGGCCGTAGCTCTGCAGCCGGACAATCTCCATCGTCATTCCGGGACCCGCACAGC
>JABUBP010000606.1_pt1 | contig 10335 bp, 8 predicted proteins | sample 7240331 | NCBI WGS metagenome assembly JABUBP01 (sample SAMN07256347, study PRJNA390944) | subsurface metagenome | isolation source: Methane hydrate marine sediment | place: Pacific Ocean: Eastern North Pacific, ODP site 1244 | collected 2002 | reverse complement strand
CCTTGATTAAAACCTACACGGACAGTAAACAATCCCGCCGGGGTAGAGTTCAGAGGGGGAGCAGGATCGAGGACTGCGGTCGCTTGAGCAACGTAATGATTGGAGCCGCCGCGACCGTAGAGGGTGCTCTTGAATTGGAGGAGGGAACCATCGCCGGCTGTCCGGAGGATCCGAGCTACGTGGGTGTGGGTGTTGTGGCCCGGCAGTTTGTCATCCTGTCTGGTGCCCGGGTCGACACCGGGGCTGCCCTTGAGAGGTGTTTTGTGGGGCAGGGGGTTCGTATCGGGAAGCAGTTCTCCGCCGAGAACTGCGCCTTCTTCGCCAACTGCGAAGGATTTCACAGCGAAGCCGTATCTCTGTTCGCCGGTCCCTACTCGGTGACCCATCATAAGTCCACGCTGCTGATCGCCTGTTATGTGTCCTTCTTCAACGCCGGAAGCGGTACCAACCAGAGCAATCATATGTACAAGCTCGGTCCTCTGCACCAGGGAGTTCTAGAGCGGGGGGCGAAGACAGGTTCCTTTTCCTACCTGTTCTGGCCTTCCCGGGTCGGCGCCTTCACCTCCGTAGTGGGCAAGCACTACGGAAATATCGACACCGCGGACCTGCCCTTTTCCAACCTGGCGGAGAGAGAGGGCCGGAGCCTGCTTACCCCGGCGGTGAATCTTCTCACTATCGGCACGCGCCGGGATGCGGAGAAATGGGTGGATAGGGACAGGCGGCAAGATCCGGACAAGCTGGACCTGATCCATTTCGATCTCCTCAATCCCTACACGGTGGGGAAGATGATCATGGGGGTGCAGGTGCTCCGCGGCTTGGCCGAAGGCAGTAGCAAGCAGCAGGAAACGGTCGTCTACAGAGGGGTGCATATACGCCGGCTGCTGCTCAAGATGGGCATCCGCTACTACGAGATGGGGATCGGCCTGTATCTCGGGCAGCGCCTGGCCGAACGCCTGGAACCACTCTGTCCCGCAGGGGCGGTCGCGGATATCCGCAAGGCCCTGGCGCCTTCGACTTCAGTTTCCGGAGGCGGCAAATGGCGGGATATCTGCGGGCTCCTCGCTCCCGCCGAGAAGATCGATGAGATCGTAGAATCGGTGGCTCAGGGGCACATACGGGATCTCGGGGAGCTCCAGCTCCGGCTGCGGCGGATCTACGACAGCTACCGGGAATATGAGTGGGACTGGTGCATCGGGGTATTGCAGGAGCGCCTGGATACGGCCTGGGAGAAATTTGAGCCACCGCAGTTGGTCGAGCTGATCCGTGTCGGCGGGGAGAACGCCGTGAAGCTCAATTCGATTCTGGAGAACGATGCGGCTAAGGAGTTCGATGAGCACTCCACCATCGGATATGGAATCGACGGATCCAGGGAAGAGGGGAAGCTGGATTTCGAGGCGGTCCGGGGATCCCTGGAGAGCAACGCCTTTATAAGGAAACTGCGGGAGGACTCCCGCCGGGTGGAGAGCAGAAGCTCCCGGCTGCTGGCCTGGCTCGGCGACCTGGGCAGCTCCTGATACGGGGCTTCAGAGGTTCTCGGTGCTGCGGCGCAGCTCCCCGGAATGTCGATACAGCTCATCCAGGCTCATACTTTTTAGAAAAACCATTCCCCGGGTGGCTCGGATCATGGCGCTGGAATGCTCGTTGAAGAACTCCCTGCCGAGACAGGTCTTGAGAGTCTGATATTGGCTGACCTGAATCTTTTGGGCGAGCTCGGAGAATGGGCCGTCATGTTCGTAGCTGGGAAAGGAGGCCGCCTTCTGGGAGATGAAGGTGTTGAGGAAGGCACTTTCCTGGAGTGCGAACATGTTCAGCGATACCGGAACGAATATATCCGCTTCGCTGGGGTGAAACCGGTACCAGACGTTGCGATAACCGAAGATCGTGATGTCCTTCCGTCCGGATTTTTCCTCGTACAAACGGATCGCTTCGGTAACGGTCTGCAGGACCTTATAATGCGTGTCCGGACCGCTGGCCTCAGGATCCAGAGCGATCGTAACCACAGCGGGATTGATCTCTTCGAGAAGCTTCAGCACAGGGGCTACATCTCTGTTAACCGTGGGTTCCTCGGTGAAGATGTCCCCCTTGTAGAAGCCAAGACGCAGGTGGCACACCGATTCTCCGCTCCAGCCGAAGTATCCCCATAGGCAATCCGCCTCCCACTCGCGAGCCATGCCTTTCAGCCGCTGGATATGCTCGAGGTCTTTTTTCCCGGGATATTGGGTCTCGAAGTAGTTGATCAGCTCTTCGATACGGTCTTCGAGGATCTGCCTGTCCCTCTCGTCGTGCAGCTCCACCAGATTCCTGTACAGACGGCGCATCTCCCCGTCGTCCTTCATGGTTCGCGATCCTGCCGCTACTCCGTCCAGATACTGCCAGACGTCCCGGTTGCGGAAGATTCCGTTGGCAGGATCGAAATACCCGACAGCCTCCAACTCGAGGAAAGCGGAGGAACGGATATAGTGCCTCAACTTTCGGCACTGCTGCAGCATGAATAAATTGGTAACAGCGGTGAACCCGCTGGTCAGAGTGGCAAAGTAGTGCCGTGTCGAGTGTTCGCGGATGTGGCGGACGATAAAGGGAAGGTATCCCAGCATCAGATCATCGTGATGCGGTTCGGTGTGGAGGAAGACGGTATCCCTCATGATTTGAGTACCTGCTGCGATCTTGTTCTTCAAAGTCTCCACCACGCGACCGCAGATTTCCCGCACGGAACCATGCTCTCTCTCCAGAAGCAGGGCTGCAAAGGGGGAGTCCTTGAAGTCCTTTTCGGTGAGAGCTTCGATTCTCTTCAGTTTGTTCACAGCCAGATCGATCACCACCTGTTCGATCTGGATATCTGTCAGGGAGGGCGCTTTGACGAGTGCCGCCAGCCGGCGGGATTGCAGTGCCTTGGCGGCTCCCCTGGTCAGATAAAAACGGGCGTTCGGCAAAACCCGTAGAGAACTGGCGGGAAAGCGAACATGGCGCTCCTCCTGGACGGCTTCGGCTACGATCCGGGCTTTGGACTCTCCGGCTGCAATGATTATGGCCGTGCAATTCGGGTTGTAGGTGATGGTGGCCAGGCCTACCGTTACTACCAGGCGTTTCCTGGCAACCTCGATTCCTCCGAGGTCTCCAGCCGCCGCTGCCTGCGTTTCATAATTGACGGTCGTCAAACGGGTTGTGGAGTATAGATCCGAACCTTTGACGTTGAAACCGATGTGACCGTCCGGACCGATGCCGCCCAGGAAGAAGCCGATTCCTCCCAGAGCCCGTATGCGGTCTTCGTATTCGACACACCACTGGTCGATGCGTTCGATAATCCCCTTCTGCTGCCTCTCATCCTTGTTGTGGGCCATGCGATGACGAAGCGTTATGTCCACTTCGTCATTTGCCCAAACCTCCTCCAGGGTTTTCCCCTGAGGAAGGCCGATCCGGCTGCAGTCGATCAGCAGCGCCCGCTTGGGTTCCAGCCCGAGCCCCTCAAGATAGAAACGATTCACATAGTGGAAGAAACTGTTGTGGTGCAGAGGATTGATGGGATAGAATTCGTCGATCTGCACGAAGTGAAGACCGGCCGGCTCGCATCCCCGTGCCGGATCGATGCCCCATTCATCCAATTCCCGCTGAACCTCTTTGTTCTTCCAGCCTTCGAGGAGGCGGTTCACCTCCTTTATGAAATGCTCCGGAGTCTTACCGGTGGGTAGGGCAATCACTCCTTCTGGATTTTCTTGAGTCCACTCGATAAAGCGAAGCGCAGCCAGTGTTCCCAGGGCGGGAAAGCTATCCACCACGATCACCCCGATCTTTTCGGTCGGAGGATAGACGATCTGCTGTTCCGTCCGCTCAAGAACCCTCTGTTCAACCCTCGAGCTCATCGGTGCTCCTCTCCCGGGATATTCCACGGTGCTTGCCTTGTTTCCCTCAACGGGATCATTCTACCGCGGGATCATTCTATCGCGGCTCGGGCTGTCTTCTCAAGCCATCTCCTGCCATTGACCAGGAGGCTGAGAACTTCCTACACTTCCGGTATCACGATGGAACGATATCTCATTTCAGGTGGAAGGATCATGACTCCCTTCGAGGAGCTGGAGAATCACGAGATCCTGCTCGGTGAGGGCAGGATCCTACGGATATCCGCTCAGGGCACGATCCACGATTACGATACCCGGGTCGACGCCGCAGGGAAGACGGTAGTACCGGGCTTCATAGACGTCCATGTCCAGGGAGCCGGAGGCGCGGACGTTCTTGACGGAACACCGGAGGCCCTGGACTCGATTTCACGAACCTGCGCCCGTTTCGGAGTGACCGGGTACCTGGCCACTACCGTGTATCGCCCCGAAGGCGACAACGCTCACCTTCGGACCACCGCCCGAGGCTGCGACCGGGACCAGAGGGGCGCGGAGCTTCTCGGCATACATCTCGAGGGGCCCTTCATCGCCAAAGGCAAACGAGGGATGATCCAGGAGGACTGCCTGGGCGAGGTGGGGGATGTAACCTTCGGGCGGATCCAGGAGCTCACCGAAAAGCATCTGCGTATGATGACCATTGCTCCGGAGCTCCCCGGCGCGCTCGCCCTGATCCGCCGACTGCCGGCGGCGGGGGTGGTAGCCTCTTTCGGCCACTCCACCGCCGACTACGAGCAGACCAAGGCGGGAGTGCGGGCGGGGATCCGCCACGTCACCCATCTGTTCAACGCCATGATGCCGATGCACCACCGCGACCCGGGGCCCATCCCGGCTTTGCTCGAATCGCCCGGGGTGAGTGCCCAGGTGATCCCCGACGGTGTCCATATTCATCCCGCCGTGCTGCGGATGGCGGTGCAGCGGCTGACCGAGGGGCGCCTGGTCCTGATCAGCGACGGCATGCAGGCTATGGGTTTGCCGGAGGGGCGTTACCTGTACAACGGTCTGGACTACGAGTCGAAAAACGGCACGGCCCGTTATATCGACGGCACCCTGATCGGAACCTCTTTGGGGATCAGTGAACTGATTGACCGCTGCATCACCCATACAGGCTGCAGCCTGATGCATGCGCTCCGCGCCGCTTCCTATAATCCCGCCTCTGTCCTCGGGCTGCAGAACCGAAAAGGCAGCCTGGAGCAGGGAAAGGACGCCGACCTGGTTCTGCTCGGACCCGGCCTTGAGGTCGACATGACTTTCCGTGCAGGAAGGTGTGTGTACAGGGCTGAGCCGGGGTGAGACGAGCCGGTCCGCTGTTGCTGCTTTCCGGGCTGCCTCTGAGAAGAAAACCTTCGTTCCTTCGCCAGTTGACTCTGCTCGCCTCGGTGTGGAATCATCGGGGGCGGGAAACCTTTCTCTACGGTCCGGTGTTTCCGGAAGGAGCCGTGGTACGCACAGCCGCCGAGGCGGTGATCGCCCTTGGCTACCCCGACCAGTTTCCCTTCCTCTACGAGAAGCGAGAGATCGGGATTCCCTGTTTCCTCTGGTCTCAGTTTTCCCGTGTTCCCGGACAAGCTCTGCCCGAACAACCGGTGTACGTCCCCCTGACACCGGGAAGACCGAATCCTTTCTGCGTCTTGCCGGTTGTTCGAGAATCGGCCCGGTCATTCCCCACGGGGTCGACAGCCGGCGATTCGCCCCCCAGCCTGAGCCCCGACGCAGCCGGCTGAAGAGGAATCACGGTTTGAAGGGCTGTTTCGTAGTCGGAAGCGTAGGCAACAATTCCAGAAGAAAACGCTTCGATCTGGTGATCCGCTCCTTCGCGCTGTTCACTCAGGCGAGGGGAAACGCCCGGCTGGTGATCAAGACGGACAGGCTCGTGTCTTTAGATGGAGTGGACCTTCCGGCGCTGATTGCGCGGGAGGGAATCTCCGATCGAGTCGAGGTGATCGCGGGGCAACGATCGGATCAGGAGCTGGTTGAACTGTACAATCTGATGGATCTGTACCTCAATCTCTCGGAATGGGAGGGTTTTTGCATTCCGGTGATCGAAGCCATGGCCTGTGGAGTTCCGGTGGTGAGCCTTCCGATCCAAGGGCCCGGGGAAATCCTTCCCTACCGGGATACCCTGGTGCCGGGAAGCCTGGTGCAGGAAGAGGGGGGAAGCCTGTTGTATGAAGCGGATCCGGGGGAGGTCTGCCGGGTCCTTCTGGAAATCGCGGAGCAGGGTGAGCTTCGCAGACAACTGATCCGCAGGGGAAGAGCGGAGGCGGAGTCGAGCTACGATATTCAGCGGATAGTGGAGTCGTGGGAGGCTGTGCTGTAGTTCCTCTCAGAGGAGATAGGGAAAGATTGCCTTGCGTTTATCCGGGTAATCCGGGAATTCCCGGCGGTACCACTGGTGGTGGGCCAGTGCCCGGGGAATGAGATTGACGGCGGTCCAGATTGCAAAGGTAAGACCCGCCAGCGACCAGGTCATGCAGGCCCAGCCGAGCCACTCGATCAGTTCTCCGAAGTAGTTGGCGCAGGATACAAACTCGAACGCTCCCCCCTTGGGAATCTTATATCCGGGGATTTCACCGGATCGCAGGGAACGCAGGATCCCATCGGAATGGAGGTTGATATACATTCCTAAGAAGAACAGGGCCAGCCCGGCGAGAAAACGGATGTCCAGAAGCCAGCCTGATGTGTATCGGAAAGAAAACAGGTTTAAATATCGGCCGTTGAGCAACCCGTTTACCGAGTTGAAGAATACTCCCATGACGATTACGGACACCGCCATGGGCCGCTCGCTGTTCTTCATGCGGACCGGATAGATAAAGGCCCTGTTGAGATAGTGGAGCAGGAACAGGCCGAGAAACAGGACGGTAACCAGGTTTGGGCTTTGATTGCCCTTGAGAAAGAAGTAGAGAAATCCCAGGGGGGCCACTGCCTCCATGAGGATCCATCCCAGCTTCGCGGAGATCGTCGGCCCCCAGCCGCTGCGGCTGTGGCGGCCGTACGGGGCGGTCACGAAGAACAGCAGGCAGAAGGTCCCCACTCCGATTCCGATCCAGACCAGCATTATGGTGCGTAAAAGTACCTCGGCAGCCATAGTCCTAAAGAGTGTAGCCGGTCTTCGGGTCTTAGAACAAGGGGGCGATTCAAATCGCAATCTTCGGTCGCATAGGTATTGTTTTCTTTGCTCCGATCTTTGTATTCTTACCTCTACGGCCGCACCGGCGGTGTCGTTGCAGCAGATGCTTTCCCAAGTCTTGGATTGGGTGAGCCGGGGAAAGAAAACCTTGAAGAAACCCACAAAGTTCCAGGTGCGGGACGGAAAGTTCTGAGGAAGGATAAACTAAAAGAGTGAACAGCGCACATGATTTTCCGCCGCCTCCCGATGAGGTAGGGGAGGCACTGCGGGGGGGACTGGTGATTCCGGCCCACCCCTTGGCATTGAATGGAGATAAGAGACTGGATGAGTCCCATCAGCGTGCACTTTCAAGATACTACCTCGACTGCGGGGCGGGAGGCCTGGCGGTCGGCGTGCACACCACGGAGTTCGCCATCCACGATCCCAAAGTGGGGTTGTATCGACCGGTGCTGGAACTGGCCATGGAGACGGTTCGTACCTGGAAACCCCTCGTCGCTGCTGCGGATCATCCCGTGATGATCGCCGGGATCATCGGCAAGACCGACCAGGCCGTCCGGGAAGCGCAACTGGCCCGGGAACTGGGCTACCATGTCGGTTTGCTCGGTCTGGGTGCTCTGAAGGGATATTCCGACGCGCGGCTGGTAGACCATGCCCGCCAGGTGGCCAAGGTACTACCGATCATGGGTTTCTATCTCCAGCCGGCAGTCGGGGGTAGAATTCTCTCCGAAGAGTTCTGGCGTCAATTTGCGGAAATCCCCAATCTGACGGCCATTAAGATGGCTCCCTTCAATCGCTACTACACACTGGCTGTGATACGGGCCGTGGCCTCCGCCGGCAGGGCGGGGGAGGTGGCCCTGTATACGGGAAACGATGATTCGATCCTGGTCGATCTTCTCACCCGGTACGAGGTTGCCCTGGAGACGGGGACGGTCAAACAAGAGATCGTCGGTGGGCTGCTCGGGCACTGGGCCTATTGGACCAAACGGGCCGTGGAGCAGCTTGAGCAGGTTCGTTCAGCCAAGCGAAGCGGTACGGCCCCCTCCGAGCTGCTTACCCTGGCGGCGCAGGTTACCGGGTCCAACGAAGCGGTGTTCGATCCGGAGCACTCATTTCAAGGCTGCATCTCCGGCATCCTTTACGTCCTCAAGTCAAGCGGTCTGGTCGCCGGAGTGCATCCCCTCGGAGAGAGGGAAGGGCTGTCTCCCGGCCAGGCCGAGAAGATCGACGCGGTGATCGCCCGTTATCCCCACCTGATCGATCACGATTTCGTGCGGGAGAATCTGGACCGCTGGCTGGCCTGATATGGCTTGAGGATCGGGCGAGATTGCGCTCTGCTATAACCGGAGCGGTGATGGGTATTACAATCGCCTGGGCGGTGGCATCAAGATGCTGCCCTGAACAACGAGCTATGCTGATTTGAGGATCTGCAGGTTATCTTAAAAGCGCCTACCCAATGACGATTTGTGCTCACCTACCCGCCAGCAGGCAGCCCGGCTCATGAGGGAAACAGGAGAGGGACGAGTTATTATCAACATCAACGACAACGGACCGAATAACGACCGGGGCCAGCCAGCATATAAGGTTGGTCTCTTCACGAGCGCAGCGCCCACATATTTCCCTTCTGTGAATGGATTCATTGACGGCGGTGTCTACACAAGCAACCCCAGCATGTGCGCTCTGGCGCAAACGCAGGATCAACGGTACAACCCAACCCCATCCCTTGAGGATGTCGTCTTGTTATCTCTCGGTACCGGAATAAATCTTCAGTACGTCAAGGGTCATTCTCATGATTGGGGCTACATACAGTGGATCAAGCCTTTGGCGAGCCTGATGCTCGAAGGAACTGCTGGAATCGCTGATTATCAATGCAGCCAGATACTTAATACCCGATATCATCGGCTCACACCCGTGTTTCCCCCGGGAATATCTGTCCAAATGGATGATGTAAAAAAAATCCCGTACATGATAGAGTTCGCTGAGTCGGTATCAATTGAGGTCACTATCGCCTGGCTGAATGAACACTGGTCCGCGACCTAACAAGGATCTGAAGGCGAATTGATAATCTGCACATTATCTTGAATCGATCATAAGTTAATAGGTCGGTATGATGGGAAGCGGAATACAACTGCGGAGTGTAGCAGCCCTGGGCGATGCCGGTCGGACGGCGGAGCAGGCAGAAGCTGGCCGCGGCGCAGCGGAGCACGGTGAGGTACAGCACGGTGCGGCGGGTTCTCCGTGAACGCAAAAACGATGACCGAAAAACAGAGGGTAAAACACTGGATTCATTTCGACCAAACCGATTGTGTTCCCTGGCAGCTCAATTATACCGGTGATCTGGCCCGGAGGCTCATGGGAGATTTCCACCTGGATGAAGAAAGCCATACCGTGCTCGGTAATAATATATACCGGTACAACCGGCTGGACAGTTTTCTAGGCAATCACATCGCTTATGTGAGAAACCGAGCGGTCAACAGCACTACCGAACAGACTCCGGGGGTCTGGAAAGACGAGTGGGGTGTACTTTGGGACAGAAGGATCGACCGTGATATCGGTGTTCCCGCCAATTGTATTTTGAGCTCCGGTAGGATGGATGACCTGCCGGTCCCGACCGCAGATGATCCCCAGCGGTATGCCCATTTCCAACCCACGATCAAGGCAAACTTCAACCGGTACATTCTGGCCAAATTCTCCTATAACCTTTTTGAAAGAGCGTGGGCGCTGCGTGGGATGGAAAATCTGCTCATTGATTTTGCTAAAAATCCTTCCTTTGTCCACGAACTCATGGGTTTGATCTGTGAGTTTAATCTGGGGGTGATGAGGCGGCTGGACCGGTATGCAATCGACGGCATCTATTTTGGTGACGACTGGGGTTCACAAAGAGCCCTCCTGATGAGTCCGGAGATGTGGAGGGTTTTTATCCGACCTTACTTGAAAAGAATGTACGATCAGGCGCATGCGCAGGGGTACGATGTGTTCATTCACAGCTGCGGTGATATCTCCGTGATTTTGGATGATCTCGTTGACATCGGACTGGATGTATTCAATCCCTTCCAGCCCGAAGTGATGGATACCGCGGAAACAATGGAGCGCTATTCGGGCAGGCTGGCGTTCTACGGGAGTCTGAGTATTCAAAAGACGCTCCCCTTTGGAATGACTGCGGACGTTCAAAGAGAAGTTGAGGAACGGATTTCATTGGCCCGGCAATTCGGGGGACTGATTATTTCTCCTTCACACGATATGCCCGGCGATATCCCGACAGAAAATGTGGAAGCCATGCTTGAGGCTCTGCGGGAACAGTGAGCCCCACGCCCCCCCGCC
>JABUBP010000605.1_pt1 | contig 10335 bp, 5 predicted proteins | sample 7240331 | NCBI WGS metagenome assembly JABUBP01 (sample SAMN07256347, study PRJNA390944) | subsurface metagenome | isolation source: Methane hydrate marine sediment | place: Pacific Ocean: Eastern North Pacific, ODP site 1244 | collected 2002 | reverse complement strand
ATGGGTGCGAAGCGCCAACCGGCTTCCAGCCGGCCCGAGAAGGTGCTCGCCTTGAAGTTGGCGGTGAGCTTGTCGGTGCCTGACACCGTCACGGTGCGATCGGTGGTGACGTCCTGCCAGCCATAGGCGAAGGCGGCCGAGAGGTAGGCCGGGCCAAGATTGTGTCGGGCATAGAGGCCGGCCTGGAAGACGTCAGCGCGGCCGCCGCCGAGGCTGTCGGCGACGGAGAAATGGAAGCCCGCGCCGCCGAGCGCGAAGCCGACCAGCGTATCCGGCGAGAGACGATAGTCCGCGCCGACCACGGTGCCGTAGATGCGGCTGGTGGTGGAGCTCGACCCCGCCGCCGCGTTGCCGCTCAAATTGCTGCCGCCGCCGTAGGCAGAGGCCCACACGCCCCAGCGCCGGTCGATGACATCGCCGCCGGCTTCGCGCGGCGTCACGGCGGCGTAGGCTTCGCGCACTCTGGCGTCGTGCTGCGCGTTGTTGGCGTAGCCCAACGTGCTGCTGCTCATGCCGCGCTCACCGTCCATGCTGCCGCCGACCGGGTCGAGCATGTCCAGGAACTGCTGCATGGCGTTGAACGCGGCCTGCGTGGTGGCGGCGCCGGGTTGGCCCGAGACCTCGCTCAGGGCCCGGTTGAGCTGCGTGCCGCTCATGTTGAGCAGTGTATCGAAGCCGGCCGGTGGCGTCGCGCCGCTCTCGACCGCGTTGTTGATGCCGCCGGCGACGCTCGTCTGGTTGCCGCTCGTGCCGGCCGGCAGCTCGATCTTGCCGGGATCGAGCACGAGATAAACATTGTTGATGTCGTAGGTGAGGCGTGGATTGCGGGCGGGGCTGAAGCTTCCGGCGATGGTCAGCCCGGCGAATTGCGTCCCGCCGAGTCCTCCGCTCGCATTCAGAAGCGTGAAGGTCTGGCCGCGGAAGCTGCCGGGAATCGCCATTGCTTGCACGGTGGCGCCGGTGAGCGTCGCGCTGCCCGAAACGCTGGTCCGGTCGGCTGCGGTCGTGGAGATCTCGACCGTGTAGAAGCTGCCGGCGGCGAACGCCAGATTGCCGCTGACGGTGAGGGTTCCGATGGAGTTGCCCGGCGCCAGCGCGCCAGCACTCGCGATCGCCGTATTGCCGACGATGCCGGTGCCGCCGAGGATGCCGCCGGCGTTCACGGTGACGCCGCTCGATGAAGCGATCGAACCGCTTACCGCGAGCGTGCCGCCGTCGACAATCGTCGCGCCGGTGTAGGTGTTGACGCCCGACAGGGTGAGCTTGCCGGTGCCGACCTTGATCAGCGATATCCCGGTGATGCTCCCGTCGCCGGTGAGCACGCCGGTGACAACCGTCGACAGGTTGTTGCCGCCTACCGTCAGCTCGACGCTGTTGAGGTCGAAGCGGCCGTTGCCGGCGATCGAGCCGGCGGTGAGCTTGCCGTCGCTACTCGGGCCCGGCGTCCAGAAGTTGATGACGGCGCTGGACGCGGTATTGATGAGCTGCGCGTTGCCGGCGGTAGAGTTGCCATCGAACAGCACATTGCTGCTGTTGTTGATGGTCGCGCTGCCGGCTGTGGTGTTGCCATAGAACGTCAACTGATTGGTATTGGTGATGGTGGCGTTGCCGGCCGTGGCGCTGGCGGCGAAGACCAGCTCCGCGTTATTGGTGATGGCCGCATTCCCGGCCGTTGCGTTGCCGTCAACCTGCAGCACCGGTCAAGGTCAGCGTTCCCGCGCCGGATTTGGTCAGCGTGCTGCCGCTGACGCTCTGGCTGATGACGAAATTATTGGCGGCGTCCGCAATGTCGAACGTGCCGCCGCCGGCACCCAGATTGACGGTGCGTGTGGTGGCGTTGAATGCCGTGCCTGCTATTTGCAGGGTACCGCCGTTGAAGGTCAGGCCGCCCGCGAGGTCGCCAAGATTGGCGTCGGAGGAGACGCTGACCGTTCCGCCGGCGAAGGTGGTGCCACCGGTGTAGGTGTTGGTGCCCGACAGCGTCAGCGTGCCGGTGCCCGTCTTGACCAGCGAGCCGCCGGCGCCGCCGTTCGCGCCACCGTCGGCGATCACGCCGCTGGCGGTGGTCGACAGATTGTTGCCGCCGACCGTCAGCGCGTTGGCACCGAGATAGAAGGTGCCGTTGCCGGCGATCGAGCCGGCGCTGAGCTTGTGGTCGCCGTTCGGGCCGGAGCTGCCGGAGAAATCGAAGACGGCATTGGCTGCGTTGTTGATCAGCTGCGCATTGCCCGCGGTTGAATTGTCCTGGAAAGTGGTCGTTCCGCCGGCATTGTTGGTGATCACAGCACTGCCGGCCGTGCTGCCGACGACGAAGTCGATGGTGTCGCTGTTGGTGATGGACGCGTTGCCGGCCGTGGAGTTGTCGCGGAAAACCAGCAAATCGGCGTTGGAGATGGTCGCGCTGCCAGCCGTGCTGGTGTTGTAGAAATACAGCCAGCGATTGTTTGTGAGAGTGGCGCTGCCAGCCGTGCCGGTGTCGTTGAAAGACAGCCATTCGTTGTTGGTGATGACAGCGTTGCTGGCTGTGCTGCTGCCATAGAAATACAGGTAGGCGCTGTTGGTGATGGTTGCGGTGCTGGCCGTGGCGTTTCCTTGGAAAATGGCCCTGCTGTTGACGCTGTTGGTGATGTTTGCGCTGCCCGCAGTGCTGGTATCGTTGAAATACAGGAAGTTGTTGTCGCTGATGATGGTCGCGCTGCCTGCCGAACTCGAATTGTTGAAGTAGACGTTGCCGGCGCCGCTGTTGGTGATGGTGGCGCTCCCGGCGGTGCTGGTGTCGTTGAAGTTCAGGGTGCCGCTGTTGGTGATGTTGGCGATACCGGCAGTGCTTGCGTTGCGGAAGTTCGTGGTCCCGCTGTTCGCGATGCCCGTGATGCCGCTCGTGCCGGCGTTGACGACGTCGAATGTGCCGCCGGCGCCGATGGTGACGGTTCCCACAATCGATCCGACCCCGCTGGAGCTGCCGAGCTGCAACGTGCCCGCGTTGATGGTGGTGCCGCCGGTGTAGGTGCCGGCGCCGCTCAGGATCAGCGTGCCGGCGCCAGTCTTGACGATGCCGAACGGGCCGCCGGTTTCGCCAATGGCGCCGGCCTGGGTGGCGCCGCCGGTGGCGACGTCGAGCGTCGTGCTGCCGCGAAGGTCGATCGCATTGCCGATGCTGACGCCATCGGCATAGGCGACCGTTCCGCCGTATGTCGTCAGCACGTTCGCGCCGAGCGCATTGTTGTTGGCGAGCCGCAGCGTGCCGGCGTTGAGCGTGACGCCGCCTGTGAACGCGTTGTTGCCGGACAGGGTCAGCGTGCCCGTGCCGGTCTTGACGATGCCGAACGCGCCGCCGGTTTGCCCAATGGCGCCGGCCTGCGTCGCGCTGCCGGCCGCGATGTCGAACGTCGTGCTGCCGCGGAGGTCGATCGCATTGCCGATTGTGACGCCATCGGCATAGGCGACAGTCCCACCGTAGGTCGTCAGCATGCCGGTGCCGAGCGCATTGTTGTTGGCGAGCCCCAGCGTGCCCGCGCTGAGCGTGACGCCGCCGCTGAACGTGTTGCTGCCCGACAGCTTCAGCGTGCCGGTGCCGGTCTTGACCAGCGAGCCGCCGGTGCCTGCGATGATTCCGCTCACTTCGGACGAGATGTTGTTGGAGCCGACGGTCAGCTCGTTGACACCGAGATTGTAGGAGCCGGCGCCCGCGATCGAGCCGGCGCTGACCTTGTGGTCGCCGTTGAGTCCCGTCGTGGTCGAGAAATCGACCAAGCCTCCGACATTGTTGGTGATGGCGGCAGTCCCGGCCGTGCTGTTATCGCTGAAAGACAGGGTGTAGTCGGTCGTGATGGCGGCATTGCCGGCCGTGCTGCTGTTGGCGAAATACACACCGCCGCTGGCGGTGATGGTGACGCCAGCGGCGGTGCTGTTGTCGAAGAAATATAGGCCGTCGCTGTTGGTGATCGTGGCGGTTCCCGCCGAGCTCGTGTTGAAGAATTGGAAGATGCCGGAATCGTTGGTGATGGAGGCGCTGCCTGCCGTGCTGGAATCGCGGAAGAACAGGCCGGAGCCAGAGTTGGTGATGGAGGCACTGCCGGCCGAGCTGGTGTCGTAGAAATCCGTGTAGTTGCCGTTCCGGTTGACGATGACGGCGCTGCCGGCCGTGCTGGAGTTGTGGAAAGACAGGGTGGATTGATAGAAGTTGTCGATGGTGATGCTCCCGCCATTGACGACAATGCCGGCGCCGTTGAAGTCAATAACCCCGCTATTGTTGGTGACCGTATAGGCCGGTGCGCCAGCATTGAATGTCCAGCCGCCAATCGTCGGGGCGTGGTTCATCCACAGGTTGTTGGTGTTGGTCGCACCAAAGTACGCGGTTCCGGTCGGCACTGTGCCGGTGTCCCAGTTGGCGCCGATGGAATAGGCCCCCGACCCCGGCGAGGTCAGCCAGGTCGCATCCTGCGCCCGAGCTGGCCCGGCCGGCAGCGCCCAGGTCAGGGCCAGCGCCGACGACGTCAGCAGCGCTGCCCGCAGCCGGCGGGTCGCTTTGAAACAATCTTTCCCCGTCCTCACCAATTCCCCCAGCGCACAATCACGAGTGCTCGATCGGATTCATTGCATCGGGCGGGAAGGGTGTCCTGATAAGGGGTTGGCTACTTTCTGAAAGTTTCTGATATTTGCGCTTCAGACCCGATTTTCGGGCATTTTCGGCAGACTTCCGCTATATGAGCCGCCTTGAGAGACGTGTTGGGGGATCACTTGCTTCGTTTCGCCGGCTTCGAGCTGGACCTGCATCGCGCGGAGCTGCGCGGGCCCGACGGCACGCAGATCAAGCTCCGGCCCAAGACGTTCGAGATGCTTCGGTTGTTTGCCACCAGCGGCGGCCGGGTGCTGAGCAAGCAGGAGCTGATGGAGGCGGTCTGGCCGAACGTCCATGTCGGCGAGGACAGCCTGTTCCAATGCATTCGCGAGCTCCGCACCGCCCTGGGCGATGACAGGCGGCAGCTGATCAAGCTCGCCTCCGGCGGAGGCTATCTGCTGGCGACGGAGGTCGTGGCTGCGCCCGCCGCCGATCCGGCGCAGGCCGAGGGGGCGAAGCCGGACCCGACCGGCGGGGTGGCGCCCCTGCCACCGGCTGAGGTCGCTGCTGTGAGGCCACGGCGCGCCATGTTCGGCTTGAGCCGGCAGGCCACGGTCGCCGCTGTCGCCGGTCTCTTCGTGATCGTCATGGGGCTTGCGGTTGCTGCGCCTGTGCTGAAGCCGGACCTCCTGTTCAAGCGAATGCCGCCGCGGCTTGCGGTGATGCCGATCGTCGACGAGAGCAACGATGCGCGCGGCGCGGCGATGGCGGCCGAAGTCACCGCGCGCCTCGCGGATGGTTTTGCCAAGATCCAGAACATCAGCGTGGTTGCGCCGCGACTGACGGCCAAGGGCGGCGACCGCGCTGCTGCGTCTGCTCCCTCATCCGATTACGAGCTGCGCGGCGAACTGGGGCGTCGCGACCAGTCCTGGACGCTGCGCGCGCGGATCATCAAGGCCGCGACCGGCGAGGTGCAGTCGGTCGTCGCAGCGTCGGTCGCTGCGGAGGAGATAAATGCGCAGCTCGCGCAGTCGCGCCTCGCCGCCGGCGTCGGTCATGGGCTTGCGCGCCGTCTCAACGAAATCCTGGAGTCGCGTGTGCCGCGCGCCCCGGTCGCCGGAGCGTCGGCCGGCGGCGACAAGGTCGCCGTCGAGCAGGCGCTCGCATCGATCAACCAGACCACGCGCGAGCGTTTTGGCGCAGCACAGTCGATGCTGCAAAAGGCGCTCAGCGACGACCCCGACAATCTCGAGATCGCGGTTGCGCTCGCTTCGCTGCAGATGCGCGGCATCCAGATGGTCTGGTTCAACCCGGAGGAGGCTGTTGCCGTCGAGACCAGGGCCAACGCGACGCTCGAGCAGGCGCTGCGGTCGAAGCCGAATTCGATTGCCGTGCTCGAAGCCCATTGCCGCTTCCTCAGCGCGACGAACCATTTCGTCGAGAGCCTCGTCACCTGCGCCAAGGCCTTGAGCTTCGATCCGTGGAACGGATCTGCGCTCTATCTGATCGGCCTCGGGCAGGTCTATCTCGGCCGCTTCGACGATGCGCTCGCGACATTCCTGCAGGCCGATCGTTACGACACGCCGCAGGCCTCGCGCTGGACCTGGCTGCTCGGCGCGGGCATGACCTACGCCTTGATGGGACGCTTCGAGGAGGCGCTACCCTGGCTGCAGCGTTCGATCGCTATCACGCCCGGGACCGGCCGCTCGCACTTCCTGCTCGGGGCCGCCTACCAGAGAACGGGCCGCCTCGAAGAGGCGAGGGCGGCAATCGCCGAGGGGCTTAAGCTGCGGCCCGGCACGACCAGGCTGAACGTTTCGCCGCCAATGAAGAATGCAAGTCCGGTGTGTATCGAGGCCTGGGAGCGTGTCGTGCAGGCGGAAGTGGATGCGGGACTGCCGGAGCAGTGAGGGAGCATGAAAGTTTGTAGTGCTTGCTGTCATGCCCCGCGAAGGCGGGGCATCCAGTACGCCGCAGCTTCTCGGCTCAACTACAATTGCCTCGGAGTACTGGATCGCCCGGTCAAGTCGGGCGATGACAGCGGAGTATGACGAGAATGCGCTCCGCAATGACGGAGCAATTACCGCCACCTGCGATGCAGCCAGAGCCACTGCTCGGGATGCTCGCGCACCCAGCTCTCCACCACGCTGGTGATCGCCTGCGTCGTGCCCTGGATGTCGATCTTGCCGTCGGCATCGCGCACCGGCTGGATCTCTTCGGTCAGCTCGCCGCGGAAGCGGCCGCCGGGCAGGCGGATGATGCGGACGCCGTGGATCGGGCATTCGACCTGGCGCAAGAGGCGCGCCAGCATCGGATTGGCGCGGGTCTTGCGGCCGAAGAAGGTGACCTCGACGCCGCCGGTCAGATACTGGTCGATCAGCATCGCGACGTGCTTGCCGTCCTTGAGCGCCTGCGCGAGCCGCAGCGGCGCGTCACGGCCCGCCGGGATCAGCGTGCCCATATTGACCTGGCGCATCTCCTGGATGATGCGGTCGGCCGAGGCGATGTTCGGCCGGCGATAGAGGATCGCGGTATCCAGCCCATGCGCGACGCCGGCGAGCGCCGGCAATTCCCAGTTGGCCAGATGCGCTGCGAAGATCAACGCCGGCTTGCCGTCGTCGCGGATCCGGTCGAACAGCTCGATGCTGCGTTGGGGAATCTCGATCCGGCTCTTCTCCGGATGGTCGCGATCGTAGTCCCAGACATGGTCCATATGGGCGAACTCGGCGCCGACGCGGCCGAGATTGTCCCACACGCCCATCAGGATTTCTTCGATCTCCTCCGGCGATTTTTCCGGAAAGGCGGCCGCGAGGTTGGCGCGGCCGATGCGGTGCTCGCGCAGCCGCGGTCCGATCAGCTTCACGGCGCGGGCAAAGAAGTTCGAAGTCTTGGCGGGATCGAAATAGCGGGTGGTACGCAGCATCGCGACGGTCGCGGCGCCGATCAGGCTTCCGCCGATCGACTTGGCAGCCGCCCGCGCGCGGGCCTTCGTGCTCGCAGTCAGCAGTGCCATGCGTCCGGTCAGGCCGGTTCGCGGGTCAGGATCAGCGAGGCGTTCTGGCCGCCGAAGCCGAACGAGTTCGACATCACGGCCGTCACGCGGGCATCGCGCGCCTTGTTGCCGACGACGTTGAACAGGATCGTGGGATCCGGATTGTCGTAGTTGATCGTCGGCGGAATGCGCTGATGCTCGAGCGTCAGAAGCGAGAAGATCGCCTCCACCGCGCCGGCGGCCGAGATGGTGTGGCCGACCATCGACTTGTTGGAGGTGACCGGAATCTTCTGGGCGAGGTCGCCGAACACGGCCGAGGTCGTGTTGAACTCCATCTTGTCGTTTTCGGGGGTCGCGGTGCCGTGCGCGTTGATGTGGTCGATCTGGTCCGGCGTCATGCCGGCATCGGCCAGCGTCTTGTTCATGCAGCCGATGATCGGCTTGCCGTCGGGCGAGGAGCGGGTGCGGTGGAAGGAATCGGTGAGCTCGCCGCAGCCGGCGATCACGCCGAGGATCTTTGCGCCGCGCGCAGTCGCCGCCTCGTAGCTCTCGAGCACCAGCGCGCCGGCGCCTTCGGCCATCACGAAACCGTCGCGGTTCTTGGAGAAGGGGCGGGAGGCCGCCTGCGGCGGCTCGTTCTGGGTAGACAGCGCCGACAGCAGCGAGAAGCGCACCAGCGCTTCCGGGTTCACGGTGCCGTCGGTCGCAACGCACAGCGCCGCATCAGTCTCGCCGCGGCGGATCGCCTCGACGCCGAGCTGGATCGAGGTGGCTCCGGACGCGCAGGCCGTGGACAGCGAGATCGGCGAGCCCTTGGTGCCGAAGGTCTCGGCGAGATGGGCGGCAACCGAGCCGAACATGAAGCGATGATGATAGGCGCTGTACTTGCCGCCGCCGGAAATGCGCAGCAGGTCGTCATAGGTGATGTCCTGCTGGCCGACGGCGCGACCGAGCTCGCGACGCTGCGGCCATTCGACTTCGACCGGCGCGACCGCGAGGAAAAGCGGGCCCGGGAAATCGGCCTTGGCCCCGATGCCGGCCTGCGCCAGCGCTTCCTCCGTCACCAGCTCGGCCATCCGCTCGGACAGCGCGGTGGACGAGAACGGATCGACGGCGACGAAATCGACCGTACCGGCCATCGTGGTCTTGAGGCCGTCGACCGGAAAACGCGTGATGGTGCGGATGCCGGATTCGCCGGCCACGAGCTTCGCCCAATTGTCGGACTTGCCGGCACCGAGCGAGGTCATGATGCCCATGCCGGTGACGACGACGACGGGACGCCCGAGTTTGTCGCGTGGTGCAGTCATGTCGATCCCCGCTTGAGCTAACTAAACCGCCTCGACCAGCGCCATGCCTTCGCCGCGCCAGTGTCCGGCCCCCACCACCACGATCTGGGTGGGCGCGCCCTGCATTTCAATCTCGGTCCCCGTGGAATCATTCGGCGGGAACAGCGCGCCGCGCGAGATCGACAGTGCGGCGAGCGCGATTCCGAGCGGGAATTGCGTTTCCATGGCGTGACCGAACATCGTGCCGGTCGAGCGCACCGGAAAGTCGCGGTGGCCCTTCAGGAAGTCGCGCTCTTCCGAGGTCGCCGGCTCAGCACCGGTCGCCCCGGTGATGATCGCGCCCTTGCCCTCGCGCTTCGGCAGCTCGGTCCACAGCTTCTCCAGGGTCGCGGCCATGTCGCCGGGCTGCTTGCGCTTGGCGAGGTCCGCGACGACGCTCGACAGTCTTGCGAACGGCTTTGCGCCGCGCGCTTGCGCATGCGTCTTGGACTCCAGCACCAGGAAAGCGCCGGCCGAGCCGAGCGCAAAGCCGGGATGGTCCTTGCGCGCCCACACGGGAGCGAACTTGTCCTTCAAGTTGAAGTCGCCGAACTCGTAGAGGACGAGCAGATCCTTACGCTCGCCATTGTGCGAGCCGCCGACCAGCGCGATGTCGCTCTCGCCCGAGGCGATGCGCGCGAGCGCGATGCGGGCGGCATCGGCGCCGGCGACCTCCTCGCCCATGAAGGTGCGCGAGGTGCCCCCGAGGCCGTGCACGATGGCGATGTTGCCGGCGAGCAGGTTGGAGAGCTGCGCCAGGAACAGCGTCGGCCTGAGATCGCTCATCAGCCGCTCGTTGAGGAAGCCGGGCGCGTTGGCGCCCTTGGCCTCGGCGGTGAGAATGCCGGTGTCGACGTTGAGATCGCGCTCCCCGCCGCCGGCGGCGACCACCATGTCGATCTTCGAGAGGATGTCCTTGTTGCCCTTGATGCCGGCCGAATCGAGCGCAAGGCCGGCGGCATAGGTGCCGATGCGCTGCCAGGCTTCCATCTGGCGCTGATCGCCCTTCTTCGGGATCTGGCTGTCGAAGCTGACGGGCATCAGCGGATGCACGACGTGGGGCGCAAAGCCCCTCTCGTCCACATTGATGCGCTTCTCCTGGAGCGCGGCCCAGTTGGCGTCGAGCCCTTCGCCGAGCGAGGTCGCGAGTCCAATGCCGGTGATCCAGACTTCCGTCTGGCCGGGCTTCGAAGCAGTGTCAGTCATGGCGATACGACCTGTTGCGGAAAGCCGACGCGCTCGGCGATCTTCGCCATGTGTCCGCGCATATCCGCATTGGGGAAGGGAATCAGCGTGAAGGTCAGCGCCGAATTGGCGCGCAGCTTGCCGCCGACCCTGATCTTGGCCTCGGTCATGGCATAGCCGGAGCCTTCATGGGCGAGGCTCGCCTCGATGCTCATGAGCTCGCCGGGAAACACCGAGCCGCGGACCTTGGCCTCCTTCACGGCGGCCAGGAT
>JABUBP010000604.1_pt1 | contig 10338 bp, 13 predicted proteins | sample 7240331 | NCBI WGS metagenome assembly JABUBP01 (sample SAMN07256347, study PRJNA390944) | subsurface metagenome | isolation source: Methane hydrate marine sediment | place: Pacific Ocean: Eastern North Pacific, ODP site 1244 | collected 2002 | reverse complement strand
GCCCGGATGGCTAATTCGGGTAGGACAGCGTATACGGGGTTCAGATCGGGTATGGTTCACACATCTGGTGTCAAGGGCTCTGATTTTGTTGTCTCCGTAGGCGGCTTCAGCGGGGTCTCCGTGGATGATGTGGACAGTTTCATCTCTCTTATCAGGGAGGCGCTACCCGGCGTCCGCTTCCAAGTCTTCGATGCCGACAGGGTGGCCGGCTGGAGGCATCTCTTCTTTGCCGCTGTTAACGCCGTGGAGGCCTTCGAGGGTGGGAGGGGGATCTCCCGGAGCCTTGAGGTGGAGGCGCTGCTCTACGCCTCTTGCCGTGACCAGATCTCCCAGGCCTTTGAGGTCGTGGGAGTCTCGGAACGGACAGCGAGGGTGGCGCTCCTCGTCTTTGCGGAGAGCCGTTTAGAAGCCGAGGGCGCCTTCACTGATGTCTCCAGCGTCATCGGTGTACCAGATGACTCAGTGCTGGAGGTAAGCAGGGGAAAATGGGACGAGCTGAAGACAGTCTTCGGAGTGTCGGATAAGGAGCTCGGTGCTGTCCGTGGACCCGCCGAGGAGGCCCTGACAAAGCTGATAGTCGAGAGGGGGGCGCTACTGCCCCTTCGCAGGTAGGGCCGCCCGCTCCTTCTGGACGTTGAGGAGGCCGTCTGGGGGGATCACGGAGATCCCGGTGGTCCTGCCTATTATCTGGATGAGGAGTACCCAGTCGGGGTTCTCCAGGTCCACCCGTCTCTCGATCCCCTCAGCGACGGCGTCGATGACCTCCATGCTCCGTAGGTCGGTGCGCCTCTTCTCGACGGTTATCCGGTAGGCCTCATCTTCGGGTATCTTGGACGCCAGCCTCCGGGAGGCCTCCTTGATCTCCTCCAGGGTGGTTTGTACCCTAACCTCTATGGGCATGACCCTCAGGAGCACCTTGAAGTGGTCCCTCTTTACGTGGAGCTCCTCCCTTAGCCTCCTGATGGCCTCCTGGGGGTCGAGGCTGGTCCTGGCGGTGATGAGCCCCTTGACCGGGCTGCGGTCCACCGAGGGGGTCTCGTCCCCCACCGCCCGGAGGAGCATCCAGAGTTCGCTGCAGGCCTGGCTCCGGTTGTAGTTGTCTGCGGTGGCGAGGAGGTTGAAGTCTCTTATCATCGGGGATATTGGATACCTCAGGTTTTTTATATCCTCGTCTCTCCTAGCGACTGAGTGTCTACAATGAAAGTTGGTTCCCGCTGCGGCTACTGCCTCCTCCACAGGGGGTACAACATAGTTCTACGCTCGACGGACGACGAGGATGTGCGTATGCGGGCCGTGGAAGCCCTCCTGAAGCTCATGGGCGAGGGCTTCAGCCCCGATGTTATTCCTTCGATACTGGGGATCGAGCGGGACCGGCTGATCAAGCGCATCACGGGCTGCCCGGACGCCTACGCGGACCTGAAACGGCGGGCTGACGAGAGTGCTCTGAAGCTTCTCCCTGAGATGGAGGCGCTTGTCGACGCGGCTGCCCCTGATGATCGTTTTAGGACGGCATGCCTTGTCTCCTGCCTCGGGAATGTCATCGAGTACGACGTACCGGGGCACAGCAGCGACATAGGTGAGGCCCTGGAGCTGCTGGATGAAGGGTTCTACGTGGACGACACCGATACATTGAAGGAACTCCTGGGTACAGGGTCGGAAGTCCTCTTCCTGACCGATAACGCGGGAGAGATCGCGTTCGACAGGTTGGTCGTGAGGGAGCTCCGGGGGCTGGGGTGCAAGGTGACTGTGGCTGTCAAGGGCGGTCCCAGCCTGAACGACGCGCTGATGGAGGACGCGGTGGCGGTGGGGATGACCGAGGAGGCCGACGCGGTCATCACGACTGGGACGGACGCCATCGGGGTGAAGCTGGACGAGTCGTCAGAGGAGTTCCTGGGCGCGTTCCACGGTGCGGACGTGATATTCTCCAAGGGGATGGCGAACTGGGAGACCCTCACCGAGGTGCCCGCGCCCTGTCCGATCCTTTACCTCTTCAGGACGAAGTGTGAGCCTGTGGCGCGCTCCGTGGGGGTGCCCGTGGATAAATGCGTCGCGAAGCTCGTGCCCGAGGGCTGGCGTCTCTAGAGGCTGAGGGCGTCCTTTATCTGCTCGGCTGACACGGGTCCCGCTCTGAGTATCCAGGCCTGTTCCCCGCTGATGTCCAGGATGGTTGAGGGCTTCTCGCCGGGGGACGGTCCGTCGTCGAGTATGATGTTGACCCCGTCGCCCAAGGCGTCGGCTGCCTCCTGAGCGGTCGTGGCTGGGGGTTCCCCCGCTTTGTTGGCGCTCGTGCTGACGATGACTCCGCCTGAGCGCCTTGCGAGCTCCCTGGAGACGGGGTGGCCTGGGACGCGGACGGCGAGGGTGAGGGCCCCGTGGGTGACCCATCGGGAGTACTCCTGCTTGGTGGGGAGGACGAGGGTGAGGGGGCCCGGCCAGAATCGTTCCGCAAGCCTCTCGGCGGCTGGGTTGAGCTCGACGATCTTGGAGGCGAACTCTGTGCTGTGGCAGATGAGGGGGAGGGATTTGTCGGAGCGTCCCTTGAGCTTGCAGAGCTTCTCGGCGGCTTCGAGTATGTGGGGGGCGCAGCCGAGGCCGTAGACTGTCTCCGTGGGGTAGACGACCAGGCCCCCTAGTCTTACGATTGCTGCTGTTTTGCGGATGTTCTCGTCTGTGGCTTCGAGGAGTTTCATGGTCCTGTCTCGGGTTCTGGGCGATTTAAGGGTGGCGGCTTCGCGTCCGAGGGATGGTCGGGGTTTGTTTTCACTGTTACGGGGACTGTCTCTAGCCCGGGATAGCCCTAATGCAGATGAAGCTAGGTCTCCAAGCGACTTCCTCGTATCCCTCCGGGTCCGCATCCTTGTACTCCGGGGTTGGCCTCGCCTCGACGAGTCGTTCGATGAGGAATCCCGTCTCGTGGAGGGGCTCGGTGATGGCCTGGATGGGGCGGCGGTAGCCGGGCATGAGGATGCGTTCTCCGAAGCCCGTCCACCAGATCTCGGTCATCTCGACGCTCCAGTAGTCCTTCATCCCAAAGTCCTTGATGAAGTCGAGTGTGGGGTGGCCCATGCTGAAGACAAGGGAACCGTCGTCCCTTAGGACCCTCCTGAACTCCCTGAGGGCAGGGGTCCAGTCGTCGACGTAGTCCAGGACGAGGGATGCGAGGACTAGGTGTACGCTGTCGTCTTCCATGAAGTCCAGTGGGTCGTTGAGATCGTGGAGGATGAGCTCCGCCCTGTCCCCGACCCTCTCCTTTGCGTGGGCCAGCATCTGGGGGCTGGCGTCGAAGCCGGTCACCTCGGCCCCGTGCTCGAGGAGCCACTCGGTGTACCTTCCCGTGCCACATCCGACGTCTAAAACCCTTTTTCCTTCGACGTCTGGTAGGAGGGAGAGGGTGGCGGGTTTCTCGAGGTAGGCGTTGTGGGGCTTGGTGTCGACCTTCTCCGCGTAGGCGTCGGCCAGCTTTTTGTAGGCGTCGTAGGCTATGAAGCGCTTCTTGGGGGCCATCTCGTTCTCATACTGTGGATTGGAGTTTTAAAAATGGTTCATGCGCGCTTATCTGGGCTACGGAGATAACTGACGACTATGATATCTGGTTAGGGTGCATCCCAGACGGTGTTGGGGGAGACTATCTTGTCGCCGGGTGGCTCGGTGGGCCAGAACTGGCTCATCTTGAGGTACTGCTCCTGGCGGTCGCCTGGCCAGTCCTCCATCCTTGAGAGGTTGCTGAGGCGGTCGGCGAACTTGACCATGACCGCTTTCCTTGTCCTCAGCTGGGGGAAGTAGTATCCCGTGTCCCTGTCCCCCGTGTGGGTCAGCTCTTTGACGAGGTCTGCGATCTCCCTGTTGAACTCGTGGAGGATCTCCTCGTAGGTGGTCTCCGTGTCCTCGATGACGTCGTGGAGTATCCCGGCGCAGATGATCTCCTCGTCGTCGGTGACGTCCTGGAGGATGCCGTAGACCTGTACGATGTGGGCGAAGAAGTAGGGTCTCCCCTGGTCGTCCAGCTGTCCCTTGTGCTTCTCGCTGGCGTACTCCAGGGCCTTGTCGATGAGCCTGCTCATTGAACCTCAGTAGGGGACTTGGCTCCGTACTTCAAGTACCTTCCCCTCTCCCACTTGGGTAAAGGTTATAGATGGGGGCTGTGTGTGTGGTCTTGGTCGGTGAGCCGGTGGGCGGCTGCCGGGCCGCATGGCCTGAGGAAACTCCATCCACCGCGCAGGACCGCGACGCTGTGAGGCGTAGGGGGAGACCCCTGGCAACGGACAGAGACGAGACCTCCCGTGGCACGCTGTGACGCCTTGGAGGCTGAGGACGCTACGGGCCTGGGTGAGACGACCGCCCCAGCGGGGTGAAAGGGCGAATAGGGGTCCATCGACGACCTGCAGGAGGACCCGGGTAGCCCGTATAGCTGAATGCCGCTTAGAACAGGAGATGGGTTACGGCCGGCACACTGACCAACTGCTCGAAATTACTGTAAACCCAGAATCATCTCTTCCGGGGTAGCCGACGCTATGTACTCTCCCGCCACCTTGAACCCCTCGTCGTGGGTCACTATCAGGTCCACGCGCTCCTTGAGGCCGGATGACACGATAATCGAGTCCGGAAGCCGGAGCCCCGTCTCAGCCCTGATCCTGCCCGCCGAGTCCGCTACGCCCACGTCAACGGGTGCAACCTTGTAGTCCTCGGAGGACATGACGTGGAGGAGGAACTCCTTCCTCCCTCTCTCGTCCCCCATGAGGTAGAACCCGGTGGAGAGCTCCGCGATGGTTATCACCGAGACGACCGCCTTGACCTCCCCGGCGTCCACGAGGTCGAGAAGCTCCTTCGAGGGGCCGAAGAGGGGCTCCTCCCTGTTGATGACGTTGAGGAACACGTTGGTGTCGATGATCACCCTCTGCGCCATTCCTCTCGCAGCCTCCTCTGGAAGTCGAGACCACTCTCATCCCACGGCTTCCGCCTGCTCAGGATGTCAGAGAGCCTCTCGGAGCCGACCTTCCTCATGACCACCCTGTCGCCCTCGACGAGGAATATCAGCTTGTCCCCCTCGATGACACCGAGGGTCTCCCTTATCTCCTTGGGGATGGTCACCTGCCCCTTCGATGTTACTGTGCTGACGCCCACTTCCATTCATGCACCACATAGTGGTAAGGAACTCCTTACTTTTATTCCTTACTTTTTTCGCATCACTCCAGAACCTCGCATGGAGAGGCCATCACGAGGAAAGACCGAGCAAAACCAACACGCCAGGCAGCTTCCTTGAAGATTATAACCGTCGGCACACCGACCAACGATACCCTCTATCACACCACACACGTGAAGCTTTCACATCCCTTCGCTGAAGTTACGACCGTCATTACGATAAGACCTAAATCCTCCTACAACAATTCACCAACCATGTCACCTGAAAGAGTGTTCACGCCTGAGAAGGCTAAGGAGATAGGGGAGACCCTAGGGGTCGACTGGACCAAGTTCGACGTGGAGCAGTTCAGGATAGGCATGGACGTCGAGCTGGAGCACGGCACGGAGGACCCGAACACCAACGTCACCGACGACGACCCCCTGACGACGGGAAAGATAGCCCTCGCCCACCTCAACGAGTTCCCCGACTACTACACCAGGCTCCTGAAGCTCGAAGAGGAAGCGGAGGAGTACTGGGAGAACAGGGAGGAGTAGATCTCCCTCTATCCCGGATGAAGGCCCCCCGTGCTTGAGCACTGATATCCAGGGATTATACAGAGAATTCAGGTAGGCCCGTACAGCATAATTCCGCCGCGCGGGCGGTCACCCCATACATATGCCCCTGTTCAAGTGGAAACCTCACTCGACGCGCGCGGTATTCATGAAAAATCACTCAAATAATGCGCGCTCATCTCCCAAGAAAGGCCAGAACTCTCCATTGTTTATTTATAAGCGTTTTTATTTATGTCGATGTAAGTATACCCATTCATTACTTAAGAGAGAGAACTGTGCGAAAAGGGAGTCTTCAAGATGGCTAAGAAAAAAGTTCGATATCCATGTAAATGTAACAAGACCGACCCAAGCATACCATGGAGGATAGCGGGGACGGCTGGAAACGGTACGTCTGCTCCTCATGTGGCAAAGTCAAGTTCGCGTGGATCGAGAGCGCAGTCAAGGACCCGGAAGGGGAGTGACTGCAGCCAACATACCGGACCAGAATATGCGGAGTTTGGTTGAACGCGGGGAAACAGTATGACACAAGAAAAAAGTTTAACGCTCAAGGATCTGGACATCAGCATAGAGAACGTGGTCGCCACGGCGACCCTTGACCAGAAGTTAGACCTCATAGCCATCATGAAGGTGTTCAGGAACGTGGAGTACAGGCCCAAAAAATTCCCCGGGCTGGTGTTCCGGCTGAAGAGGCCGAAGACGGCGACCCTCATATTCAGCACAGGTAAGATGGTGTGCACCGGGGCTAAATCGGAGAAGTTGGCCAAGAGCGCCATCAAGAAGGTCGTCAAGGAGCTCAAGAACAATGGCATCATCATCCTGGGGAAGCCCACCATCGTGATCGTGAACATCGTTGCGTCGGCTAACCTCCATGGCAAGATCGACCTGGAGATGGCGGCGGATATCATGGACAACGTGATGTACGAGCCCGAGCAGTTCCCCGGCCTCATCTACCGGATGGCGGAACCCAAGGTGGTCATCCTCATTTTTGCCTCCGGGAAGCTGGTCTGCACCGGCGGCAAGAGCGCGGAGGTGGTCGACGTGGCCGTCGTCAAGCTCTACGGCATCCTGAAGGACTTTGACCTCATCTACTACGACTAGACCCCACGAACAGAAGATGGGTCAAGACCGGCGCACCTGCTCGACGAAAAGCCATTTGATTGTAGTTTAGGATCCGCTATGTAAGCGAGAACATGAAAACTTCTGCTTCAGGCGCCTCAATCAGATCGGAGATCACCGATTTGACGTCGTCATCTTCTCCCGACTTTGATACCTTGCGTATCCTTTCCAGGACCTCCGGCCTCAGGCGGACCTCCAGTCGCTCCTTCCCCTTGGTGAACTCGGCCGCGACCCCGTCCTGCTCCTCCACCGTGATGTTGTGCTTCCCCATCGTGCACCCCGAGGAGGTCTGGATGCCGTCGATGACGCAGGAGTCAGGAGGCGCCCAGCGGAGCCTGACAACGCATTTCAGATCGAACCACCCGCGGGCGTCCAGCCTCTCCAGGGCCACGAGGCCCATCCTGAGGCCGACGACCATGAAAGGGCCGCCGTGGCCGTGGAACTCTACGCCTCTATCCAGCATGTCGTCGGACCAATCTCTCCGCTTAGGGGCCTCCACTCTCATCAAGGTTATCACATACTCTCCTCAACTTCTATCGGGCGAACCAGATACAGAACTATTGTTACACGACCATCTAAATAAAAATGCAGAAGGCAGGTTACGACCGGCACATCGACCAACTACGCAGCTACAACGGAATTCTGTCGAAGCTGCGAAATAGAACGCGTGCATATGTTATCCCTAACTGACAATTGAATATGCTTTATAAATCGAAAAGTGGAATTCTTTCTAGATAATTATGGCTAGTCTTAAGGGAAGCAGGACCGAGAAGAATCTGCTCAAATCATTCGCGGGAGAGAGCCAGGCACGCAACAGGTACACATTCTTCGCCAGCGCAGCCAGGAAGGAGGGCTACATCCAGATACAGCGCATCTTCGAGGAGACCGCAGCCAACGAGAAGGAGCACGCCGAGATCTTCTTCAAGCATCTGGAGGGAGGAGACGTCGAGATCACCGCGGCCTACCCCGCCGGAAAGATCGGGACCACCGAGGAGAACCTCCTCGCGGCCGCCGAGGGCGAGCTCCTGGAGTGGGGAACCCTCTACCCAGACTTCGCCAGGGTGGCCCATGAGGAAGGGTTCCTTGACGTCGAAGAGAGCTTCACGGAGATCGCTGAGGTCGAGGAGGAGCACGAGAAGCGTTACAGGAAGCTCCTGGAGAACGTCAAGAACGGCACCGTCTTCAAGCGGGACGAGGAGGTTGAGTGGCGCTGCCTGAACTGCGGGTACATCCACCACGGCAAGGAGGCCCCCGAGGTCTGCCCCGCCTGCAAGCACCCAAGGTCCTACTACGAACTCCACATACCCAACTACTAACCGAAAACATCCTCTTCTCTTTTTATGCTGGAACTCGCGCGCGTGTCTTCACGGGGGACCTCCTCTGCGTGGAAATGAAACCTGAACCTATCCAAGCAGATGTCGCAACGTTTTACGCTTGAGTTATATGAGGCGGACCTTCAGGTTATAATGTGGGTATTTTGAGCGACAAAACTAGCGTAGGGTCCAAAGCCCCCGGATTCACCCTTGTGGACATGGATATGAAGCCCAGGAGCCTCAGCGAGTTCGAAGGAGGGAACGTGGTGCTCGCGTTCTACCCGGGAGCCTTCACCTCGATATGCAAGAAGGAGATGTGCACATTCAGGGACGCGCTGTCGAACCTCGAGGCCCTCGACGCCCAGGTCGTAGGGGTCAGCGTCAACGACCCCTTCTCCAACAAGGCCTTCCACGAGATGAACATGCTGAACTTCCCGCTTCTCTGCGACTACAACAGGAAGGTAGTAACGATGTACGGCGTCTATCACGAGGACTTCGCCGGATTGAAGGATTACACGGCCGCGAAGAGATCTATCTTCATCGTGGACAGGGATGGTATCATAAGGTACCGGTGGGTCTCGGAGAATCCGGGCGTCGAGCCCGACTACGCCAAGGTCGAGTCAGAACTGGGCAAGCTGAAATAGGACGACTGATTCGCGCGCCTACTAACGTGACCACTGTACTACGGTCCTGACGCCTTCGACCGCATCCTTCGCCGTTGCGTCGGCGCCTATCTCCCGGGCGTACTCCTCAGTCGACGGAGCGCCGCCGATGATCACCTTGAGCCCGTCCCTCAGCCCCTGCTTCTCCAACTCGGCTATCACGGCCCCCATCTCGGTCATGGTCGTCGTGAGGAGCGCCGACATGGCCAGGACGTCCGGTCTCTGCTCCCTCACGGCCTCGATGAACTGCTGCGGCGACACGTCGACCCCGAGGTCGATCACCTCGAAGTTCTGCGCCTTGAGGAGGGTGACGAACACGTTCTTCCCGATGTCGTGGAGGTCCCCTTTGACCGTGCCTATGACGCATTTACCGGCGGCCTTGACGTCCCCCGCCTTAAGATGGGGCTCCAGCACCGCCATGCCCTCCTTCATGGTCTCCCCGGCCATCACCAGCTCGGCCAGGTAGTATTCGCCTTCCTCGTACTTCTCCCCCACGATCTCCATGCCCTTAGCCATGCCCTCGATGACCGCATCATAGGCGGAGATGCCTGCCTCCATCGCCTCCTCGCAGACCCCCGGGATGGCGTCGATGTCCAGCTCGACTAGGGCGTCGCGGAGCCTCGTGAGGATCGCCTGCCTATCGCTCAACGCTTGTACTCCCCATACTTCGATATCAGCTCCATCACCCGCTTGTACTGCGCGAAGCTGACGGTGTTGGGCACGCTGTGGTCGCTGTGATAGACGTATCCGCCGCCCTCCTTGGCCGCCGTCACCTTCTCCCTGATCTCCTTCTCCAGCGGCCTGGGGTCCTCCAGGCTCATCAGCCTCACGTCGATGCCCCCCATGTAAGCCATCTCGTCGCCGAACTCCTCCTTCAGCTTGATGAGGTCCATGCCGGCCTTCACCTCCAGCGGCTGGATGCAGTCGATGCCCTCCTCTATGAAGTAGGGTATCAGGGCCTTTATGTTCCCGCAGCAGTGGAGGATCACCTGCATGTCCCTCTCGTGGAAGAAGTCGCAGAGCTCCTTGAAGACGGGGTGCAGCTGCTCCTCGTAGTGCCTCGGCGAGAAGAAGGGGCCGTGCCTGTATCCCAGGTCGCAGAATAGGAATGCCCCGTCGAACTCGAAGCCGCCCCCCCTCATGATGTCGCACATCGCCATGACGAGCCTGGCGTCCGTCCAGTACATGTCCTTGACCCACTCGGGCTCGCGCAGCACCGCCCTCAGCAGCCGCTCGGAGGCCACGTACTTCTGCATCTTGTCGTAGCCGACGATGGCGTTGAAGACCACGTACCGCCCCCTGCTCCTCTCTCGCTGGGCGTTCCTCAGGTCGGTGACCCAGTCCACCCTCCTGTCGTCGGGCTTGAGCCTGGGCTTGATAAGCTCCCAGTCCTCCCGCCCCTTGCACGGGTAGTCCATGATCATGGGGGTGGTGGTGAAGTCCCTGTGGTTCTTCCTCACGCCGCCGTAGCTGTCCCTCTCGACGATGTACTCGTCGTCGATGGAGATCACCTCCTCCTTGAACCGGGGGCCAGTGTCCGCCCCGAATCCCACCAT